>Ga0065711_1034750_pt1 | contig 23292 bp, 12 predicted proteins | sample Hoacrofraction12_FD_59098 | JGI IMG/M metagenome (GOLD analysis project Ga0065711, IMG submission 59098) | Hoatzin crop microbial communities from Cojedes, Venezuela - Epithelial fraction 12 v2 (version 2) | ecosystem: Host-associated > Birds > Digestive system > Esophagus > Crop | place...
AGGGTGACGGAGCCCTGGAACAGGCTGCCCAGGGAGGTTGTGGAGTCTCCTTCTCTGGAGATATTCAAGACCCGCCTGGACAAGGTCCTCTACAGCCTGCTGTAGGTGACACTGCTTCAGCAGGAGGGTTGGACTAGATGACCCACAGAGGTCCCTTCCAACCCCTACTATTCTGTGATTCTGTGATATCTGCTAAAAAGCAGAGCACAGCCTAGAGTTCTGCTCTAAAGTAAGTATTGCCCTGGTAAGCTGCACAGTCCTCTTATTGTTCTTTTTTGGCAAAAGGATGAGGAAACACAGGTTCAAACCGGTAAGGTCATATATTGCACAAGGCTACAGACAAAACCAGCAAAACCAACGGAATGGTATTACCAACTATACAGGTGCAGCCTAGTGTGAGCAGAGAACAAAATGTATGCAAGTCAAATCACTAACCTGTAGGTTAGTGCCAAGAAAGGATGTTAACAGAAGCACATTGCTGGCATACTTCAGAAACACAGTTTGAAGGTTAACAGGTTCATCTTATCAAAAAAGATTAAAGCAGCACCATATGAGGGCAGCCCAGTTCCTGTAAGGCTCTGGTGTAGCCCTCAGGAGTTATGAAAACAGACAGTGTGTTAAGTTTTGTTTAGGAAACCTGAAGTCATGCTCCCACTTCCTGTTCATGGGAGAGAGGACACTGAGGTGATGTTTGTCTTAGAAGCGTAATTTTTAGGACTTTTATTAAGATACATTTTTCTGATCATTTTGTGCATAGTACAATTTCTCAGAAAAAGCCCAAATCAAATTCTGAACCCCATTAATTTATCAATTTTGGGATCCTTCACATGAAATACAACTGTGAAGCACAATACAAAAAGACCTGGATAATTTCAAGAGGCTGGTAGGAATCTCTTACTGGCTTCTAAAAAATGGCAAATTTTTGGAATTGGGCATGAGAAATCCTATTGCTTCATTACCAATTTTTAGCAGTACAAAAAAAATACAGAGTGAGAACACAGAAAAATAGCAAAAAAGACTGCAATAATTTAATGCCATTACAGCCTCTTAAAAACAATCCAAATTAGCTAGAAATTCTCTCAAAATCCATGCATCTGCAACAAGCAGTCTTTTCAATTTTGTCAAAAAAACCCTGATGTTTCACAAACTAATACTCCTGGAAATATTAAAAGCAACTTCAAATAGATTACAATGAGAACGCAGTAACTTCTTCCCCTTCCCTTGGAGGAAAGAGGTTTTCACAGCTATACAGCAAAACCAAATGAAAACAGGTTTCTTTCTCCAAGTACAACAGCAAACAAGTGTTAAGGTTGTTCTGATAGTAGTTTTAATCATTCACTCAAGTCATATAGCAACACTTAAAGCACCTTAGTTTCATACAGCTGGTGCAATCTTCCTTTTTCCTGAGAAAGTTGTTTGATTTTATTAGTATGCTTCTCAATTTCTTTGTTTGCATCTCTCACTCTTCTCTCAAGTATCTCCTTTTCCTTTCGGAGGTCAAGTGACTCCTTCTCCCCTCGGACATATTTCATCACCATTGTCTCCTTTTCATGACGTGCTTCTTCACATTTCTTGTTTGCCTTGAAAAATATTAAAATAGAATGAATCAACCTTGTATTTCATAATTAGCTTTTATAAGACACCACTGAATATCTTCAGTATTGCAGCATAGTAGCATAATGAAGCAGGACTCAAAAGCTCCAGTTTAGCAAAGTCTAACATTAGATCCCACTTAAGTACTGGAATTACTCATACTTCTAACAGCAAATACTCATCTAAGCAGCTGCAGCTTCACAGCTAAACATCTCAAATGAGTTATCAATACACTAGCAACTTGGAACATAGTTTGTTGCTTCAGAAGGAAAGAAGTATATCTGGTAAGTTTTAGTAACAAAATAATTTAGCAAATAGCCAGCCAGTACCAGTCCTCTGTCTTCCCTCATCCACATGCCAACTGCACAATCATTATCCAGTGGCTTATTTTTCAGATGGATTATTTTCAGTGCCTTATTTTTACAGATTCCCCCCACTCCAGCACTAACAAATTCTGCTTCAAATAAAAAAAAGGAATCAGACTCTGAGCTTTAGAATTCATACAATAGAGAAGATACTTGGCAAAATATCATACTAAGAAGGAAAAAAAAGCTCTCAGTAATACACGAGACAAATAGCTTTGTGCCGAAGTTGAGAAAATATTAATTTTGTGATAGCCTGTCTGAAAAAAGCTACCGCCAGCTTTTACCTCCTTTGAGCTAATATCAGCTTACAGGCAAGGAAAATGAGATTTTCTTGAGGTCTGAACTCCATACATGTAAACATATGCACTATAAAGAGTTATCAGGCACTCTAGAATGTTAACAGCTATTTAGAAATTCACTGACGCCTGTTATAAAAAATGCATATATAACCACACACTAGTAGTTCTAGTTTTGGAAAATTTTGCCCTACCTAGTGATCTAACAATGTAGGCCGCATGTTTCCTACAAGAACCAAGTTTGTTCGTAAGATGTTCAATAATTGAAGGTTTTCCATATTACCTGTTCCATTCGAAAGGCCATCTCTTTGTGCAACTGCTGAATAGCATTTTTGGCTGCTGCATCTTGAGTTAAAAGTTTGTCTTTACTAGCTTTCACTTCTTTATTAAGCTCTTCCATTCTTGCTTCCAGCTAAAAAGACAATATTATGATGTAACTATAGGGAAAATTAGACTTTGATCACGTTCTGTACAGCCAGGAACATTTCACACAAAACTAGTTGCTTCAATAGATGTTTACCTGTATTTTACACTTGTCAAGCTGCAACTATCCGTACAAACATCTAGCTTTGCAATACTGTAGCATGAAAGATGTCAATTCTCATCGTCAGTGAAACTGAAGATGCATCAAACCAAATAAAACACGAGGCACAGTAATTTACTACACTAAAAATTAGATGGAGAGCAAATGCTGAGACGCCAGAGCAGAGCTGGCTGCTCACTGAAGTTTCTTCACCTCCCACCCTTTTGTTGCTGTCCCTGTGCCATATCCTCCACTGTGCCAGCAAAGCAGTCATGCATCCATACTGAACTGGACCAGGAAATAATTGAAAAATAGCTCAGCAAATAAAGACACGCTTAGTCATTGTGCTGGCACTTTTTTTAGCTGTCTAGTGAACCAAGTCAGAGACCTGATGCAGCTGAAGAATAATTACCAATGTCCAGCTGGAACACATCCCAGAGCATGTTCACGGCACAGTCATGAGAGTTCAGCAGAAGAAGCAGCAGCACCAGCACAAGAGCAAGTGGTGGCTGCATAAGTTGTAATGCTGCCCGAAGGTTTGTTCAAATTTTGCCTTAATGACCATCCTCTTGTTCCAAGGGAAAGCCAATTCACCAAGGTTAGTTTAGCTGGGTTTGGTTTCTGAGGTGGGGGTTGGGGTGGTGTAAAATAGTACAAGATCTCAGGATCAGTACCTTACATTTTTGTGCAATTCCAAACTGCTACGTAAAAGACAAGAACAACCTCAAATGCTTCTGTTACCACACAATGAATCGATCACACCCTCCTCAGCTTTGCAAATGAATCACTGCCCATACGGAAGAGAAGTTTCACACACAGGCACGCATGCACAGTTTGCTTGCAGTCTGAGTGCAGCCAAGCTTTCACTGACTTGAAAGCCACCAGAAAACACTAATTTAGAAATTGTAACATTAAAACACTCGTATCACAAATGAAAAAAATCAAGTGTTTCACTGCAACATATCTTACAACTCCAGGTGCTATCCAACTACAAGATTAAGTATTACACTCTAAATCTGTGTTTTCTGAAATCGCCTGCAAGCATGTAATATCACAGATCCTTTTTACATGACCAGAAACCAAAAGGAGCTCCCTCACAAATATTTTTTTTTTCAGAATAGGATAAAGCAATTGCTGCATAAAATAGCTTCATCAAATCACACAGTGCTATCAGGAAAATACAGACGAGAGAACGAGTAAGCTGTTCACACTGATTTATTCAGGCATATGCAATCTGAAGCTCAAAAACAAGGCTTTTCAATTCCATTTTCAATCACGTCATGGATTTTCACAGATTCCTTAAAATTAACCAAATAAAGTTTCTACCCACATGAACACATTCTTCTGGAACACCACAAGACCGATACACTGGTTTGAGACCAGATTTCTGTGCGATGCAGGCATTAACAGAGATACCTGACAACTAGGGTAGTATCACAGTACTCTGACAAACAGAAATTAGTAATTTAAATGTTATCTCTTGCCAGATTTCTAAGCTGTAATCAGTTCTTAAAGCTAGGCAAACCAGCTGTAGGAACATTAGCAAACAGCTTTGTAACAGACAAGCAATGACACCTGATGTGACACCTTTTCTTCCCACACTAAAACCAACCTACACCAATGTACACTCTATGTTCCTATTTGGCCTGTCATGGTTCTAACAATTCACGGGGGAAACACCTGCACATTTTAACTGATAATACCAAAATAATGTGCGGCCCCACAGTCAATATGCTCTATTCTATATACTCGTTCCACATATTGTTAATATTTACAACTGTAACTACACTCATCCACTTCCATTATCAGATGCAGTAGTTAATAACAGAAAATAAAGATGATAAATTAAGAAGAAAATGGGGCTTGATAAAACACTTGTGTACTATTTCTTTTATGTCTACTTGCAAGAAATAAGTCATGCTATCAGGATAAAAGACTGAACTTCATTTTTTGTAAAAAGGCCTTCAATATACACTGTCTCCAGCAGGAAGCCAAGGCACACATAATCCACCTGCCAAGGCAACCCATGAAACAGGAACTCTCTTGACTTAAGAGAGACTTCCAGATACAGAACACTTAAGTGATCTGAATCTAGAAAGTCAGTTTATTCAAAGATACTAAAAACTTTTAGCCAATGAGTAACATTTCTGGGAATGGAAGAGCAATTTAGCTTCTTAAAAAGCTTAGAATAATAAGCACAGGTATCCTTCCTTCTCTATGCTACCAAGGATATCTTGTTAAACAGTGGCAATAGTGACATTGTACACAGGCGAGATACTAACCAGCACTGCTGTTTTGTTATTTGTACCTGTTTAATAATGTTGAGGTGCTGCTTTTCTGTTTCTGTTCGTTTTTTCAATTCATCTTTTAAGTTGTCCTTTTCTGAGCAAATTTCCAAAATCAGTTCCTGATGTTTTTTATTTTCTTTAATCAATCTGTAAAGAAAAGAAATTAAATGCAACATACTTCAGTACTTGTTTTTTTGTTTGCTTGTTTTTAATTTTGGAGATATATGGTTTTTCCTCTTTGATCTGCAAATTCTATTGGGAGTTACAGCCAGAAACACTAATGAACCCCACGCAAGCCTTACAAAAAAACACAGAAGTATGCTGTGCATGTGAAACTTAACTCCAAACTAGCAAGCAGCATCCTCCTTGCGAGCAAATTGCTTGTTTGCAGCCTTTTGGAGTTGTTATCGTCCATGATGAAGTGACACATTTGGTACCTCTATGCAACTACCGTAAATGTTAACAATTTTAAGGTACTTGTAAGACAAATAACTTCCAGTCAGATAGCTCCACCAGTCAAACGTCCAAGTCCACAGGTACCGTACTCATTTCATGGATTGCTCAGAGCAGCCCCTGAAGTTCACAGCCTGGTAAGAAACGGAACCCTGATTTTCTAAGTCCTAAGTAGGTATGCAACACCATCCGTGCTCATACTCTTATAAAAAGTTCAAATTTTCAGCAACAGTTTGTTCCTTTGCAGCTCACCTGTTTGAAGCCTGAGCTGAAGCTGACACATACTTAGTCTGACCTTCTAGCACTGCAATGGAAGGCAGTTATACATCAAACTGCAAAGTTACATTGTTAGAACTGCTGAATAAAGAGAGTCTCAAATGTCTTTAAATGTTTAAACATACAGTTAGATCGTGGGTATTTTAGGCCACTAATTGCATGAATTTGTGGGAGGCATGCACCTACCTGAACAAGATACTTAAATAACCCTTCACATATACACTTACACCTTCAGGTCCCCTCCTCTGGGCCAGGGGCAGGGGGAAAAATCTCTGAACAAACCAGGCTTCTAAATTCCAAGGAATTCAAAACCAACAGTGAAAGAGAGCTTAGGACTTCTGAACTGTTTTTTAATTGATTAATGAATATTCCAGGATTACAACTTTTTACTTCACACAACTGCTGCTCACCAGTATATCTTTGACCTGATCGCAAGAGACAACTGGGCTATTTCCAGAACAATGTCGCAAGAAATTCTGCTGATCACAAACCAAGTGACAAAATCAACCCAACCCACAACGCCCTTTGGACCAAACATAAAATGTTCCATGGCAGTTTCACACTCCTGAGGTGAGTCCCTGAGAGTGAAAGGGGTGCAGCTGGGGTAGCAGCTGGAAAAAAAAGGGACTGAAGCCACATTTAAAGAAAAAACTTTCTGTGTGTATACATAATATACTCCTATATTTATACAAACATTTGTCTCTAAGAAAGTACTTGTTCCATGGCTGAAAACACTGACCTGCCTTTGAGTTTACCGTAAACAAGTAAAACTCAAGTAACTTGTTCACTTACTATCTCCTGGAATTACAACCATCTACACACCCACCACTTCAAATGCCCACTCCTCCTCCTCCGTAACTACTGAATGTCTGACTACGCATTCTCAAGCTTTCCTGTCATCAATTGACTTTCCTCACATTTATGATTTCTGTCAGAGATTAACTGGTGAGGTGCAAGAGAATACTTCCCCTACTCTGCTTTTTTGGCATCTCTTCTCCCTCTGCCTGGTTCTCCCTCCCTTTGAGGACAACTCCCATACCATGGTATCGAAGTGCGTTATATGAAAAGTAGGACACATTTCCAGCTCTGCAAGAGGCAATAAATTTGAATTTTGAGGCTACGTTTTATTAGCAAAAAACATTTCTAAAGTGGTAACTGAATATGAAACACCAAGTGGGGAATCAAGAAACCAAGCAATGAACTGGCTTTCATTAATATAACACTCTTGTGTAGTGTACTGCCTGGTAGAACTATTAAGCCCAGGTTATTACAGCAAAGTTTATGAGCCATGCATTTCAAAAGTCCTCCAATAAAATGTGGTGTGACAGTAGTTTATCTATATATGATATTTCCAACTCAAAGAATAGCTCTAGACTGATCAGCAATTTTGCTGGATTATGACGGGAGACTACGTGAAAAAGAAATAAGCAATTTCAAACTCATAAATGAAATGCACATAGCGAGAGTAATTACAAAGATTCATTTCTCCAAAGACATATACGAACTGAATGAATCCTGGACTATTTTTATATCACTATTACTCTTGCAGTATTTAAGTAATTCTAGACATTGGCAGGCTATTCAGCTGAACAGTTGGCTTTTCAGCTCCTGCCAAACTCCACAAGAATTCAGACATCTAAGCACACATTTTTATTTATAAGTACATACTACAAGTAAAAATAATTCCTCACTGAAAATGTAATTAAAAAGCTCATTAACTGTCCTTACAACAACTCGCAACAGACTACTTGTTTCGTATCAAGATGTTGTAGCAATTGCACACAATATGCAAACAAAATTTTTCAGTACACACCTCCATTTGTGATGAGCATACTCAAATACTCACTCTTTTATAGTTTGTTCTTGCTCCACGTACTTATCCTGCACACATTTTTCAAACACGGCCAAGGCATGTTCACCCTTCCGCACACCGTTCGGGAATTTTTGTTCCTTTGAAAAGTCCGTAGATAACAGTTCAGACTCTATTTCCTTTAGCAAATCTTCCTGTGAGGAAGTCTGATGTATTGTGGAAATAAGCTTCTTTGTGCAGTCTGTGTCATAAGGGCTTTCCGAATAGATTTTATCGCTAGATTTTTTCGCAAAGTCAGACTCCTCCCTTAGCTCCTGTAATATTTCCATTAATGATTGTTCTGTCTGATTAGTTTTGGGATCTTGGCGTTCAAATTCTTCACTAGATGCATGTTCTTGTCTTGTGGAGCCTTCTATCTTTCTTTCAGAGCAGGTATTGGCACAGGAGTCTGCCCCTCCACGCTGCTGCTCCTCTCTTCCTGCCATGGCCCCGCTGTTGCTTACGCCAGTAACTGTCGAATCCTGGTCCGAGGGCAACAACTTCGATTGCCTTTCCAAGACACCACCATCATCTCCAGTATGACTGATACCTGAGCACTCCTTCATTCCAGATGTTTTATCAGATTTCTCATTATCTCGGGACCTAGAAGAGGCATTGTCCAACGGACTGACTGGCTCCAATGTGCTTTGTGTTTCTGGTAAATATCCTTCCATCATTTTCCTTTGGAAATCTAGAAGTAGAATTCACATTATACAACAATTTATACTCAAAATCAAAAGGGATTGAGAGAGGGGGAAAAAGGCTACTGGAAAGTAAAATTCAAAGGACAAACATATTTAGGTAAGTGCTACGCAGTTTGCTGATTTTCCAGCCTAACTTTTTCAGTAAATGCTCCAGTACAAGTTTTTCTAAAAGAAGGTGAGAAATCAAGGATAGCAAACAGGAAGTAGTGAGACATTAATGCCAAGACAATAAAAAAAAAGCACAGCTTTTTAGAATTAATATTTCTATGATTTAAATTCACAGAAAGTCCAAGTCAACACCTCTGAAAAAAACTCTGCCATAAAAGAATAAAAAAATAATAATCTAGAGCCTTACAGCCTTCACTTTCCTAGACACTATTTGAAACCAGTAATATGCCTTGACCTACTTATTTTTCCAACACAGGGCGACTCCCTCATCAGAATATACAACTTTCTTACTGTCACATCCTCACTCACCACACATACAGCAAAACGTATCTGTACCCAGCAACTAAAGGAAGGAAGGGGCTGGGGGAGGATGGGGGTGAGATTCTCTTCTCCCATCTGTTTTCAAGCAGTCAAAATCCCTCGTTGGAAGAGCACAGATGGCCTGTGGCAGATTTGCTCTCTCAAAAAGTAGCTTGCAGAGCAAACATTTGAGGAGTTGAAAAGCCATGTAGAAAGTGTTCTTCTAGAAGGACATCATATTGGGATCCAAATAGCCAGAACACTTATGGAAGAGCCTGGGTATAATGCTTTATCTCCTTTTTCAGGAATCCCAGATGGTCAGATGTCTGGAAAGACTGTCGGCATTTTTAGTCAGCACAAGAAGAACTTATCATATAATTTTCTTTAGGAGAAATCCACTACAGCAGTCAACTTGTGGATGCAATCCTACTTCCCGATACTGGATAAAATATTACTATTTAATAACAAGGTAAATTTTTCATTTATAAATTCAACTCTGCTGTTCCAACCACTGTCTCAAAGGAAGCAGTAACCCTGCCATCTTGCAACACCAAGCTTGTTTCCATACTTGCTTTCTCATGCGTTTAGCTTCCTCTCACAAAGTCACACAGTCCACGTCATTCAGCTACAGGCTCCAAGTCCTGCACTTTGACTCCGTCTGAAGGGAAACGCTTTGTGCTGCTGAGCTCCACTCCTCCAGAGTCCTGCCTTACTAACCAACACTCAGTACTGAGGCTTACATTGTTAGAACAGGGATACATGAATCCCATTAGGTCTGTGACTAATTGCTACCACTATCACCTTTCACTATTAGGTCTAAAAATCAGATAAGGAAAAAAAGCAGCAGCCTCAGCCCGGCTGTTTCCACCAGGAAATACCATCAAACAAAAAACCTACTACTAGTATCTGAAACCAACAGCTGGGCTACAACTGCTAGTTAATCAACAAGCAGAAAGCATAAGGAAAACTGAACATAAGGCTGAAAGTATGAAGGGGAAAATGTCACAACTGGACAACAGTCACAAATCATCAAATGACAATTATACATTTTAAATAACAAGCAAACCACTTTTCCTTTTTGGTTTCAAAGCAAAAAAACTCAATGCTACAGGCCTTAAACCAAATCAACAGGAACCTGACAGCAAATGGCAAGGAAAGCTACAAATGAGAAGAACAAAGACGGTGAACATGAGAGTTTATATACAATGTGAAACTTTTACACGGACCCCCCATTTTACAAACAGATCTCCTCTGGTAATAGTAAAATCCCCGTTTGCTCTTTGCATCAAAGGATTTATGCTTAGGTCAACACTGGAGCCAACAAATCCATTCACTTGGTTTGTTCAGCCAAAACAACTGCGCTTTTGGTACCTATCAACTTTCTGATAACTTCTGCTAGTAATGAAAGTTCACAACGTGCTACTGTTATTCTAAAATAAACAAAAGAAACAACTTCCACTGACCATTTCAATCTACAAGGAAAGAGAATAAACATAAGTGCAAGAAAAAGCATCCAGTTTGATAGTAACTGAACACACTGATTCCTACTTAATTAAAAAGCTGTTAAAAATCCCAAGTTTTGAGACTGGTGCATTTAACACAGTCAATAACTATCAGACAATTTGCAAATGATGCAGTTCAGAGGGAAGAGAAATTCACCTTCCAGTATCTGTTCCCTCTTGTCACAGGTAGTTTATAATCCACACGCTCAGCTGTAGAGAGAGACCACATTAGCATAAAGCTGAGGCACATTTTTTTTCCATAGCGGTTACTCTAGTAAAGTGAGTAGAAAGTTCTTGCTGACACTTTCTCTGGAATAGTTACAGAGGGTTTTTTGGATCATTTTAAGTCTTTTCTGAAGCACTTTCTAAAGTGTTACAAAACAAAAAAACTGTGCAGTTGTTCGATGTATTACTGCCTCAAAGCTGCTCATCACTGCCCAGCTGCTGCAGTTCACTGCTCCCACAAGAAAAGCAGTGGTTAAATCAGACATTCAAACTTTCACATTGGTTACCATACCTAAAATATCCAGTCCAGTCAGGAAAATGGACAGTATTTCTCTTCATATGAAAGTAACTGGTGAAAAATACAGCCCTGTTAAGCAAGTACATTGGGAAAGATACCAAGATTTCATCTCACTGTGTTACTTCCTTCTGTAAATAATACGGTGAATGAGTACTAGAAAGACCAATCTGTGGAAGCAGAAATACAATTATTTGCCTACCTTAATTAGTTGCAGAGCAGTAAAATGCCACTGACACCGTATCTGTATTATCTTACACTTAACATCAATCATGAAACGTAAGTTTTGTATCAAATGCATGGGGAATTTGAATAGTGACTATACAAATCTGTTACAGCATGAAGAGTAAATTACAATGATTCAGTGTTCCCTGCAGACCTACTCTAATTATCAGTGGTACCAAGAATATAATTTACCACATTAAGAATGTTCACAGCCTTCACAATTCCAATACACTGGATTTTAGCTCTAGCTGTCCAAAATCCATCTGAATCTGATCACAACCTGTGCAGATTTTTTTTCCCCTTACTGCAACTGGATAGTACTAGTTTTCATGTTCTAAATACTGACTTTTAAACAGAAATAAAACTTAACAATTTGTCATGGGATCACAATTTATCTTCACATCAGAAATATCCAAAGAAATTACACGGAGCAACTGTCAATGCAAGTTCATCTTGATATTCAAATGTCTCTTGAATACCCCAAGTTTGTTGCACCTACCTCAGACAACTGAGTACAGTAGCAGATACCTCCTTTACAAGGCCAGAGAAAGAAAACCAAAGAAAAGGCTCCTGCTCTGTAAGCAAAAGGTTTTGGGTGAAAGTAGCTTAAAATGATCAACCTTGCCAGCCTAGCAGTAGCTAGCTGAAATGAAACATGCTCATATTTGACTGTTTCACAAACATACAAATACAGCAAGTCCCAGATAATACTTGGACACCAGATACATATCTGACAGCAGCTCCATGTCCTTCCAAGTTTTATATCCATCTTCTATTATCCTACCCAGCCATATAAGTAACTCTCCCAAAACTAGGGAAATAATAAGGTTATGGTATCACTCTTACAAAATACTGCACTAAGAAAACAAAATAGCTTAGTGTCTTTTATGATGTCTTCAGAAAGCATCAAAAGCAATCATAAAAGGCAAATCCTGACTCAAGTAGAACAACTGTTTTATGTAATGGTATGTTGCTTATGCATCAGATCAGACAAGCATACAGTATGCTGAGTGACAGCAAAGTGCCAAGTGAGCACTGGCCAACCTTCTTGCACCATTTTGCTAAGCTCCTTCCTCAGGGCTGATCACCATCTCAACAGTATGGCAAAAGTGTCCTGCTCCTCAGTCCCCTCCACGTGATGTTTGTCTCACCCTCACAGAGTACATCCCTTCTGCTGCCTATGCCACAAGAGAATGTAATCACCACCAAGTCAACTTAAAACGCCCAGAGTAGGAACTTCCCAAATTAGCATTTTGAGATAAGCTCAGCCCAAGCTTGCCTGCCTGCATACCTTGAATAACCAGCCTTCTTGTGAGACTGCCACACATCTAGTGGGGCATGTGGAAAGCTTTCTAAGGTCACGGGCTTGTAACGCTCTCTGCTGCTGTGACAGGACTCTTAGTCCTCCCACAACTGGTTTGACCAGTCCTCCTCCTCCTCTGCTTTACAGCTCCATTAGTTTGACACTCCAACACACCTTCCCCGCCCCGGCCTCTATTCTAAAGCTAAGGTGACAGCTGTTTCCCCACAATTCAGTAATACAAATCAAAGCAAGTGGAAACGCATCAATCAAACCTGGTGATGTGAGCAGCGGAGAACGAGGAACAGGCATACAGCTCAGCCAAGCTCCCTTCACAGCAATAACGGGCCCACGGGACCCGTTTGCACAAGCAAAGAAAACACCTCTCTGCACATACACATCAGAAGACAGGCAAGCTGTATCTGCTAAATCACTGATAGCACAACTGACTGGAATCAAAAGCTGGGAGCAGAGAACCCGCTGATATGAATGGACAACACACCAACTTTTTAAGGCAGAAACGTCTCACAGGTACATAAGGGAAAGAAAAGCCTCAGGAAATAGTATTTTTCATTCATTTTCTTTGTTATACAATAGAAACATCCTCTATTAACCGCTAATCAAACGATAAAAATAAGAACAAACGTGACAATCATTCATTTAAGTTCTTTAGCAAAGTATCTGATACAACATAAGTAGTGGTTATCCAGGGAGAACATCAAAAACCTTGATACGTGGTCCTGTAACACACCTAAAAAAAAGAAAAAAATTTTTCTTCTAGCGACCTTCAGTAGCAGTCATCCTGTTTGTCTGTTCTGCCCTGGCCTCGGGGGCTGTTCATACAGATGAAGTTACAAATATAGAAAAAATCTCACAGAATCATTGCATACAAAAAGGTAAAACTCGCAGACGAATAAGATGTACAAGCTACTGGAATTTATCTCAGTATTTCCATTTACATTCTGTTGTCCACAAATAATCTATCTCAAGGTTTAAAATTACTTAAAAATTAAGTCAAATAATGTTTAATACTTAGCTCTTTTAACAGCACAAACTTGCTCGGCAAACTACCGGTATGTAGGACAAAGGTCTTAACTTGTTCTACTAAATCAATCCGTGAAGCGGACAAGTCAAGTAACTCTTTCTTACATAAGATTCAGTCTCTCTCTTGCAAGCTGAGTATGTACTATGCTACATCATGTTAGCTGGATTTCTGGAATAAAAAACTACACCATTGCTATGATAATTATGGTAATTAGGTACTTGTTTATAATTTAATTTTTACAGTGAAAACAGAATCTCCAGAAGAGCCATTGATACCATGGTTGAACACTAATTTGACTGTTTATTAATCCAAGATTTACTAAACTACATAACTGTATACAAAAGTATGTGATGAGACATTAATATAGTTCCTGGAACCATATTAATTCCATAGCAATTACCTGCAGAAATAAAAAGTCAATTAACCGCTAGAAGATACATGCCACTAATTTTAGAAGCTTCTCCAATTCAAATTCTGATTTTAGTACAACTATACATTCTGATAAATTAGGTTATGAGAATTAAATTTCTGTTAGACATGACATCAAATGCACAGATGTCAGAACACAGGCAATGAATATCTTCTACAGGTACAAGTCTAGAAGCAAGATCACAAACAAAAAAATATTTCAAGCAATACCTACACTGAACCACCATACTAACTTCTCTATTCAGCTTCACTGGAATAACACTTTGTCTGAAAATTTAAGAACTGTATTTTTCTGTATTAGCAGACAGCTAAGAGCTATCATTTTAACATCAAAATTTAAGGCCTCCCTCCCTCTCTCTTCTTCTCCCTCTTTCTGCCCATTACCCACTATAAAGTGAAAGAAAATGCTGCAATAAAGATGGAAGACTGAGGGAGGCGAAAAAAGGGAGTAAGAAGGTTGTTCCTTTCCATACGTGCTTTAACAGTGAATTCTCACTTCAGAGTCCATTCACTGGCATGAAGTAAAGCAGTTTCTCCATCACTCAATCCTCCCCTTTCCTCCACTGAAAAGTACACACACTCTTACTTTTTAAGGAAGCTGTTGACACTCTCACCCCTTGGCTGTCCATCCGGTTATCCACTACACCAGCTGAAAATCTTCCTCTCCATTCCAGCACTGCTAATTCCCAGCCACTAGAAGGTAATTCATGATGAAAGCAATTCCCTGTATGCTTCCTACTCTCTGCACAGATCTAATTAGGAACTGCTATAGCCTGCTATTCCGTTATTACAGGCATGCATTGAGAATCTGGTACATTTTAATTCAATATTATGCCACTTCAAACTGCCTGTCTTTTCAATCTTCTTATGGAGCACAAACATGATTCTTTTAAATCCCTGACTACGAATGACTTTCCTAAGCAGATGCACTATTCATACTAGTATTTGATTTCATAAAATAGATCACCCAAGCTATCAACACTTACGTTGTAAATAGTTGAGAAGGAGGAAATAACTTTGTTTCACCCAATTTCAAAATAGATGCAAGATGACAGCTAAAGAAACATATTAAATGACAACTACAGGAAGCATTTTCTGAGGTGTGGCTGCCTAGAAGAATCCACTAACAACAAGGTGAAAAAAGAAAGCGTGTGCCTTGTCACCTAGTAACAATCACAATTGGATTCTTTCACAATAAACAGATTAAAGAATGACAGAAGTGTGTGCCTGGGGTGGTTCTGTAAGCAAACAGACTGGCGGTCAAGGTCCCGTGAAATAAAAATCACTGCTGTAAGGAAAATAACAAAAAAAATATTTAAGCTACAAAGCTTCAACATACTGTAGAGAAAGGGGCAAAAAATGGAAGGAGGGACTAACGCTTCTTAGGTGTGTGCATATATAGAAACTTGTTCAAACCAGGGTGGATTTTGAAAGAAAGGGAAAAGCACTGAGATGAGTGACAGAGGCACAAAACCTTCTGAAAAGAGAGTAGTAACAAGAAATGAACACAGTAAATGCAGTTCACTGGACACCAGACATATTCAACCATGCATTACAAAACAGAATGGCCAGTAGCAGTCAATTATGTCAGTTCCTTTCAACAACAGAGTGTTTTGCATCATCTTTGGGCAGATTTTTTTCGCTCACAGCTGTGCTCCTAAGACAGACCTTGTAGCAGAGTCACTGATGAAGCAGGAATCATCTACTCTCCAAACAAGCATACATGCAATCTACAAAATAGTGAAAACACAGTTCTCACACCATCAGCTAGAGACCATGCATGCTCTTCACCTCTGGATATGTCAAAAGCATCCAGACAGGTTTTCTAGGATAAGAAACAAGCTCATTTTTAAATAGATGTAAAATGTAAATTTACAAAGCCATCCTCATACCCCTTCCATTTCACATGCGTCACAGCAGAGTACTCAAATTTCCTTTAAGTAACAGACTGAGGTCTCAAAATGACCCAAATCTGCAATACAGATATGATGCATTTCAGAGTAGGTGGGGAACAAGGAAAGGAGTGATGAAGCGCTCCATGGCTCATGGGCAGACGATCCCAACAGTCATCAGGGTCCTAAGTACCATGACCAGGCCAGGTAAGCAGCTAAGCGAGAGAAAAATCTGGTGACACCAACACGAGCAGGCCAAGTTCCCAGAAGTCCACTCTTACACAGATGCCACCTCAGCACTCACATAGTCACATCGCAACTATTGTCTGTGCTATAAACTTGCTAAGGGAACACTGCATAGCTCTAAACAAAGTCCACACGTTTACAGGAAAGAACCTACCGAGAAAACAAGCCCCTTGAAATTGCTTCAGAGCAATTCTCTTTACATTGTAATTTGAAATCCTTACTTCCTGGTACTTTCTCAAATTGCAATGGAGCAGTAACTCACAAAATTGCTGCTGCTACTCTTTATTTTACTTTTCAGGATGGCACCTTCTCAAGATAGGCTTCACTGGAAATTCATCATAAAAATCTAAGCAAACACTCTCAAGCAGTAGCCTCTTCAAATGCTCTGTAATACTCGCTAACCTTCCATATTCATTCTGGTTTCTGAACTCATGGAAAGCTAAAGGAAATTAAACTTCATTTATTTCCTTTAATATACAACTCAGGTTTTGTGTGCACCTTGTCTTGTCAGTTACCGGGAGAAGGGATAATGCACGTCCTTTGGCCAGCTTCTTAGGAAGCTAGCTACAAAAGGGGTTTACCCTTAGCTTCCTCAGCCTGCCCAGCACAAGAAAATCACTACTCCTTTTGCCTAGTACTGGGCCAGAAGACTTGGGCAGCACTACATAACTCAAATAACCAGCTGTCTTCTCTTAAGTGCTGTGTTAACTGTTCTCTGTGCTAGATTCCAACTTCTTCCACAAACATCTCTGCTCCTCTGTGTCCTCCCCTCCAATTCAACCAAAAAAATGCTCATTTAATCCAAGGGTTTCGACAGATATTGTTGCTAGCAGATCCCAATGTTGTGGGAGCAAGTGAGGAAAGAATAGCTTCATTTTGATAGTGGAGGTGCCAGATGCAGACACTTACGCATCATTCCAGTTTTAGCAAACATGAATTTAGGAAAGTGGACATAGAGCTTGCCTACATATTTAGAAAGTTATGGTTTTTATCTCTGTATAACTCAGGTGCTAGATGAACAGAAAATTCTATACCCCGGTTAAACCAGTTAGAAATGTACTGCTTTCACAATGACTGTGCTGTGCATTCACCTGCAATTCTCTGGACAGCAAACTGAGCACCGAAGCACCAGAAACTCCAGCTGGTCTAAACAGATACCAGAAACTGTTCCGTCTATTTTCATCACTCTAGCTTTCTAACAGTTCTCCAAACATCAAGAGCTCTGTTCATTGATAAGCATTTTATCTAAGGGTAGAAATATTATCAATTTACTTGTGCAACCCTTCAAAGTTGATCCAATAACAAAAGTAACAACAAAAGACATATACACATGAAAAGGCTACTGAAAAAATCCACACTAACAGGTAAATCTAGAACTGGGGGGGCAGGGAGACAGACTTCTTTAGAAAATGAAAAGCAGTAACCTCACAGAATTATAGCTGCCGAAGAAAACACTGATGTTTTTTCTGAATCACCCAATGGTAAATTAAAATGCAGTCACGTAAACTTGCAAGAGGAAATCACACGCATTTTAAAGCTGTTTGGAAGATTCACACTCACATCTCAAGTCCCATTGTTATCCACTTCCCCATTCCTCCAGCCCTCCAACTACCCACTACAGCTCTCAGCAACACGCCCAGCCGACACACACTGCTCTCCTGGGCTCAGCCACAACCCAGACTTCCACCACACGTCTTTACACTGTTCCGTGCCTTGACCTGAACAGCACAGAGCACTAGAAACTCCACTCCTTTAGCTAAGGCCAAATTTGGAGATGAGCTGGACCTTCAGCTCTTTTTGCTAGGATGGAATCTAACATTTACTTTGCAAACAACTGAGGACTGACTTAATTCAGTAATACTGAGCAATATGTTTCAAAACGTGCCTTTTCTTCCTGACATGATTTTCAAAAACTCATATAAAGAAAGGTCAGCAATGTCTTATACCTATCCTGAGATAGCAGGTTGGCACTCATCCCTTGGAAATTGTGATTCAACAGTAATTGTGATTTTAAGAAGGAGTAATATGACTTTATAGAGTACATGCAAATGCATAATCAATACCTATTCCACCATTTAAACAACTCTGCCTCCTATTCACTCATGTTAAACACATGCAATATTAAATTCCAATACACAGATTGATTTTTACAAGCAGTTCATTACACTCAAGCAGAATCCCAACTTGAAAGCTTGAAAGCACCTCTCCATGTAAGCAGCTACTAAAGCTCATGAAGCAATGACAAATACTTCACTTTAACAAAACCACATTTATGATTTCTACTTCAAGAAGGCGTTGGCTCCTTACTGATCACTGCAGCATAGACTAAAGGCTCTGGTAAAGAGATTTTTTTATAATGCTTTACATTTCAGCTCATGCACCTATGAAATGGAAGTGACATATGACTGAAGTTTGAACAGTCAAAAGGCTTTTCTCCATGAAGCTCTGATGTTCATCGGAAAACCCCAGCAAACACAAAAACTGCCCATCAGCACCCTTTGAACAGTTCAGTTACAGACCCACTTCCCTCTTGCAGATTCCCAGGCAACAATCCAAAAGACAGACTCCAAGTGACTTAGCCATCTTCAATTGCAAATTCAAGTGTTAACACGTAATGCAATATAATCCAGTGCAACACTGGAGATAGACTTTATTTCAAATAGTTAATTAGAATTTATTGACTGAAGAATATTAAAGAGAATGATAATGATTTTTAGAATTTTCTTGACAAGTCTTACACATATGAAGCAACCAGCAACCAAAGTAACACTTAAATAAGCTATATGCAAAAAAGCTTCATAATTGCCATAGCATTTATTAGGGAGACCGTAATTTATTTGTCTGAACAGTTTGTTCCACAAAGGACTATTCCTCTCCTTTAAATATCATGCTACAAAATATTCTATTAGAAACATAATCTTAGATGAATCACAATAGAATAATAAGTACTTTCCATTATCTTTAAACAGATTATCCTAAGACAGAGACATTAAAGTAACCATTAACAACCAGACAGCTGTTAGAATCACAGGAACTGCCACTTCGTTTCAACTCTCGGGTAAGAGGCAAGGCTGTAGCAGTAGGACTGCGTAAGTGCTATCATGTGTACAATGACACTCCAACAAGACTGCTAAAGAAATAATTGATTTTGGGGTATGACAATGTTGTTTTCTTCTCACGGTTGTGTTGTTCATTTTAAAACACAAGATACATCTCTTCAACAACCTTTCACATCCTTACTAGACAACAGTCATTATCTGAGCAAACTAAAATGCTTTTCCAAGTTAGTGCCAACCTGTCATTGCATCAGAACTCTTGCTAAAAATTTTACATGGCCATAAGGCTGGAATAAAATAGAAGAAAAATCTTACACTGCCAGCTCACTGGCAGTGAGCTCTAATGTAATCCTAATAACACCCTCACCTAAACCAATCTGAACAGACTGAACACATCTTTCTACTTCACTTGTTTGGTGCAGGTTTTTTGTTTCTTTTTCTAAAGCAAAATAGCCTCAACTACTGTCTACTGCTCATCACAATGACAGCAAAACAAACTTTGCTGTTGCTTCCAATGAATACCCAACTTATCTGTATTTTGCAGAATACCTTTCATAAGAACTCCATCACAAATGGCTTTCCCAGACTAAGCATTACACCACCAGGTAAAATTGCCAAAGAGTGAAACTCCAATCCTAGGGATAATTCTGTTTTCAACTGAAGTTTATAAAGAAATGGGGATTCAGCTGAAGAAGTCCTGTTCTACATGACAAGATACAAAAAGTAGCTCTACTGTATACCAGCTGCGTAGAGGGACAAACCAAAGATTTCAACTAAATCAAAAGGGATAGAAAGGTCCACAAAGCCAGATATTTTACATAATTTAGTGTGAGATGTATAAACATGAAGCCTGAAGGCCTGACTGAAATGCATTTGGCTACATCTCCACATCAGAGCAGCAGGTCATCCAACTCTGGAAGTGATGAAACATAGTAAAAGGAGATGAATTGGACTGAAAAACAAGCATCATGACACCTAAGAAAAAGTCACAAAAAGAACATCTTCAGAAGAGATGATCACCACTGCCTGCATTCCATATAAAACAGATAGAAAGTGGCCATGAGATCTCATACACTGATGGTCTTCCTGTACTTACAGATCGCACATTTAGGAAACAAACAAACAAACAAAACCCCCGAGTTCCATCCACGCTAGCTCTCCCAATATTAATGCACTTTTGCCCAAGACTAAATACAAGCTACTGCTCTAATTTAGAGAAAATATTATTGGGATATCACCTAGTGTTGCTGAGAAGGAAGATGCAATGTAACGTGGTCCCAGCCACACAAAAAAGCTAGACGACTGCAATACAGACAGGACAACTGTGACTCACAGTACAAGTGGTAAAGCTGGCTGTGTACTCGGACACCGAGTCCTCCAGCCCAGGCATAACTTGACACAGCTCCCTGATTCAGCTCACACAAAGACTTGCTTTGATGCACTCGCTTGAACGGAGGGGAGTGGAACAGCGCGCACACACAGTGTGTACTCTCAGCATTTCCTTGCTTTTATCAGTTTAATACTTAATCTCAATTATTTTTTTCTTTTTTAATCTAACTTTATATAAACATAGATTGCACAGGTCCCTGGCAGTGCCAAGGTGCAAAGCTCAGCATTCCTATAAATTCTTTTAACATGAGTCAAGTACTTCAGAAGACAAGGTTTACTCCAACTTTATCTTTGCCTTTCTTTGCTTATGTCACAAGTTAGATAGTCATGCAATATTATATTAATTCCTCCAAGGCATCACTAAGTTTTCTACTGATCTCATGCAAGTGGTTAATATTACGGTCATATTAACTCCACATAAGGAGTCAAGTAACAGCACAACTCCAAAATAAAGTTCACCAGTTAAGGTTTAACAAGCAGGACTGGATTTGTTCCCATCACAAGTCATGGGGTACATCTTGAAAGTGTTATTTTTTGTCATACTAGTCCCAAGGTTGGAAGCTCATGTCTCAGGGGAAAACACTATACTAGCAACAGCATCCTTTTACTGTGAACTTCAAAGGAGACTTGGATATTTAAGGGTTTATGCACAGACTTGTAATCTTCTGTTAGTACACTGTCTTCAGAACAATTCTTACTCTTCACATAAAGAAAAAGTCTCTCCTTCAGCAACCGATGCAATGCCAGCGACAGCACTACTCAACTCCGCCTCCAAGGCTACTACCAGCCAGTTAGTCACTACCACCACTCTGTCTGCGTGCATGTTCTGACACCGATAATATCACCTGTGCAAAGAAGAATATTTTAAGGAAGGGAAAGAAATCAAGTTTATGATCATGTTCACAACCTGGACAAAGCATACATTCTATGACAGGTCTTCTCCACCTATAACTGAGTCGTAACTCTCGTTCACACCATAAAAGTTAGAGCACTGGCAGACCTTCTTACAAAATTGTAGTGTCATGGTAATGGTAAGATATGGGTCTTAGCATATTTGGCATTGAAGATGCCAGCATATATGCTATCAATGGCTGTTTTCAAATGTTGTTTCTAGAACACACAACAGAGTTGTAAAATTCCAACCATGTCATTACCGTCTGCATGACCACTGCATACTGAAAAAACACCATTCATGAGGATGGTAAGGTTCTATTGTTTTCAAACCTGGTTTTCCCACAGAATTTCTCCAGTATCCCTGCAAACAAACAACCAAAAAACTTCAATCTTTTAAGGATCCAAATGAACCAACTGTAAGCTCTACAGAAGACTGACTTCCACCAATTAAAAGGTAGTATAATACACAACATTATTACATTTAATAAAAAAAACCACCCAGCATTCCATGTACTTCTTGAAATTAGGGTCATGATTTTCTCCTCTCTTCTGACACCAATTTGTTTCTGATGAACTTTTTTTTTTCCCCCACCCTCAGTCTGAGGCAGCAGGGTCTTGGTCTACAACTTGAAGATAAAAATTGTCCATAAGGCTTTCCAATATTGTTTCTGGCAACAGGAAAATAAGTTCAGAACAAGCCAACCCAGAACTAACTACAGGATATTGCCTACTGGAGCCCACATGCTAACAAAAGATGCAAACTACTGATTCAAGACATTTCTCCGGCCTAATAACACTACTAAATCCAGAAAAGCATTTCCTTTTTTCCATAGCTCTTCAAAAAGCCAGCTTCAGGAAATTCAGCGTTAGCCTTGGCTAGTGATAAGCAACATAGCTGCTAATTACGACCAAAGAAACCACTCTCTGCATTTGGTTCTTCAGTCCTTTTCTCAACACTTTGAAATAGTGAACCTCACGCTACCAACAAACACCTGCCAACAACCCCAAATCAAGTCCTTTAAAACAACAGAAAAAACTGTTTCAAAGCCATGTCAAGAATGGATGATTACAGAATTCCAGAAAAAGAAGAGAAGAACTCAAAGGCAATACAGACCAAGTTTACTTTTCTTTTTTTTTCCCCCATGAAACAGACATTTCAAATTGTCAGTCTCTTGAAACATCTTCAGACTTTGTTTCTCATAATTCTAGAGCTTAAACACCTCCTCCTGAAGTCAACAGCAATATAAGCATTCATAGCAGCCAATTATTACATTTCTTTGTCCATATAAAAATACAACTGTGTCTCACGCTGTTTCAACAATTTCCTTCTACAACAAAACACACTGGGATGCTGGTCACATGTTTTTTCAGTGTATTCTACTTGCAATGTTTAAACTTCTGAAAAGCAGCTTTACAAGAAGATAAAGCAGACCAACAGTAAAGCCAGACTACCGTATTTCTAATCTTATGCACAGATTTCACAGATCCCTCCTGGTCTGCACAAGGTCTCCCTGGAAGTACATCCATATCAGACCCACCTGCGCAGACAGTTTTCCAGGACAGGAGCCCTAATCCGCAAGCCTACCTCACAACCATCTCGCTGCAGTGGCAGTAAAGCTTCCCGCTTTCAAACCCAGAAGGGCAAGCAGCTTTCGCAAATACAAGGACACGTACCCTACCGCAACGCTGCAGCCGGCTCTGAAAAATAACCTTCCTACCGGTGTAACAGTTGCTGAGGTTTATCACCAACTTATTTCTAACCGTACAGCGAAACCAACACACAACCAGCGAGACAGACGACCTAATTCATAACGCGGAGAAGCAAGCTGTCAAGAAACAAAGAGCGCACGGGCCAGCACAGGAGCTGGAGCTACCTGCTCGGGAGGTCCCGGCCCTATGACAGGACTTCACCCCCCCAGAGCTCCGGCCGCTTCGCCCCTCTCCTCCCCGACGAACCAAGAACCGTCCCCCCCCCCCCC
>Ga0065711_1034751_pt1 | contig 23291 bp, 13 predicted proteins | sample Hoacrofraction12_FD_59098 | JGI IMG/M metagenome (GOLD analysis project Ga0065711, IMG submission 59098) | Hoatzin crop microbial communities from Cojedes, Venezuela - Epithelial fraction 12 v2 (version 2) | ecosystem: Host-associated > Birds > Digestive system > Esophagus > Crop | place...
GGGGGGGGGGAGGGGGAGGACTTTTTTGTTTTAAGGAAGCTATGAACATCATAAGAAGCCTCAAAAGAAAAAACGGGGTGACTTTTTTTTCCTTCTCCTTTCTCTAATAATGTGACTTTTCTCTGCTCTCAACTCCCAACAAGTAGTCTGGAAGAAGACAGCTACCCACTACAGAAATAAGATAATCATATATGATTGCTTATAACCATACCTAGTATTCCTTTTTCTCTGTTCTAGTGTAATTTAGATTACATATGCTTATGAGAGGTAGTCACATTTTAAGAAATATGAGGCAATTAATCTAACTTCAGAACATTATTTAATTAGATGTAGTACTGGTTTAGTCCAAAGATGATACTGGAGGTGAAAAAAATTTATTTATTATTAAATACTAAAACCAGTCATGTATACTCTTAATTTAATCCATTAAGCAATGATAAAACACTTCAGAAAAACAGATATTAGAAACACATTTAAATAAGCAACCAGTTATTTCACTTTAACCCCTGCTTCCACAGTTATGGTGCACGTGTTAACCAAAACAAATCTCTGCATCTCATCCTTCTGAAATAAAAGAACTATTGTTGTTCCATAGTCACTCAACTTGAATTGATTGTATTTTCCCCTCATTTCTGAGCCATCAGTGCACTTGATTTAACCAAAATGACTACTGAAAAACTGGTAAGTACTACTTTTAGTCAAAGCATCTATCAGGTCAAGTTTATCGGTTAGACTTTTCAGGAACTGAGAGACTTTTGTTCAAACTTGTACAAATTCCCACCAACTTTCACAGACAGAATTCCAATAGCTACAAATAAAACTTCCAAAAAGCAGAGGCATATGTGTATTTGTCATATATTATGACAGTAACAACACAGAGCCATAAACAAGTGGTGTTAATTTAACACCTTCTGCAAGGGTTCAGTTTACATGCTTTATCTTAGACTTAAGAGTTTGCTCTATTTTAGGGTTCACAATCTAAAATTTGTTTGGTTTTTTGTTTGTTTGGGTTTTTTTAAGAACTTAAAATTTGCAGCTTTATTATGAGAAGATAGAAGAAACCCCTCATGTTCTACAAAATAGGATACATTTAATCAACAATAGAAGTCATACAGTTTGCCCACACAAATGTCAGAAAAATTTCTTAGGGAGGGTGGCACTTATTTTAAACAAGTATTCAGAAAATTCATTTGTTGCTTTCTTCACATTGTAGGTCATCTTAAGGAATACTTTCCAAATATCTTCAGCTATGGTTGCATCTGGTTGAACTTCATAACAATAGAAACTTCAATTTTGCTCATGTGTTGCTGTCATTTTTGAACACGTGCACATAGAATGCATAGTCAAGAGGAACATAGCTAACCCAGAAAAGGAATGATGACGACACTAAAGCTGGTAAAGTTGGATCCTGTTCTTCTCCAGTTTACAAGAGCATCATCAACATAGTTTCCTTAGACATCTACTACATGATCCCTAACAATTTCAGTTCTTATTTCTTATGCTTGCTTAACCCTTTTCTTAATTTTATGTGAATCCCATTTACTGAATGTTTCTTCTCCTTCACTAACTCAATCAACTTCTTACTCCTCTCTCCTGATTACTGTAGAAACTTGATTAGTAAGTTAAAAGTAGAAAAACTTCAGATATTTTCTAAAATTTCTTGAGACAAAACTGCCACATCATCATGCTTAGCTAAGGCATGAGCAAGAAAACTGCAAGAAGCTGAATGGCCTACCAAAACAAATAGCAATTCAGCCCAGGATGGACAAAAATACCTCAATAACAACAGCTTTCATTCCCATATTTGCTGTGGTATTTCTTGAAGCAATTAATTACAAAAGATATAATAAAAGGAGTAATAATATTAAGCACATGTGAAACTGAAAGACAGATAAACAACTCTTATTCCCCTCAGCCCAAGCTATTTCTCATAGTCCATTCTCTGCGGTGTTCAGTTATAAAAAGCAGCTGCAATGTATACTCTGCACCTGCTGCAGGTTTTATATGCATAAGGAATACTGAATATAGTCATTACACAGCCCTTTTGACAAAGTACCTACAAATCTATTTAGCAGATACTGTACTTTTGCTACAAATTTGTTTTCACTCATTTCAAACTAATTATTAGAAGTTATGAGACATAACCTAAGCTAGCTACCACTTAGTTCATCAGCATTTTATAGCTGAGCCTACACTTTCTAATTAACTCAATCTTCACTAAAGAACATATATAAAATCATGATGCTTATTAAACAGGCTCTTCAAACTAACCTTGGGATTTACCCACTTCATTTAAGAGGTATGCCCCTGTTCTTTCCTTAAGGTCTATGAGGAGGCACATCACACCTTTTGATATAAACACTACAGTCCTCACTAAATAAAGCTTTAAAAAAAATGCATATCACTATAGCATGAAATGCATTCGTCAACTAGACCAAACAAACTGGCAGAAGTTTGGTCTCTAGTCACAACTAACCTATATGTATTACACTGATTTAAGCTTTATTTAAAGAAAATCCTAGGTAAAAATAGTCACTGTATGATTTTATTTTTCTCCACTTTTGCTGGCTTCTAAAAACATACAACAGAGCATACATACATATCAAAAGAGTTTTATTTACACTACCCAAATTTAAAAGACGAAAGCAAAGACAAAAAACAGATGAAGAGAACTTGCCACCACCTACATTAAACATCCCTGTCCGAAACATAGGATAGAGTAGTATCTTACTGTCAAATTGAATAATACATGGGCAACTTTTTTTTTGTGGAGAGGGGAAATCTCTTACAATACCTAACTTTAGAACTCTGTACTACAAGTCTTTTTACCCTACCTCCCCACAGTTTCCAAGTTGGCTTACCCATTGGAAGTTTCTAACACAAGATTCTAGAAAATTCAAAGTTAGTCGTGCAGAATTTGCCTACATTAACACTAGATATAGCTCATCTGAATAGTTTTGGGGTTTTTTTTTTCCCCTCCTCCAGTGGTAAATACATTTACACAATACTATGCGAAAACTCAAAATCCTTGATGACCTTTGAATGTCACATGATTCTGACTTCCAAGTGAAATATCAGTATAAATACATGTAAGTAAATGCTCTCACAAATAAGCAAGTGTCAGAAAGAATGCAAATGTCCTTCAAAACTTGACATTAAAAAGTCAGTTTACTCCAAAAATGGACATGGCACACACACAATTCACATAAGCACAACTGTAAAACAACAAAAAGAGAAGAGCTTAACTTAAGCTGCTCATGTCTTGTACATAAACATTGAAACTGTGTGTTTTGTTTGCATTTTCCATTATAGGGATGCTGGGCATATTTTCCACATTTCTGTTTGCAATGTTAAGCACGCTTAGAGTTTACTTCTGAAACCACTGTAATCAGTGCAGTGAAAAGATGTCTTAGTAACCCAAGGTTTAAAGGCATCAATGCTGCCGAAGTGATTAAGTTTGAAGTAAGAACTTCCAGGTCTAAATAAAAATCACTAGAAAAACTGAACTATATGGCTGTAATACGACCAAACATATTCAGCAATGGCTGGCTTCGAAGGTATGTAAAAACTGGTGTGCAAAGGCATATTCCAATTTTCAAAATTCTGGACTGCTGAAGACCAAGCAAGGCCTAAATCACACAAGCACAATAGTATCAAAGCGACAGTGTGTTCCATGCCTGTCCCACTAGAGTATAGGGAATTTATGAAATGAGGAGTAAGCTGTAGAATAAAACTAAGTACAATGTTTACAGGTCTGTTTCAGTGATGTTTAAAACTCTCAAAAGCAGTTTGTTACAGTTAAGGAGAAACCATCACTCTGAGGGCAGTCTAGTGTCATACGGAAGAGGCAGTGGTGCACTGGAGCAATTCAAACACCGAAATAGGTTTCATTTCATGTAATGGTGCTTCCAGCGCAGCACAAGTGAGATTGAGGCCTCAATTTTCAGAGACATTGAAGGGTTGAGACTTGAGTATCCTACTATTCTGCCTTTCCAAAATAGCATGGGTCTTCCATATCACCTACCAGCCCCTTCTGACTGTCTCGGGGCATTTCAAGGAAAACGCGGCACTTACATTCAGCCAACTTTCAACTTAATGCGATTCAGAAATCTGCTTGCTTTTTATGAACAGAAGCCACACATTTTTTATTGTACTATCTATAACAATAAGAAGTTTGAAAGTTTTGCAAGTCTAACAACTTTAGTCACGACTACAAGTTTTGATAAAATGTAAACGCATGTGTAAAACAGAGGTTAATGTGGTTGTGCTATTCTTATGAGAGATGAAACTGCAGTAACACGCCACAAAACACCATGTTTAAATTTCATAGGTTTATTAATATCCCCTTTCTTTCCTTTAGTGTTTGCCTACCTTCATCTTCTCTTCACATAAGCTTCACTTGGCTACCTCCTCTTCCAGTATACATGTACACAGATCTTCAGAAGAGTGTGGGAGAAAAATTCAAGTGACAGTTAAACACAAGATCAGTCAATTTCTCTGCACAGCATCTTTTCCTTTAGCTTTCAGTTCCCACATGTGAAGTGGACTTTAATTCCATGCGTGAGCATTGTATTTGATGTGTTCCTGTAAGTTGTCTGCCTCTGCTTCCATTGATGATGATACAGAGTCAAACATAAGCGATACTGTCTTGGTAATTCCTTATTTTTTCAGGTATTTATTTTTATTTGAAACTAGCATCTGCTGGCCCTTTTCTGAAGAATAAAGAATTAAGACTGATTTTTTGCATTTCAGGAAATTTGTCATGTAGTGGTTTGTCATTTATACTCGAGTTGGGGAGAAGAAAATAAGGAGGCAATAACAAGATAACTGATGAATATATGCAAGCCAATAAAATGTTCTGAAACACTGTATTATTATTTCATTACTTTAATAGCTTGAAAGCACTTGGAATGATTGTTGGTATATATGGCTTTTAATACAACAATGAAATTAAATTGGCCATCAAACCAACAATAGCTAACATGAGAGAGTGGACTAGCTTTAATATCAATACAGAAATGCAAGTGACTTGTTATATAAATAAGGGCAATAACCTATTATTTCAATACTTTACAATTTATACTATTTCACTAGCTTCATTCTTATTCATTTCCGAGACAAGCTTATCCAAACATAAAAGCCATAAGAACATAAGCGGAAACACCACCTCATCTCAATAGCACGCACCTGATTCGAAAGTAAGTTTAACCCAAAACCTAAAGAAAGAATCAGGTCTTAAGGACTCTTTCAGAGGTTTATGTTTGATGCTGCAATAGCATAACCATTTATTTCCACTACACTAAATTAATCAGAAATTAAGACATCAAGGCATTTCCCTTCCTCAGTTGTTCTGAGAGTGCACGGTGAAGGAAAAGAACTGCTTGTACACTGAGATGTTTTTCAGTACAATATACACTGTAGACAAAAGTTTACATTTTTACTTTTGCAAAAACAGGGTAACCGAGAGAAAGCACTACACATTTACAAGCATACAAAAAGAATCTGAATCAGTTAATCTCTCCAAAGCGTTATACTTAGGACAGGACACATTACTGCTGTAAGAAAACCTGGTCTGAGATTTCATAAATGCAGTTCAGTTTCAAAGAGAGTTCCTGCATTCAAGTCACTGATACAATCCTGATATAAGATCATATTTCTTTTTTGTTATTTGTTCGTTTTCTCAAACCCCCCCAAGTTGCTACAGAAAAGCAAAACGAAGTATCATCATCAGCTGAAAATACTTTCCCTGTACACCTTAGCTGTGTACTTTCCTTCCTCAAAGCGTATCCAACCCTGAGTTTTGTACCCAGGATAGAATACACAGTTCTGATATCTTTTGCCAGTGGATGATGTAAACTAAGCCTATTTTGAAAAGTAAATAAAATCACATCACCACCCCCACATTCCCTAAGTACACAGAGGAAACGGGGCAACTACTACCATTCTCTTTCTAAAGCTTGTACTGGTTTGTGAGAGAAGCCCTAGAGTCTACAGGCATAGTTTTTATATGTTTGTTTTCTAATAGAGGTGACCACAACAGAACACTTTCTAGTAAGGTAATCCAGCCTGCTGCAGAACCTAGGACCAGAATTCAGAGTTCCTTGCCTGACACAGTTTACTTTCAAGATTTAGACAAAAATACAAAAGCTTGACAAAAATTTGGATCAGAACTGCTCAGCACTGCTAAGAGCTTTACTCTGGAATTGTCTCGTTCAAGCTGACAGATTTCAGAGACCAGATAAAACATTTCACTCTTTAATAGCCTCAGAAATAGCAGACAAGGAATGAAGAAGCAAACACAGCTTCAGTAGTGCCTTACTCTTCTTGCTACTGCACAGCCCTGCCTGACAAAGTTCAGGAGAGGCAGCAAGGAGGAACAGGATCAGAATCTGTTCAACACTTCAGCTTCCCCTAGCCAGGATTACCTTCCTAAATGGACCCTGCACCCAAATCAGTAGGGAAGCAGGCATGGAAAACAGGAAGTCTTACCAGAACTCACCTTCCACTGAAAATCTACCGCCCCCAACAACCAAGAAATCCAGCATATCTGTCAAGGTGCTTGCAGTCACTGAAGTCATTTCCTAACAAGCAAATTGAGTATAAACCTTGAAGAAAGTTTCAGAAAGAATGGACAGCATGTTGCTTCTGCCAGGCTGTTCTCCTGCCTAAATTGCAAGTTGGTTACGCTGGAAAGTAGTAATAAAATACTCTAGTCACATTATTCCAAGACTCCCTTTCTCCAACTTTTTTCTCCTCATCAATTTAAGACTACTGTCAAAATTAAGTCCGTCAAGACAAAGTTGTCTGCTTTATTTTTTTATTCTAAGTAATTTTCTCGCAAATAAATCTGCTAAAGAGACAAGTATTTAAATTAAATATGGAAAAAATACTTCTTAGCTATCAGACACATAGTAATACTTCTCAGGTGGTTTATATGTTTAACAAAGTTCTGCAGAAGAATCTGTGCAGTTCAGAAGCCACTGAGGCATGGGTCTGTTCACTGTTCAGATTATTCTTCTGTAAATATATCATCACATCAGCTGTTACACTCTAAACTTATTAGGGATATTAAATATTTGTTCACAATTTCCCCTTCTTTCCCCTTCCCTTCCCCTCAGGGAAAAAAAAAAAATTTTTTAAAAAAATCAATATATGAAAAAAGCAAAATCCTATCTTCCAAGCCAAGTCATGAAGTTATGCCTTGATTTTCCAAAAGAGGGAGACATAGCTCCATTTGTGAATTAAGCATTTCAACTGCAGTGAAGAACTTAAGATGTTTCACTAGTTAACTCCGTCAGATTAAAAACAGAAAGCTTTTGCTCTTGTTTCCATGTTTCTCTTCAAAAAACTAAGAGAAATTAGTAAATACTAACAAAAAAATACAGAAAATACTACATTATCTATTTGAACGTAAAAAAATTTCAAGAGATGGAGACAGTAGCCTAGTATTATAAAAATACCTATGCACATAGAAATAAAAATACCATTGGAAAATCAAACTGTTAAACTCCAGGAAACAGAAAATTTGTTCAAAATGAAAGCAATATCACACAAACATTCCTAAGATTTCAACAGGCATCAGTGTAGAGACATTACCTCACTTAATGATCATGAATGGTCCTAAAAGTACACGGATTTCTACAGGAAGAAACAATGGGCTTTATAATTGGTAGTCACACAAAGGTGGCATTACTAGGTACTGAGGGACAACCAATGTTTTTAAAAAAGGAAAACGCCACATGTATCTATGCTGCAGATCAGCATTTAAACTTATCTTGCAGTCTAGAATCCAATTTTGAAACCCTTTTTCAAAATCAAATTAATAAAGAAAAACTGTAATCTCTGAAATATAGTTTCAGAAACCCTTAGTTTGAGAAATACCTTCTGACTTCACCACAATCAAGTTACTATAACAGTGATATAGCTCAAAGACTATAAAAATTTGTATTCAAACTATAAAAGCATTCATATATGTATTATGTAACAAAGGCTTGGGGTAGGAGAACACTGTTTGAAAGACAACCATAATAAAGCACATTACACACAATAACTGTAACAGTTGTTTCAAGCCATGTCAAGTAGAAAAGAAGCTGCTGAAGTATGTAATAGGGGCAACCAAGCATTAAGTATTACTTCTCCTCAACTATGAAGCATCTGTATAAAGGACAACTGCTGCATAATGCACCTTGCGGCTGGGCAGCTATGGCATAGCACGCTTACTCCTTGATGCTCCTGCTCATGGCTGTCTCAAACTGACAGCAAAATGACTTCTGGGGATGAGGGAGGTCATGCTCAACACCTCTGCTTCCCATCACCTGCTCCCATGGTATTTTACAACTGGGCCAGCCTACAGACCCAAATGGTCCTTTCTACCGTCCTCTCCCTCCTTTTGCTGTTGTCTCTCTGCCCAACAACTCAAGAGTCCCTAAAACCTTAGGTCACACTCTTTGGTGGATAATAAAAAAGCACAGAGAATCACGATGTGTTCCCTCTGTTCTCATGTCATCTGCCATGGATGAGTTCATGTGGCCCTCTCCACACATCATGTGCATTAACTGCTTTCTGATATCCGAAGTAGCATACCTTGAATATTTTATCATAATACCTCAGAGAAATACTCAGACAGCCCTGGTGTTGGCTGTGTTGCCAGTACAGATTTCATCTGACAAGACTACGGCATCCAAGGCATGGAGTAACTGCACTACAAAGTTTATCTTCTGCTTTCTCCTTGACCTATAGTCTTCTCTCAAAATTACATTCAAATACAGCTGAAAATTAGTAAGTACATACCAGCAAGTCACACTAAACAGAGTGTCAGAAGCTTTAGCTAATTAGTGGCCCTACCTTCAAAACAATTCCCCCCAAAACCAGTCATGTTTACATATACTTAATATGGACTCTTAGACTTGAAATTCCACTTCAAGACCCCTTCTTTAAAATCTCTCTCCCTCTTCTGCCGAAAAATCCCACTTTTTGGTATTAGATGGGCGTTAAAGCAATCGAAACAAGTAGTCTTCTGTACAGATAATCTAAAAGGAAAATATTTTTAAACAGCAAAACCTCCTACCAAAGAATTGTGCAATCTTCAAGTCACAGGAGAACTAAGTCTGTGAAAATAACTGAACAATAAAGGCTCTGAAGAGCAACAGACCACTGCGTTACAATGCTTCATCACTGCTACAACTTCTCCTATGAGTCCACAAGGATTTGCACATTGTTTACCAAATCCAGACAGGCAAAGGCAAGAGACCATTTACCTCCCAATGAGGTAACAACTCCTCCTGCTATTAAATCTAATCTGCAACCCAGAGAAGTGTACAATAACTTACTGAAGGGTCATGACTTGCAATCAAGCAATGAAACATAAAGGGTATTGTCACTAATGCTTTACTTCCCATTCAGCACCACTAATGTCTAGAAATACACACGCTAGATGACTTAAGTCCTGTTCCCTAAAGTCCAACATGCCAGTAATACCATGTCTGCTCGTTCTTGCACACAGGTTATATACACCACTAAGCTGCAGAACTCATTTCACTCACTGTTCAACTTTGAAGACCTCGTGATTTTATTTTTTTTCCATCCTACACACCATTTAAGACATGAAATTTAAGTGACAGAATTTAACAGACTATGAGCAAGGATATTCCCTGCCCCTGCAGCTGAGGTGAAAACAAGAAACATTAGCAGCATTTGTATTTGTACATATAAGAAAACAGTGAACACTTCTTCACGAAGCTTCCCACTGAAATGCAGTTTCATACCTCTGGCTAGGGGTACCTTGGGTTCCTGCTGTAATTGCTGTCTGACTGCACACAGCCTATTTCACAATGAAAACAACCAGTCATTGGAATAATCTCCCAGGGAAGTGGTGGATTCCCTGACATTGAACACTTAAGATTCTTCAGGTCCTGTCCAACCTGGTATTCTACGATTCTATTTACATCTTCTGTTACCAAAAACCCACCACTTTTACACTTAGCACTCTAACCAGCAGTCTGTTATCCCACAATTAAAGTTTCCCAGGTTTTCATTCTCATTAAAAACACCTTCACGTTTTGATTGCGGACTGCTGGAAATGCACGAGACCTGAACTCGAAGCCAGTCTGATAGGACACTGCTGGACTTCCTGATCAGTCAGGTCAGCTGCAACACCATCTACTTCATTAGTGACAGTAATTACACTTGATTACTTTTACTAACAGAGGTTCCCTGACACTGATTAACCTACCTACTCACCATATTTGATTCTTTTTCAAGGTTTACAAGTTAGACACAGAGCATGCAGATCTACCACAAAGTATAGGATACAGCGGTAAAAACCTGCAAGGATGAAGTTTTAATAATATTCTTTACAACTAACTTCCCTCTCCCCAGCAGCTCATGAGGACAAATAGTTTTGGGTACTTCTAACACTGGTTGGTCTGTGTTCTGACTCAAAGCAGTTGCTCCTGTGCACCCTTCAATATTAAAAAGGGTTATATGTTTGGACTGGAAAACTACTCAAAGCCAATACCAATGAACATTTAAAACTTTTTATAGAAACTGATAAAGAAATTGTGACTGTTCTTTATGTCAGCCCCAATTCTGTATTGAACTTGGCACGTGCAACTAGTGTTTGACAATCACTGAAACCACTCAAACATGCAAGAGTCTGGAGTATCAACAGAAGAATATGATGTTAACAAGTGCACAAGATACCAAATCTAATCACCGCTTTACAATACAAAACACTCCCTCAAAAAACTAAAGTTTACCACCTAAATATGTATGTATACACACGTAGATATTTGTGCATGAAGGAAGAAATTATAGATTTAGCAAATGATGGAACACAGTTTTTAAAGTTTTCATTATTTTCTGAGGTGACCTTTCCAAGGAAAACGTTATTTGTTCCTTAAGCTGTATATGATTATGTCTGTCAGCATACACAGAGAAGTTAAAGGCTGGTAAGATGCCCAGAAATGATCTGTTAAAACTCAACCAAAATTAAATATAAAACAGGGGTTGGTTTTCATTTGTGGGTTTGGGGTTTTTTTTAGCCTACCTACATTCACCTAAAAACTATCCAAGAAAGCTACCTATTTGTAGTTCACTCATACAGCTTCAAAAACGTAGTAAGAAACCAACAAATTAGTCACTATTAACAGACAACTTCCTCATCTCTACTTCACTCTTGGTAAAAACTGCATTATGGAAGCATGTCAGCTGTCCTAACTCTTACCTTCGTAACTCAAGAGAAATATGCCAGAATCACTTACGTTATAACTTGTACATTCATGAAATCTAGTTTAGTTACATACAGTGTTTTATTTCATGAAGCTACCCAGCATATTGTTAGGTGAAGTGTCAGATAAATTTATTAGCATATAAAATTCTTGTTCTGTCAAATCATTTCAGAAATAACAGATCTACTGTCATCACTAGACAGGTGAACAATTACTGCTATTTTAGTATACTCTTTTCAGCTCATGGAAGAAAACTTTGTGGTTTCACTACACAGATCTCCTCCTAGTCAATGTTCCAGGGCAGACAGCTCAATCATAATTGCCTGTATTATGGAAGTACTGATCTTACCATCTTTTCTTATTTAGCTGTGTGAAAATATTTTAGAACTTGATCATTAGCCATGAATTTATAAATAATTTTCATCTAGGTTTGAATTCTTATTGGATTCTGTTTTCCAATTGTTCTGCATTTTCTGTGTTGTTCCTCATCATTCCTATGAAGAATATTCAACAAGTTCCCCACTACAGACATTAAGATTTCAATTTTTACCAGTACTGTCCCCACTCCTAAACTCCACTGACATTAGTTCAAAATTAGGATCCTACATACTACAGTGAAAAAATTTACAGGTATTTTTACACAGCTGTAAAACTAGTTTATAAATAAACAGTAAAAGAACAAAGTGGATTGCTGATTAAATTCCTGCATGCATATAACAACACATGACATTTGCTACGGACGCTTATCCATGTTACGTTTTCCAGAAAGCTTGGTATATACTACAAAAAAATAATCAAGAATACCCTGGCAATGAACGAAGAACTCAGTCATTTTCAACCACGAAAGAAGATAAGCAGACTTGCCCCCCAACAGCCAGTGTTGGAATGACAAACATGTTCATGTTTAAAGAAGCTTTGGTTGTCCCAAAGCATCTTTCGAACTACCTCCATTAGAATAAATAAACAGATGTAAAAAGGCTTAATTTAAAGAAAAAAAAATTATTTTTTAATCTGTGCCCAGCTAATGACATCTACCACAAGTACAGAAAAAAACCCACAAAATAAACATCACACAGCCACAACCACATTTGTTCATTTCACTCACTAAGCTTCCCAGTGATCCATGGGAGAAAGAAAAGTGCACTTTTCTAGAAAGGAACCTTATTTTATAGATGGGTGTCATAACCCACAAGGGAGTCACTCAACTTTTATAAGCATCCACCCCTTCACATAGAAATGTATCAGAAGATCTACAGCTACTCACCTTCTTCAATGTTTATATTTACTTATGAGAAGACTGCCTGAAAAGCTACAGTAGATAGTCTGCTACTATTGAAAACAGGCAAGTGTTGGACCTCTGCTCCTCATTTATTTTCCTACAAAGATATTTTGTGACCAGATCTAAATTAGTGTCACCAGCTACATTCCATCCATTTTCCATTCTGGTTTAGAAATTACTTATTTAAAAGGAAAGACCTTATCACCATTTCAGAATTTGGCATTCACCTGTGTAGAACTAAAGATGAAAACAGTGTAGGCAGAAGCTAAAGATAAGTACCTTTTGGAGAAGACTTTTCCCCCTCAGCATATTAATCAAATCACTGCATAAATGTCTGAAGTGGACTATTTTAACCTCAATACTTCAGAATAATATTGATAAAAGAAGCTTTAAAACCCTTCATTCCCTTCTGCTTCTTTAGTAAAGCGAAAGACAGAATATTTTCATTACGAAAAAGAAATAGTTTTTGTTTCCTAGCCCAGTACACACATACAACAGTGCCTGTGTCTTTAAACATTAGCTCTGCAATCTGAATAGTAATTTCCATCTACAGACAATCCAATATTCTCAGCTTCTATATGAAAAGAACTACAAAACTATGCTCTACCACACAAATCCTCAAGTCCCCAAAAATGCACACATATATGATCATAATCTAACAGAACCATGTAGTTTGAAGAAAACTTACAGAAGAGCAGCAGTTTTCTGAACCCGTTAGTAGAATGAGAAAAGATAAAAAGATCAGCCTTAGTGTGAGGGTAACGTACATCCCTACCATGGGGAATATTCCAAACTCATCCAGCCTTTGTAACAGATAAACTATTTTAGAACTATCTTAACTGGAGACTTTTTTCCATGTTATTTATATCATCTAAATATATTGAATTACACACTGTGATGTGTTAGATTCAGTTGTGTAGGCACCACAGAACAAAAACAAAGTGTCACAAAAGATTATTAGCAGATGAGGCTGGGAGCAGTTCCACATGGATGAAGTCATCAATTATGATTATGCACACTTGTGAATCCTGTTTCTCAGTCTGAACTTTTTTTTTTAATATATGCACTGAAAAGCAAACCTCTTGCAGACAGATAGAACAGTCTAGCTTCATGAGCCTGTCTGGTAATTACATATTTTGAGCATCAGTGACAAAAGTATCCATCTTTGTTTAGAACTGACCATGTAAAAGCACAATTAAAGTGGAAGAGCAAAAAAATCCTAAAAATAAAAAAAGGAAAACAACTCACATTCTGCTCTGCCAGCAAGAGTCTCCTGGCTTTTCAGAAGACTCAGAGCACCTACAGAACTATAGCAAATCATCTTACTAGTACATAAGTACCAGGAGTAATTAGTAGTGAAAAATCTGCATACTAAACAAATTTCTCATAATGCAGTCTTTGTTTTATGGAATTTATATTTCAAAGAAAATGGTAAATGGGAAGAGAGAAAGTACTATAAATACTTAAAAAATATAAGATATGACCAGTGATTAAGCAGGTAGACAGATAAAAAAAATAATCTTGAGCTTTCCCAAATGTGTTTAAGAATATATGCTTTTTGAGATTACGTTAATAATTATCAGCACTCCTCATCATTCACACCTCTTATCTCTACACTGGTCATAGAATATTCTACAGTAGGTAAGCTCAATAGTTTCGTAGATACAACACAAACGGTAAGTTTAGCAACAACCAAAAATCTAACCTACTTACATCTCAAAACCATGAGAAACATTAAGTAACCATTCTGCAGTGTCATACATTACTGCATAATCACTGTATTTCTAAGTTGCAGACAACTCTTTTCTTTCCTGCTCTGTAAAATAAAAAAGTTCTCATCCCTGAATGATTATTCTTAAATTTCAATTTATCCATATTTATTACTGGCATAATTTCATAGAGCATAACAAAAAGCATACAGATAAGCACACACTGAGTAAGCATTTCCAGAGCATTTTTATGCATATTTATTTCAGCAGATTCCTTGTTTACCTAAGCTGTTTTCCAACAGAAAAATGAGGTTGTTTTTCAGGGTGTTAGTTTTGTTGGTGGGAGCCCTGAAAATATATTAGTATTATAGAAATGCTCCCAGTTTCTTAGTTTTCCTAGGCTACAGATTATTTCAGTATGTTTATTCTCTTAACTACTCATTACTGTCCCCCAATTGTACCCAGTATCTCTGGAGCTCAAACTCTGACTGCATTCTCAATAGTACATCTCTGACTGAAATCAGTATTCCCCTAGAAACAGCTAACTCTGATAATCAGTTGTCATTATTCATATCTGCACTAAACATAACTGGCATTTGACAGCTCACAAAACTTTTCACTAATTTTTGGAAGAAAGTATTTTATGGTCATGGATACTCACGAAATACAACTGATAAAGTAAGTTTTCCCTGTGTCTGTATTGAGTTCACCTTACTTAACCTAGGCCTACTGTTCAATAGCCTTAATTAACAAACAACAGGCAGAAGTTTTACAAGGCCGCATGTGTCACCAAAGCAACAATAAAAGACCACCTGAAAAACCATGGTTAGAAGGATCACAAAAATCACCATGATATTGAGATTTGAATAGGATCTTAATCTCAAGTATCAAATACAGAAAGACTTCATCTACACATTACATAATTCCTACTTTTCAAATTATTAATATGTAAACACTGTTTTCATTTTTTTAACATGATACAATATACTACATCTACATTTCAACCATATATGCCTGTTCCTAAGCATCACACAGAGTTAGATGCTAATGTTTCACTCACTGCGGTCACTTCGCACAAGTAGATAAACTGATTCTGCTTCTTAAAACAAAAGATAAAGTTACTTAAAAGAAAACAAAAAGGACAATTGAGTAATAAGGGTTACAAGAATCAGAGTAAGTCTAGAACCAATACCTTTAGCTTTGATCCATGGGGCACAGGAGGACAACCATCTTGTCCAGGTGGAATGAACAACTCCCACTTCCCATATTCCATCTTCTTATATGGATGAGAAAATGGATTCCAGCCATCTGCAATTTAAGAAATAATACTAAGTGTATTTACCTTAAAATGTGTCCAATTGCAATCCAAAGGTATAATAGCATGTTCCATCTTTTTCAGAATAAATTTCAGTGACAGCAGACAAATATTTTATATCCGATACTACCACAAACATTCAAAAGAGGTTCAGTAAAATGTATGAGATTTTCACCAGGAAACCATACTCCAATTCTAATTTGACAATGATAAAATTATTTCTACTTCACATTCTTTCAAGTAAAAACAACCTCCTCCTCACCAAAAAGCACTATTGATTTTAATAGCACAAATCACGGTGGTATGAAAATTAATGGCTGAGAAGTAATGCTTAATAGAATCAAAACTAAAAACCTCACATGCTAAACAAGCCAGTAGAAGTATTTGTTACTCCACTATGGCAAATCATAATTAGCAGCTGCTGATGAGGGAGAGGGGAAGTGAGTTATGACAAAATATAACCACAATCAAGCTCCATAAATTGAATGATCAAACCAGGTTTGGACACACATGCTGCTCATTGCCTCTGTTTTTACAAGCTGATATCCTATTATTAAACACTCATTAAATATATATAATACAAAAAACAAAGAGGAAACTACAGACAAACTTAGTAGCAATGGCTAGGAAACCACACAATACCAGACATTGACAACAGCCAGGAAACTTGGCCTGAAATGCCACAATTTTATTTAAGTCTAAGATTTTTTTCACTGAAAGTTTCATGAACTAAGGGTAGATTCCATACTTCAAGATTCTTTGTCCTCTTTGCATTCACTGAGCACCAGAGACATGCAAGGCTGGTCATCACAACATGCCCACCTGAATAGTTCACACATCTGCCAAGAAGATCTTGTGTGCTTGTCCGTGTGTTCAAGATTAACTCACATGAGTGAGACCGAACATAAAGCTTCTGAACAGACTTAGGCAATGTAATCATTTCCAGGCTAGAAGGAAGTGGCAAGCCAAGTCTGAAAATTACTTCTATTTTTTTTGCCTTAAAACTTGTCTAACTTACATAGTTCAAGGCAACAGAGACTCCTAAACTAACAGGAAACCAGTCGACACAAAATTAAATTGCAAGACATTAAAGCAACATATGCTTATCTTCCTTCATTGTATTCTATTTGCATGCCATGTCCTGCAGTTAAAAAAAAAAAGTAGCTTACACCTCAATGAAAGAAGACTAAGCAGCCTTCAGTGACCTATTTACAGGAGGTGCAGTACGCAATCTTAAGCAGGCATTTTGTAACAGCTAACAAACTGTTCACACCTTAAACTGTAGTTACATGACTAGTTTAAGCTAGTATAAAACAATTTTGCTACTAAACATGGTAGTCCAGATTAAAAGCAATTCAAAAGAATAGATATGCCACTGGAGCAGGATCATCACTTTCAGCACCATGGAGATCACAGCAGGGGAGGTAGAGAATCAAAGAGCTTATATTTATTGGAAAATACATATGTTGTTGAATATAGATGAGTAATCAAAAATATTATCTGCTGCACAACAAACAACTTTAACAATATATGGATGTCTTGAGTTTCAGAGAAAGACGAGGCTGCTTTCAAAGTTGCTAGTTGCTCTTAGGCAGTTGTCAGGTTAACAGCTGTGTATCTTTGCAGAACAAAATTGAAAGGCACATATCAAACAGACCAGACTGACAAAAATAACTATGTAAGAAATATTCTAGTACCTATTCATTTTATAGCAGAGAGCAATGTCAAAACCAATGAAGAGATTATTATAATGTTTCCCTTGCTCAAAAACAGACATACAATTAACTCAGTACTGTATTTAGAAGATAGTTTTTATCACTATTAAGGTATTTGGATAGTACAAATAGAAAATACACACATTAGCAGAAGGAAAGTATTTACTAAGCTATTGCTTGATTAATAGCAGAAGAGCTTGTATATTAGTAACATTTAGAGGGATCTTCCCCTGTAGTTTTACTTTGACATTTCAATCAAAAAAATATAATGAAACAAACACTACTAACATCTACTAAGGCCACTAAGACCAACATTGACAACAATACTTTAGCAATAAAGGAATCCTCCTTAAAAGATTGTCAAAACTGCAAACACTATATATAGTGTTTATACACTATAATACATACATTTATTTCATTTCAGGGAATGGTAAAAAAGATGTAGAATACATCCCTAGGATTTTAAGGCTTAAAAAAAGGAAGTCATATAACATGGTATCTGCTATAAGTTACAAGTCTGTCACGATCATCACTAAGAAGGAGACAGCAGTCATCTAAAGGCTCCTGAATGCTCCCAAAGCACTGAAGGTACCTAGAGGGCAAACAGGGAGTTGGAGGTAGAAAGTAGGGCAATATATTATGCATAAACTAGAAAAATTACATGCTCATTTAATAACATATCTGCATAATCCAAATAACACGGATACAGTCCTTAAAGCAAAATGAATGACAACTGAGGGGTATGCAGCCAGGTAAGACCCTGGAAGCCTATGGAAGAACTGAAGACATCCGGAAGTGCTTACGCCCGCGTCTGGACAATTACAGCACATTTTTGTCCAAAGCAGGAGCTTCATTTGGAGTACAACATCAGAAACAGTACCTAAACTTCAAATAACGTATGGTAATAACCCTATATCAACTGCTCAGAAAGAGCACCCCCAAACAACACTGCACATTTTAACACAAAAGCAGGAACAAAAAACACAAAGGTGGTAAAAGAGTTAATTGATTTTTCTTTTTAAATTGCAAAAAGCTAAACTGTCCGAAATGCACAATTTGAGCAAAAATAGGAAACAGAAGATAGATGAAAGAGTAACCAACATCTTCAGAAGTTGCAAGACGACTACTTTCAGGAACCTGTTCAGATTTATGACAGTCAAGACCTTCTTATGGGAATTACTACCAACTCTTTCAACCCTCTTCACCCCCATAGATAACCGATTATCTTCACTGCTTTTTGTGTCGAAGGCCTTGCTGGACTTGTCAATGCTTGGACTCATACGTCAAGCACAGAAGAATTAACAAAAGGGAGCAGTTCACCTTGAACAAGGAGGTTTGCTTAACAGGTGACGGCCCACCACTATCAACTACGTAACCCGTGTGGAGCAAGGAAGGGTGCACAGTCAGATGTTGTTTCAGATAAAAACAGAAGGTCCCTCTAAGCACATACTCAGCTCCCCGCCCGAGGGCATGTGGACATGCGGAGTCCCCATTCTCACAACACAACATTCCATGTCAAGAGCCAATTGACACATAATAATTGACTTAGTTCCCCCTCACCTAGATCTCAAAAGTATAAAAATTGGTACTTGAAAACCCTCTTTGGAGGAGGAGCCAAATTAAAGCCCTACCCAACAGATAGGTCAGCAGGCCTGAACCTCTCTCCTCCTCCTCCCCCCTGCCCCCCAAGAAGGGACACCTTTTTGATTAGAGTCACACCTCTGACCTTGTTTGACATAACCCCAGGAACACATTGGTAACTGAAGAGCTAAACTATTACCTTGATCTCAACTTTTGTAAAGAGTGCGTTTATCAACAGCAATCTTAAATCTGTGATACCGGTTGCTTGAATAAATTACCTATAGTTTCAACTTTACAAAACTGTTTCAGTGAAAGTCCCTGGGAGGGCTCTGACAGGCAAACACTGACTCTGATAAGTGGCTACACACCTAACCCCTTAGACAAAGTGTTGACGAAGTCTGGGACTAGGAGTGGATCCAGCCGCACATAAGCTCCTCTGAGAAGGAGTTTAGAAAGCAAGGGGGTCCACTCTGAATCTTGTGACTCCACAGGCAGGCTTCCCCCCTTGCCACTTATCAGACCCCCTGAAACCCTTTAACACAACACTTTTTGTGAAGCTCCTTTCATTTGAGCTGTATTTCTTGATTACAATGCATGAACCGAACCAAATATGCCAGGTGATGACTTGCCAATATTGAGCAAAATAACAAGTTACAACAAATCTTAGGCCCAGTCTATAAAAGTCACTTAGGGAAACTGTCTGAAGTTGAGTTCCTTACGTACACCAAGAACACTGAATTCCTACATTATTAAAAAACTCTCATGACTTGGTTACAACCACCTCTCTTTCCTCCTTTAGAGGGGGAGGAGTTGCATCTCTGTAGCCATTTAAGCACCTCTACCCTCCACAAGCAGCTTTAACAATTCTGCCTGAGGTGATTACTCTTTCCCCTCCACCTGCTAGCAATACCAGATACTCCCGTTAATCCTTCCTCTTCCCAGCCATGTTCCTTCATTACTGGGTGTCCATCATTCATGACAAGAATAAATGCAAAGCAATATCCATCTCTCCCATATTCCCTTGCTTAAAACTGTAGAAGGAACTTCACTTAGGAAGACTACAACAGAAAACATTGCTTTGTATTAAGGCAAAAAGCATAAAAAGTTCCACTCCCTGAAAACTGAAGGCTTCCTTCAAAGAGGAAGTGGCTCAGGTTTCTCTCAGTTTTACTGCTTAGTTTTCAGATTTTTCAGCAAAATAGGCAAGTGTCTGGGGGTGGGAGGGACCCCAAAACCTGAATAGCAGACTACTTAGAAGTTGAAAATATAAAGACAAGAAGAAATATCTTTGTTTGAGAACAGAGACTTCAAAAACTCTGCCAACAACTACAAATAGAAAAAGACTGAGAAGATTATCAGCAGAAATTCAAATAATCAGCTTGAACAGGTTTTAGGAAGAGGACACTGTCACAGAAAATCCATTAGCCATACACACAGACAAGAGCTTCTACAGAAAAGTTCAGGCCTCTGATATGTCTGAAACCAACACGGAAGACATCTTGAATAGCCTTGTACTTTTAGTTTCTCTCATCTCTGACTAGATCTTCCAAAACTAGCCAACTACTTAAACATTGCATCGTACCTCAGCACCATGAGGCACAAGGGAACTTCTTGCTCAGAACTGCACCCTTAGCATGCCAAAGAATCATGAACTGAGCTTTAATCTAGAACTAAATTCAAAGCTATAACAACTTGGATTTTACCATTTGTCACTTAAAATCAACTTAAGTGCAATACTTCCAGCTAAATGTTAAATTAAGTGACTTCTTATTCCATCTCCTGGCCTTATTTTCACATTGAAAAGTACATAGCCGTGCATCTCAGACTCATAGCTTAACCCGGAGTTTTGCATCAGAAGTTACACCTCTTGTTTCTCACAGGGGAAAAGTACTTCTTGGGTATTGACCAAATCATTCACTTGTTCCAACTTAACAGTTTATACATCAATGCAATGCTGTAACTATTTTTTCAAAAGTGAAAAAGCTTCATAAACTGAGGTTGAATTCTCAAGTGCAATAAACTCCTCTGTTAGGGCAGTTATATTTCTATATTCCACATACTTATGATCAACTGAAGAATGCTCAAACAGAGTCCAGCAAGCATTCACACATTTTCCTTGAGGAAAAGCAATCACATAAACAGCAGTTCAGACAACAGAAGGGGCATGAGAATTCCACTGTCCCACAAGATACCTTTATACCATTTGCTTAGAACATAAAAGCAGAATATAAATGGAGGGATTCTCTAAGGACACTATACTGTTCTACACAGTAGCCAGTTAAGTCTTCCTCTTTCTACATTGCCTGATTTCCAACAGCTCAGTAGCAGGGTCATTAACATTATCTGCTTAAAGAGTGATTAAACAGCTCAAACACTGAAACAAAAACAAGTGTCATTACTGCTCAGGTAAGACATCTCCCTGGATATTACTAGCAGCTTATACTTCAGTCTACTACCTTCACCTGTCTGCAGCCACAGAAGTATAGCCCTCTGACTGCACTCATGAAATCTAGCTATTTTTCCATAAAAAGCTTTGAAGCGAGTAGTAAGAAATTCAGTATCGTATCATAGTAGTATCTAGACTCCCTTTAGGTAGAAGTTTGAGTCAAGTCCAGGGAAAAAATAAAAATCATTCTAAGATATGACAAGTTTTCCACTGAGCTGTCAGATACACAAACTGTGAGAGCTGGTGGCTTAAGTTCCCCTTACTTAGCTCTGAAAAACCTGACAGACTTTAAATAACAAATAAACCTCCCACCAAAACTAACCAGCCCACCCCCCTTCACCTTCCAGCTCCAGCAGAAGCTTTCCCCACTAGTGCAAGAAAAAGGAAGCAGAAACCAAAACAGACATTCCAGAGTCACCAACATTTTTGATCAAACATTAGCTGTGAGGGAAGGCAGACAAGAAAAAAGCAAACTATAGAACAGAAATCACAAGTATGACACTTATATCAAGTACTGACTTCCAACTTAGCATACACATTCACTTACTTCTTCCAGCTTCTTAAAGTCAGTAACTTTTTAAATCAAAATGTTGTTTACAGATAACTGAGTCTCTGCACGTCCAAATACAATTCTCAGTGCTCTAATTCCCAAATTACACAAGTTACCCTCAAAACTTGGCAGTTCAGTGACTTATTTTGAAATAGCTGATTGTAAAGTAGCAATAAATTGCCATTAGTCGCCAAGTTCCTCAGCAATACAGCATGTAAATAAAATATTCAGTGTGTTCTCACTGAGACTTTAAGGTAACTAATGTTGATACTGCCTCTTAGTATCAGAAATTCAGCTAACTGCCTCACACACTTGATTTATTGAGAGGCTAAAAGTACTAATTGTACTAGAATGCCAACAGATACCATATCTTTTTCTCTCCAGTTATGAAGTGTAGAAGAACTCTAAAAGTATTGGGATTTTCTTGAATTCATCTTTTTCATTCTCCAATCCAAGCACAGATTTTTGTGCTATATTAGTTTCTAGCTTTTTTCCAGAACAGTGATACTAAGAATTATTCTATAAATAGGAGCTATCCCATTCACTACAAGTGTCTCAAAATGAGGTACAAAAATACAGTAATTTGGGTCAAAATACCTTAACATCAAAGCTTTTATTGTCTGCTATAAGGCATAAGAGTCATTTATAAAAACTTCACATTTGCAGGACTGATGCTTCACACGTATATAATTACAGAATCAAATTATTCATGTTTATCTTAAGCACAGTTCATAAAGCTATTATCAGCTTAATTATAAACTCAGAAGTTTAAGTTCTCTGCAAGTCTGCACTTGCCATTATAATTTTTTATTAGTATTTGATCCTCAAAAACTTAAATAACAGGGACTAATACTGTATGTCATTTCTTGTGTCTTTCCATCAAACATCTAACAAACTTGCAAACAATACTGTATTAAGTAAAACACTATAAAAACCACTGCTTTCCATCTGCCTACATGAGAACTAAAACCAAAGCATGAACTGACTGCTTTTTTTATAACATGCCATCATATTTCAGTTCAAGACCTAAAGAGCTGCTGTCATTTAAGTTCCATGTTTGCTTCTTTGTTTTTTATAAATTCAACCTTTTACAAAGAGAACTGTAACTGAACCACTTGGAGGGGAAGTTGCAAATCTTATACAATCTCGATACTCAATTTGAATACAGTATAATCGTAAATTTAATTTGAGACTAACCTGCTTGAAAACTTAAATAAAGGTTAAAGGTATTCAGTTTTAATTAAGCATATCTGTAGCAACTCAAATCTAAATCTTCGGGTTTTGCAAGCCAATTTCTCATCAGAATATTATTAAAGCTCATCTAAATTGAATGACAATCTTCCATTCCTCTAGGCTTTCTGAGTACATTATCTTCCCCTTTGGAAATGAATACTTTACTATGATGAATATGACATATAGGACAAGTGTAGTTTTTTCCACATTGAAGTGATTTTTTTTTTTTTTTTTT
>Ga0065711_1004505_pt1 | contig 23290 bp, 11 predicted proteins | sample Hoacrofraction12_FD_59098 | JGI IMG/M metagenome (GOLD analysis project Ga0065711, IMG submission 59098) | Hoatzin crop microbial communities from Cojedes, Venezuela - Epithelial fraction 12 v2 (version 2) | ecosystem: Host-associated > Birds > Digestive system > Esophagus > Crop | place...
AATGCCAGAAAACTGGTTATTAACGCTTCATGTATGATAAAGATACATATTTTTCAAATAATTTAGTGCTTCCTATTAACGGCAGACTTGTTATGAACGCTATTGTTCTGCCACTGATGCTCAGATCTGAACCACACTATGGGCCTAACATAAATGCTGTTTTTTTCAGGATTATTTTCCATTATACTATAAATGGAGACCTTTTGCTGGCCAAGATCTAACTGTATAGATGATGTTCCTGACAGTAACTGACCCATCTTGCTACTGTAAAATGCTTTTCTTAGCACTAAGGTTTAAATTCAGTTGGAAAAAACATGTAGAAGACAGTATCTCTGAGAAATGCCTTTGTTATATGCATACAGCTGAGGCTGGTTTTAGACACCATAATGAGGTTTCTTTATGCAAGTCATCTAGTCACTCTTTGTAGTCAATGGAGAGAAGTGGGCACTTCTAGGGAGCGATTCATCCCATCCTACATTAGGAACCAAAAATAGGTCAGATGACTTGTGTCCTAGAAATGCCTATTTCTCTGCACAGACTATACGAAGAACCTAAGAGTGACTAGTTGAGGCATAAAATGAGTTGAATCCTGCTTCATGACTCTCTGTTTCTGAACGGAAAAACCCCAAAACACCTTGTGCCTCAGCTAAGGTTCATTAAGATCAGCAGATATCCTGCTTGGAGGTTTCAGGCCACATCATGACTGTGAATGTAGCTCTGGAGCTGCGATGCTCAGGAAGAAAGGCCACCTTTTTGGCTGAAGCACCACACATATCCTGTACTGCTGAAGCTAAAGTTAAATAATGCCAATTGGTTATTTTTCATCCTGGTAGTGTAAATTTGGGGTTATTTTGGAAGCCATCGCTGCTGCAGGCCTTGCAGGTGAGGACAGTGGCACACAGCATCGGTTCTTGATTAGAAGAGAGGTTGCAACAGTCCCTTCCTGCAGTGAGCAGACTTCATTGGTTTTGCTTCATTCTTTTCAATTTGAGCTGTGGAAATGTGTTGTGTGCCCACCTGCTTTTTTAGCAGGTAGGTCTCAAAAACAAAGCATCTGAGCTCATTGTCACCTTCTGTCTCACTTGTAGGTACTAACGCAGGAACTGATTTCTTTCTGGGGTCTTATCTCCTTCCACCTGGAGGGAAGCCTGTCATTCTCAGGATTCTCCTGTTTTTTACAACCCCTGTGTATTTCTTCACCAACTGAACACCTGGTGAAGGGAAGGGGAAAGCATTCCCACTCATTGCTCTGCTCTGGATTCATTGCCTCCTTGGTATCTAGAAAAACCTTAGGACAGGGGCTCTTAAAATGCTGTTCAAGATCAAATAAGAGTTTGAATTGGAAGTCTAGTGGCTGAAATGAGCATAGCAAATGAGATGAGCTTGTTTAATCTTATCTTTTAAAAGTCCAGATATAAGGATTTACCAGGGAGGTACAAGGTTTGGGTCCAGACTGTGTGGGTGAAATGAACTGTTTCTTGTTTCCATTCAATGTCATAAAATATTTCCAAGTTGTTTCCTTTTTAAGTAGGTAGTTTAAGCTCAGAGGAGAAAAAGGAGATAAATTATGGCATGTATTGCATGACATGATCATATGTATTGGTGTACTGTATTTGGCTTTCAGATCTATTCCCTACTAAATATAGTGAAAGAGTTTCATTTTTAAAAAATGGGAAATGCAGTAATGAGGTGGAATAATATGCCATATGCCACAAGTACCTAGCAAGATGTTAATACACAGAGCTGACAAAAGCAAATTCTTTGTTCTCTTTCTCTGTATAGGTACATAAATGTTTAAGAACTGGTGGTGATTATGAATGGGAAGCTGGTGTCTCAGTCTTGGAATCCCTCAATGAACAGATGTTTAATTTGACTAGTTTAACATTTTCCCTGCATTGGAGCAGTTATGATGTTCTTGCAGTACTCTGATCTGCCCGTACCCAAGTCCTCAGTGCATTTTAACTGAACAAGCAAGATCTTAAGAATGAAAATGTTTCTCCTCATCTGAAACTCAAGCATCTAATGATTTAGTTTCAGACTCTGAAGAGCTGTTGTCGCAGTCCATTCTCCTTAAGACTACACAAATACATTTTCTTTCTGAATTTGGTAATACGATGATTTCCACCGCTTCCTCTTACCCCTGTTTCTCCTTCCTTAGCTGTCTGCTCTGCAAGCCAAGGTGCATTATCTGAAGTTCCTCAGTGATCTACGATTATATGGAGGGCGTGTTTTCAAGGCAACATTAGTGGTAATATTTATCTTGAAATAGTGTCTCTCTTCTGTTGATTTTTTTATCCAAATATCTTTTTGCAAAAGCTGGACAATATAATTTTCTTTAGAAGTTTAGGTTCTATTCATACACTTAAAAAATAACTGTTAAATTGAACCAAATCACTTTTTTTCTTTTGATCTTGAAAACAACGTTCCTTTTATAATTTGAATTTTTACTGAGGATTTAGAGATAGGTTAGCACCCTGTTGGCAAATAGCACCATCCAATTGACTGTAGAATACTAGTATTATTAGTCTGGAAAATTCTTGATGACAAAGATTTTCTTTTTAACAGAAGCGGGTTCCGTCCGTCCATCTGTCTGTCCATCTTACTATCCATTTAAAAGCTACAGTACAGTCAATATCCAGGAGCAGATTCCTTTATTTTTTGTTTTTAATTATGAATGAAGTATGTTCTTCTATATCATATCTCCTTAAACAAACATAATAATCTTCAATGTAGAAATGCCCTGCAAATGTAGCTCCATGCAAATGAAAGAAGGCAGTGGCAGTTTCTGTCACTATGCAGTACCTATCATGTCTTTCACTTTTGTTTTTTTTCTCTTTCTCCTGAAGCAGGGAGAAAAGCGTTCGGAAGTCACTCTGTTAGTAGGGCCACGGTACGGGATCAGCCATGTGATAAACACCAAAACAAACCTGGTGGCTCTCCTAGCAGACTTCAGCCATGTGAACAGGATTGAGATGTTTACAGAAGACGAAAGCAGTGTTAGAGTTGAGCTGCATGTCTTAGATGTAAAAGTAAGTTTGTTGTTGATTTATATTGACAGAATATCTTTAAATAGTGTTTTTATCTTTATTTGGGTATTTGCTCAAGCTACACTGTTCTGAACATTTTCATGCCAGTAACATTCTGAGGGTGTATTTTGAGGTTTTTTGTGGTCAGAGTGCATGTAGAGTACAGCTTGGGCATTTGAGGGACCTGTGGTGTACCAGACTGGTGCTTTGTGGCACTTGTATTCTGTTCTGATTTTTCTCTTGGCTGACACCAGACAACTTGCTTTGTTGTTGTCTTCCTTAATTTCCACAATGAGAAGAGGTGAGGGTGGAATTTGCCTTCTTTTGAAGCTCCTTGAGCCCCTAGAAGATCTTTCTAGTGTAACAGACAATATTATCACCATTGGAGTCGCATCAGAGCAGCGTCCCCTGTCATCCAGTGTTTTATCTGCAAAGTTCACTGCAAGTAACTGCATAATATATTCATAGGTGCTTTTCATCTGCCTACAGTCATTTAATTTCTCTTGAATCCTACTTAACACTGTGTGGCATCTAGTGGCAATGAGTGGTTTTGTATATTATATGGTCCTGATTCTTCTTGGTGTGTTTTCTATTTGGTTTTGAAGTTAAAGGCTTCATAGACTGTTTAAAGCATTAATCAGGATAATCAGAGATTGAAGGAGGAGTTCTCATTATACTTGAAACTTAAATGTTCTATGAAAATAAATGGAGCCTAACAGTTCTTTTTGCTTACCCAGCTATATTCAAAAAACATACACAAGGAATATTTTACTAAGCTATTGTTTTGAATGCTTTAGATTTATTGACCTGGAACTGTTTCCCCATATTTAAGTTAATGAAAAAAAACATTGCTGTAAATTAATCTAGATGCTCTTTGACAGCAGCTTAAGAGAAATGTACAGTTTGGTGAACACAACATCTCTTTCACCTTACTTAGCAATGATAACATCTTAGGATCTCAGGCAACTTTACCTGCATTACTGTGCTAAACTTGTAGCCCTCTTGTGAGAAAGCTGTTATCACCTTTTTACAGATGGAGGAAGTAATATGGAAATTAAATCCTTCCCATCTACTCATATGTAAAATGCAGCACTGTATGCCATAGTATCATATGTTGTCATCATATTCTGGTGTTTTATATTATCATACTGTTACTGTCTTATTGCAAACCATGTATATCCCCATCTCCCTGCATTTTGACACATGTAATCTTAAACTCGGAGAGACTGGCGTAACATTAAAATTACAAATTTCGGAGGCTCTCAGTGGAATTTGACAAAAAATTTCCTCTGTGTGGGGCACAAGTAGGGGCCGTCACTGTGTCCTGTGGAGGAGATGTGGGCACACACAGGTAGTTACTCTCAACGGTTGTCTTCATCCTGTGGCTTACACTGAGGTAGCAGGTTCGTACATCCAGATCCTGAATGTGTCACTATATGTCATATATGCCAATATTTTCTTAATGAATAAATTAAGAAGTTTGGATTTTTATTTTATTTTTGGTTCTTCTTAGTGTCGTCTCAAGCATGTATCACTTGGCAGAAGCACGCTGTAAAGTTTAGCTGTCACAGGACTGTTCCGCAGATTAACAGTAGTTCACAGCACTGTTTTCAGCAATCTGAGATTTCTGTGGAGATCTTCCATTTCTGTCAATCACTTCAGAAAATTTGAGATCAGCATAGCACTTCAAATGTTGGTTTAGTAGTTACTCGAAAGAACTGAGATTAATTAGCCTGTTGTAGGTTTAATAAATTATAGTTAAGTTTTATAGCTATAGTTGAATGCTGTGAAAGAAGCATGTATTGAACAGAACCTCAAACTGTTGCACAAGATACTTTAAAGAAAAAGAAAAAAGCATACCTTATTCCATGTTGCTGAAAACTGTTCATACAACATTCAGGGCAGCCATGGTATTTTGGCCTAAGATACTGCAGCACAGGCATTTTAAAAATTATCAGACCTATTTTGAGTTCAGTAGTAAGCTATGATCATCAGTTATGTTTTGGCCACAGCCACCATCAGAATCAGTTGTCTTTTACCTAGTAAGGGTTTGAGCAAGTTGGAGAGCCATCCCTGTTGCACGTAATGTTCCTCCTGGAACAAATGATGCCCGCATCTGTCTAGTGGCAGTAGGCTCTGCATGCTAAATTATGATGGATTGTCACAAATTTCCACATTGCTATGAGTCACTACAAGCCATGAGTGACAAGATAGGTTGTCTACAGTGTAATTGCTATCTATGTGTCATGTTAAGGGCTTCATTTTTATTTCCTCTCTAGGAATTGTAGAGGCTAGCCACCTTAAAATAAATTTGAAAAGAGCAGCTTTTGGTGTTAAAAGCTACAGAGACGTGATCAAAAGTTTTAGGCAAAGGCATGTATATGTTGTGGCAAAAGAAAAAGGAATTAAAGAAAGTCTGTTTCGCATGGATGTCTTGGGTTTGATGCTTGCCAGCCTGGCAGGCATAGTTTTTCAAAGCTCTGAAGTCTCTCATTTTTCTGTTAGGTCTGCCTTTTTTTTCTAAATGCTTTGAGTTTGTTTTCTTTGCTGATCTCCCTTCTAAAGATCTTTCTCCATTCTCTTTGTCTCTGTTTATCTGCTTATTTTTTCGTCACTTGTCTTTTCAGTAATGCCAGGCTACAAGCACTGAAATCTTTTAAGCTGTCATTGTAATATTCACTGTCACTGCTGTGTAATGACAACTTTAACCTTGCTACTGTATTTTCTGAACCTGAACTTTCCCTGACTCTGCTTTCCGTGTTTTGCCTCATTTTCTGGGAAGCTGCAGATTCCCATACTATTGCAAGACTCCAGCACCAGGTTCTTGGCCCTTGGCAGTTTCAGAGTAAACAGTGCTTTGGAGAGAACAATATATCTATGCAAGAAAATGATGGAGCAAGAGTCTTAAAATGGTTAGCTTCATTCAGAAAGAGAGCAGTCAGCTGTTAAAATGTCCAGGTGGACTTCTGCCTTACTGCAACTCCAGTCTTTTCTAAATGTTTGATACTGTTTAATACTGGTAGAGAGGAAAATAAGTTCTCGTGTGTATTCGTCAGTGTGATGTTTGTGATGTAATTCCTTTTGCTTCCATGTAGTAGTATTGTCAGCAGGTAAACAGACTGAGGAGGAACAGCCTTAACCAAGACTTGCTTGTGTTCTTCTTAGCCTATTACTCTACTGATGGAGTCATCAGATGCAATGAATCTTGCTTGCCTGACAGCTGGATACTATAGACTGCTGGTTGATTCAAGGCGCTCAATATTTAACATGGCCAACAAGAAAAATACAGGGAGCCGAGAAACAGGTATTCATTGCACAGTATGTTAGCAATGGTCCAGTGCATAAAGCAGAAGCCAGCTTAAGTCAGCACACCTCCAGATAAATACAAGGCTGTGCCGAATGAGATCTGATTGCTGGCTTAGACCTAGCAGCACAGTATTTTGGTTCAGCTTTATAGTGTTCTAGTATTCAGCCTATGATAGCATCTTAATGGTAAAATAAAGCAGGTGATGAATGTATTTCACACTGTAGTGAAACAGATGCATGCTCCCTGTGAGTGTTATTATTTTATATGCATATATTTTGTAAGAATACATATGGTGTTGGAAAAAACAGCTGGGGATTTGGTTTTATGTTACTATTGCTGGAACAGCATTTCTACCTAGCTGAAGTTTAGTTTTGTACTAAAGTACCAGTCATTGAGTCAACAGGTTTTTGACTCAGAGCAGAGGTGAGTTTGAAAGTGCTTTTCTGAAATGTTTGATGACCCTATTCAGAGCATTTATTGCTCAGTAGTAACAAGCTATTGTTTACAAATTACATGACGTTGCTCTTTGATTTCACAATGTTTTTATTTCACCGTGCTATAGGAACTGAAAATAGAGGGAAACATAATCTCCTTGCTTCTGAGTGGAATTGTATACCAAAAACTACCACTTTTCTGGCTGAAGGAGATCAAGATACTCAAATGTCCTTTGCTGATCCAAAACAGAAGACTGTAGATGTTTCTGAAAGTCTGTTATGTCAAAAAGAACACAGACATCTGTACATAGAAAATACTTATAATTCAGTTGGATTTGATCAGCATCTGGCCAAGCAAAGTGACCCCACTGAATCAGAAGAAAGCAGAAATTTTAATCAGCCTTCACTGCTGTCACTCTCAGGTTTGGAATCTAGCAAGAAAGCACAGGATTCCCCCAGGGGAGCTAAAGTTTCCTTTATATTTGGAGATCACAACTTGGATGGTATCAATCCTCAGACTCTTGGCTATGAAAGGCTTTTGGATGAAAGTCCAGAAGTACTAGAGAAACAAAGAGCCATTTATATTAGTAATGCCAATGACATTAAAGGCCTGGAGTTGTCACCAGATGCTGAAAGCATTCAGTTTGCTACAAATGCTGTTTACGCAACTATAAATGATGGTAAAATATTTGGAGCTGCAGAAGGGATAGAAGAGCCTTTGCTGCATGACATTTGTTATGCAGAAAACACAGATGATGCCGAAGATGAAGATGAAGTAAGCTGTGAAGAAGACATTATGGTAGGAGAAATCAATAGGCCTGCTCTTCTCAGCCTTTCTGGTTCTAGTGATGACATTATTGATCTGACTTCACTTCCACCTCCAGAAGGTGATGACAATGAAGATGATTTCCTATTGCATACCTTAAACATGGCCATTGCTGCTCCTCCACCTGGCTTCAGGGACAGTTCAGATGAGGAGGACTCTCAGAATCAAGCAACGCAGCCTAGAGACAACAAGGAGCAAGCCAGTAATCTAGGCAGTGATGACATTCCAGTGTCGCTTATCGATGCTGTCCCTACTAATACAGAGGGGAAGTGTGAGAAGGGGCTAGATGATGCTGTAGTCTCTACACTTCAAGCACTAGAAGCTTTGGCTGCTTCAGAGGAACAGCAGACGAATGACAATTCAGGTTCTTTCACCATAGTTACATTTATTCATTGAAAATCATTCCATCATCTCATCCATTTAGCTTCGGAAATACTTCATTTCATGAGGGTTGGTTTTTTTTTTGTTTTCCCTTTTTTTTTTTTTTGCCATCGTTTTGCATACATCATATTCCATATTATTTAATGGAACTACCATTGTGTTACTAAGCTACCTGTCCTGGGAACTGTGCAATAAACTCAGAGTATTCTTACCAAGCATATTTTTGTCTCTAACACACACCCTTTGCTTGTCCCTTATCCAGGTGCTTCAGCTGCTGTCATGTAATTGAGTCTTATTTTTTGTGGCTTGCAGGTGTAGCTATCCTGCGAGCATATAGCCCTGAGTCATCTTCAGATTCTGGCAATGAAACAAATTCCTCTGAAATGACTGAAAGCTCTGAACTAGCCGCGGCACAGAAACAGTCGGAAAACACTGCACGTATGTTTTTGACCACAAGTGAAGGCTACCAACCCCTTGTGGAAGAGCAGACTGAATTTCCCATCACTAAGAATCAGGCTGGAGGGCCAGGCATGAAACCCTCACAGCCTTTGGCTGGTCGTCAGGCTGCAGAGCTACAGTCAAAAGTTGTGCCTTCCAAGCAGATTCTTCATTCAGATAACATGGAAATGGAGCCAGAGACCATGGAAACAAAATCTGTCACTGATTATTTTAGCAAATTGCACATGGGATCCTTGGTATATTCTTGCACTAGTAAAAGGAAAAATAAGATGACAGACAGTGAAGTAAAAGCACCCTCTGATGGCAATGCTACTGTGAAAAAGCAGCAGGGAACTAAAAAAGCAGAGACTGATGAAGATCTAAAAGCTAAATTTGGAACTCTTTCAGCAAGAGACAGTCAACGCCTAAGCACTTTTAATGTGGAGAGAACTGCCTTTCGCCAAAGATGGTATGCTGCCGATGATGGGGCAGCAGATAAGCCAAGCCCAGAAACAGTGAACGGGAAGACTTTTCCAAGAGTTCCTGTCCTTGGTAAAACAGAAACTGACTGTAAGGATGGAGTGGATCCTGAGGTGGATCAGGATGATACCTCGGGACTTAGCCAAGGTGATAACTTTCTGTCAGATATGACTCCTGTGTCTTCAGCCAAAGACCTAAATGAGACAGAAGATACTGATTTATGTGCAGATGACCATCCTTCAAAGCTTCCAGAAGCTGAGCAGAGCGTGGCTAGACTTTGTGAATATCACTTGGCTAAGCGCATGTCATCTCTGCAAAGTGAAGGCCATTTCTCGCTGCAAAGCTCTCAGTGCTCTTCAGTGGATGCAGGATGCAGCACAGGCAGTAGCACATGCGCTACCCCCGTTGAATCTCCTCTTTGTACCTCTGAGGTGAAGCACATTATTTCTGACCCATCAATGAAGGGCATTGCCTATATTCCAGCAGATGAAAGAGCTGCCATTCTTCCAAACCATGGAACGGCATACAAGGACCTGCACCAGCAGTCCGAAGCCGTGTGTCACAGAGTGACGGTGCCTGTCGTGCATTCAGCAATTAATGCTGAACCACTGTTCGGCACTTTGAGAGAAGGATGTCATCGGATCCCCAAGATAAAAGAAACTACAGGTACAGCAGTAATAAAGCATTTCTTGTGTTTGTTTTTAAAGCTGCATGTTAAAGTTGAAGACTAGGTGTGATGTTGCATTATCTTTACCTGAAACTACATCGTTAAACTGTAGCAGACAGTGGGATTAGACCTTTGGTGTATCTATTCATTTTACTTGTACATGTTGAGATGTTCTTATGGGCTGCTTATGAAGATTTAAGTTTTTTTAAAACCTCTCATTACAGTTAAAAATATCTGGGGGAATGTTAATGGAGAGGCCTCTCTTCCACTCTTTGGAAGCCTCTCCAAAATCTATTGTCACTTGAGTTCCAGGATACTGGTTAGATTATGAGGTGACTTCACAAGGTATATTAATGTAGGAGAAGAAAAACTGTGATTCATTTATTATGTATCTTATATGCTATTTTAACAGATTGTCAAAAACATGCCAGTATGAATAAAAAGCTCTTAATGTAAGGATGAGAACATGTCACTGTCTTATTAAGCATGTATTTACTTCACCATCTGACAGTAGGTGTAGTAAATAATAATTTACATATTTAACAATCACCACATTTTAAAGTTCCACCTTCAAGAGATTTTATGAACTTCTTGTTATTAAAAAAGGCAGTTTTTCAGGGATAGCATTGGAAATGCTTTCGGTTGGGTTCTAAGTGTTTCCCTCTCTCTTGAGTTGCAACCTACATGTAGCTGTAGTGTGTGAATACATGAAAATCTGGAAGTGAAACAGACTAGGAGCAAGAATGAGAAATGTTATTTCTCTATCAAAAAAGCACATAACCAAACAAAAATTACGGTGAATACAGCTTTCTGTACCCTCTCAGGTATAGTTAAAGATGGTATTTTAATCTGAAAATATTCATCTAATTATTTAATAGAAAATATTGAGTCCATATATTGGGGAAGATTTAGGAAGTTTTATAAATTATTTTCTATTTCTTTTTCTAAAGTATTCTGCTGTGGTGGAATGAACAATTAACTATTCATAAGTTATAAGTTGCTGATAGATTGAAATACAAAAGACATGAGGAACTAGCAATGATTTTTTTGTGAAATATTTTGAGGCATGGAGGCCACTGGGAAATATCAGAAATCAATTTGTCCTGACTGCTAAGGATATTTAGAAGTTCAGTCTGTGAATATTATCAGGGTGATGCTTAATTATTCTGTCTGCTCTTCTACTACCCCTAGTGTAGCTTTCACAGAGCCTGAAAAGGGAAGACAAGGAGGCATGCCTACAGCTTTTCCTAGACAGCCTCTAGCTGACTCCATCATGCTATCATCCATGCTATCAGAATCAAAGGTGCCAAGTCAAAATCAAGACTCTTGTGACATTCCCAAAGTAAATCAGGCTTGTGGGGCAACAGTTAGTTTACGGCCATATGACATGATGGGAGGAAGCCTCAGGATGCCGCACAACAGGAAAGTGCTGAGACGCAGCAGCAGCATCATTGGAGGATCTGCAGGCATTGAGATGCTGCCTGAAAAGAAGGCAGCCACGGCCAGCTTGAAATGCCCGGACATCATCCGAAGGGACGAATCCAAATTGGAGAGAAAGGTGGAACTCCCCCTGGCCAAAAAGCTGTCAAAAAGCTATTCCCAGAGTTGTGTGTACGTCAGCACTGATAGGAAGGACAGTAAGAGGTGTTCGGGTACAGGCGCCAGTCAGAAGGACTCCAAGCAGTGTCGAACGTTGCCCTTGTGGAAGCTGGACACCAGCACCTGGAGATGTCGTGGCCCCTTTAGCTATTGTTTCCTAAGCAGAGGGAACGATGACAATGATGATGAAGACGATGGAGATAACCATCAGCTTTCGTGTCTCTTTGAACCGCAGCTCCCTTGTGAGCTTGCAGAACCAGTCGGTCCGTCGTTTTCCAGTGAAAATGAGCAGAAAGTCTTGGAGTCCCCGAAAGCTGCTGAGCCCCTGCAAGACGAGGCAGTCAACACGCATGAGAAGGGCAGTGCTGACATCCAAGGTGGCCAAATTGATGTGAATCTCAATGATGTGGCCTTCGATGCACGAATCACACAAATAAATGTGATGAAAGAGAAGACGTATGCAATGCCTGATGGATTTATTGCAGCACAAAAGGATGCCAATGAGCTACTCTCACTGGTCCGAGCAAGTATGGGCAAGAGAGAAGATTTACATCCAGAAACATATGACCTTAAACTTTCTAAATACAAACAACTGTTATCTGTGGAATCGAGACAGTTGGGAAGTGCCTGCAGGAAAATGGCCATGGCTGATAAAAGCCCTGAGGAAATGCTTTTAGCTATGACTTCCAGCTTTCAAGTACTCTGTTGCTTAACAGAAGCCTGCATGCGTTTAGTTAAAGTTATGAACTCTGAAACACAGCAGCAGGAAATTATAGCTAAGATAGACGAGGTTGTAATAAACTACATTTGTCTTCTGAAGGCTGCGGAAGCAGTGTCAGGCAAGACCTCCAGTGATCCTAGCATTAAACTCTTGGCTCGACATTCGACTACCATGGCCGCTATTGTAAGCACACTAACACGTTCTCTTAAAATGCTTTTAAACAAATGAAATACAAAAGTCACTTCATAATCTACCTTTGCAAAGCCATACATAAAAAACTTTTATTTACTGTATGTGTATGAACTAATGTAACAAACTCAGCTTTCTCTGTATATTTTGTTATTTTATATAAAATAGGTAGGAGATTAAAAAAAAATTTAAAATACTGAACACTGACAAAAGTAATGACCAGATCTGTCCTTCTGTTTATACAAAAAACAAAAGCCAAAAAACCCCTCTTCCCAAGACCAGAAAAATGAACAGAAAAAATCCCATATAGGAGCAAACTGATGTTTGGCTATTTTTCATATAGTCAAATCAATGGTTGTATGAAGTGAACTTTTAAAGCCTGTTATGTCAATAAAGTTGTTTTCTGTTTCATCCAGGTTTTCACCTGGAGAATGCTCCATGTTTAAAAATGCAAAATTAAATCATAATGTATATAACACAATATTTAATGTTTTAAAATTATAATTTTTAAGCATTGAAAATAGCAAAAAGACATTTAAAATCCAAGAGACTATTATAACTTACTAGAGAATATATATAATAAATGACTTTTTTGTTCATATGGCCTGAATTACCTGATTCTTCTTTTCTAGGAAGTTCTATATTAAAAAAAAAAAGGAAAAGTATTGAAAATACCAAATTTAGAGGGTATCTGATGTATTGAACATTACAGTGTTGCATTTCAGATAGTGAAGGTAACTGCGGGAGATGGAGGATGCAGAAGTCAGAGTGTCATTGTTCTCTCTGAAATGAAAGGTTGATGCCATACTGGTCAGATCAGAAAGTATAGGGCAGGACTACACCCTCCTTTCCCTGGTAAATGAGAGAGAGGACCATCAGGAAATTCCTGTGCTGTTTACTGTTTCATCATATATCTATGGTGCATCTGAACAACATGAACTGCATCTATTTTGTTAAATATTTTATACTTCATATTTTATGATTCTGAATGTTTAATTGTAAATAAGTTAGAAATAAAATGAAGTTTTCAGAATACAATAAATATCTCTGAAATATTTCCAGCCAGAGACAGTTCTTCTCTGAGTGATGACAAAGGCAATTTGTGAGTAATCTCTCCCATCTGAACTTTTCTGGAAAACACTTTGTAGTCTTGCGTTTGAGAGGCAGCCAGAGCAAAAGCTCTCGGTTTCACCCGGCAAATAGGCTTTCACAAGAGCATCTGTTAAACTTTTCAGTCACCGAGGAGCAGCAGCCTTTGTGGAAAGTGCAGAATGCCATTCTCCAAACTGGTGTAGGTAATTTTCATCTGTTTCTCATAATGTGACATGCAGAGAGTATAACTGCTCTGTTTTGAACACTTCTCCATTCAGCTGAAGCACGTGTGAAGCTTTCTCTGCTGAACTAGAAAGATTAAATCAACAAAATGAAATTTTTGCTGAGGAAATATTTTCTTGCATAGGGTGATGCGCTTCACTGTGAAACAAAGATGTGCTTTTTTCTCCGACTGCAGAGAAAAATCTCCAGAAACACAGCATAAGAAGCTTAATCTGTTCTCTGTGAGAGAAAAATCTGGTTTCATAGACCAATGCACTTAGCATGTGGACCCACTCCCGAGGGCAGCTCGGAGGTCGGCTGCGAGCTGAATTACGGTGGTGGTGGGTGACGACAGCCTGTCCTGTGTGGTGCTCACACTCGCTGCTCTCATTCTGGCAGCCCTTGGAGTGGGGCTGTGTGAGGTCCTCTTTCACTGCAAGTACCAGTGAAACTCTTTCTGTGGTTTTTGGGTATTTCATACTAGGGAAAAATAGGCTGAATTCCTCTATTGGCACCTATTCCTTCACTGCTTTGTGAGTTTATGTAAAAATGTCATCAGTGATTCAGAAATACTAAGTTTCAAAAATAAGATTTAGGATTGTCACAACTAAGCATCAACATAGAGATGTGGCACTTTCAGAGTTGCTAGTCCAGTCCTTTTCATTGCACTCCCTTTCATAAATTGATCTAATTTTATTTCAAAGGTAAGTAGATTTTTGATCCCTACTGTTTCAGAACTTTTCTGATTGTAAACCTGCTTATTTTGCACCCTAAAGTTAATTATGGGTTGGGGGGGGGGGTTGCTAATATTTTTAGGTTTAACTAGTGAGGTTTTTTCCTCTCCTTTTTAATGCGTTTTCATAAAGCCATAGAATAATTTGGGCTGCAAGGGACCTCTGGAGTTCATCTAGTCTAACACCTGCTCAGAGCAGGTCTAATCAGATCAGGTTGCTCAGGGCCGTTTCAAGTTGAGTATTGCACACCCTCCACGATCCCACAGCCTCTCAGGGTACCTGTTCCAGTATTTCACAATCCTTATGGTTAAAAAAATAAAAATTATTTATGTCTAATCAGAATGATTCATGTTCCAACAACACCCATTGCCTTTCCTCGTATGACTATGCACCTTTAGAAAAGTCAGGCTCTGTCTTCTCTGGTATCTTTCCATCAGGTAGCTGTAGGCTGCAATAAAGTCTCCCCGAGCCTTCTCTCGTCCAGGCTGAAAATACACCATTCCTTCAGCCTTTCCTCATATATTCTGTGCTCCAGCCCCTGACCAGCATGGTGACCCTCCACTGGACTTGATGGTGTGACTTCATAACTGCCACCATGCTTCTGTCTCAGTTTTGATAAATAGGATCCTCTAGCCAAGCTCTCTGAGTCGTCTCTTAGAAGGCAGCTTCTCTTTCCCCCAGGATTTCAGATATCCCCGCCCAATACCATGTGAATGTCTTTTTCCTGATCTTTCCACACAGAATTATATGCAGTGTTTTAAATGCTGCCTGATGAGGACTTTGTACAATGTCACAGCTGCTGGAAATAATTTGTCTGCGGTCTCCTATAATCACATGTATTCATAGGTGTATTAGGTTGGTGGTTCACAATCCTTCTTTGTCAGTAAACATTTTCATCTTTCCTCTGCTTGTCCTGTCCAGCTAAGGAGATCCCTGGATGATAACAGAGGTAACTGTTAGTAATTCTAAAGTATATGACCTTGCACATCAGTTGCTACTGAATTATAACCTGTTTCTGTTAATCTTAAGCATTAAGGTGTCCTTGTCTTCCTGTGTGGTATCCTAATTGATTCCTACATGAATTTTATGGCTCAACTTCATGCCATCAAGAAATGTCACCAGTATGTACCTACCTCTTGCACTAAGTCAGTAAAGAAATACTAAATAAGATGCTTTCATCTGGAATATACTGTACTTTTCAAAATTTTTATATATACACTCTATGTTTAGTGATTTTTTAGCTTGACAAAATGACAAGCATCTTCATGTTTAAGTCCCGGAGTTCAGGCTATTTTCTGAAATAGCATTTGGCAAAGCTTTTAGGTTTTGAAACAAAGTTGCATATCTACATTTCTTTTCCTTCCAGTAATGGAAACTCCATCAATTCATGATCATGGGAAGATCCACAACACTCCATGATGTCCTCATGCTCACCAGAGATTTAATACTCTCTCTTACACTAGCCCATTATTTAAAGCTGAGAAATGGGCTCCTGAGTAACTTTTGCACCAACACAATCTGTATTTAAGAGAGGTTCTATGACTGCACTGAAGTCCAGTTAAAGTTAACAGTATTTTATCAGGGATTAATTCAGCTCAGTAGAGTGTAACTGGTATAAGCCAGAGCCTCATTGCTCTGAGCACTAAACTGGTACAAAGTGAAAACTTGGCGCATGTCACAAGTAGCTGATGGCTGAGCATGTGGCCCTGACATTAACCAGTCTTTATAATTTGCCACTCGAAGTTCAGGAGTAGCTCTTCTGTGCAAAGAGAAAGTGATCACAGGCTTCCACTGTGCTACCTGTGGAACAGGTCTACCGTGTTGTGAGACCTAGATTTGGCCAATGCAATAGAGACCATGAGGCACTCACTATTAAACAAAATAAAATAAAATAAAGGGGTAATTACATTTTCCTGTAGGTGTTCTCAAGATGAAGTGTGAAATTTTCTGTCAGTGCTGATGGAATCTGGGAGACGCTGATGGAATTTGGGAGGCGATGGGTGAAAGTTCACTGAGACTCGATAACAGCACTCCCTTTGGGGACTTTGAAGCAGTGGGTTCTGGGGAGAGCAAATTTAGGCTCACAAGATCTGGGAGCGAATCTCTGATTTCATAAGGGGGGAAAAAAAAAGGGCAAACTAACCTAGCAGCCTGTTCTACTACAGTAAACGTAAACCTTTCAGTATTGATTTTGAAGTGCACTTCTATTCTGAAAAGAGGCACGTTTTGTCTCTTTTGGCACCTTTTTATACAATAGGCCATATTTGCATTTTAAAATTGCGTTTCAAATTTCATTTTGTTGTTCTGAAAATATAAGTATTTTGAGCCCACAGAGTTAAGGAAGAGTAAAAAGGAATGTGTTACGTCTCTGCTCCACTAATAAAATCTTCTAAATACTTTTAAGTGGTTGTCCTGTCACACTGGGTTTACGTGGACCTTATTGCTCAGGTGTGGGGATGTGTGCTCATTATGGTACCTGCACTTGCAAGCACCTTCTCTTATTCTCAGCACATTATATTTGACTGACGTTAGCTAGAGCTGGTTTAGTTTTTTGCAACAGACAACCACGTTATTTCTTGTTCATTTAATCTTCATCAATGTCTTCTTTCAGTATTACGTTTTTGCTTTGTCTGATCTGTGAGATTTGAATTATATCTTGTCACCTGTATAAGAGATGCCTTTACTGCCTCAGAATAAGGCATGCTCCTGTGTGATCTGTTTGCCATACTTTTAAAAGTGGAATGGAAGGCTTCAGAAGCTTAAACAGTAGCCTGAGAATCCACAAGAGCCTCTTCTCATCTGTGAGGACAAAACCACGAAATGCCAATATGGTCCAAGTTGGAATACTGGCCACCATTCTTGGCACCAGTGGAGGGCTTTCGCTCTGACGCAACCAGATGGTTGTGCTAAGANTTTTTCTCAAGGAGGCACTTCTCCCTAACTTTGCCATCATTTTAGGATGAAAGCACGACCTCTCAATCTTAGTGACCAAGGGATTACAGCACAGACAAAGTCCCTAAGGCAGCACTGCTGTTCCTTGAGGTATGAAAGCTATCTCTGGTGGTATCAGCATCAAGGTATTTTCCACTGGAAAATGACCCTTAAATTTTCTCCAGCTTTCCAGGAAGTATCATTAGATGTGTTCTCTCTGGGTTTGACAGTCTGTTTGGGCAACAAGATCAAACAGGGACTGGCCAAAGGACTGGAAGCTTCACATCAGAATCACAGAGTTCCACTTCATCTGAACTGTGTGCAAGGCTTTGCGTCATACCTAAAGGTGGTCACTCAAGTGAGGACTTCACCACTCAACTCTCCTTGTTTTAAACTTGTTAAAGTGGAGAGGATGTGCAGAGGTTTTCTTTCTTTATTCCAGAATTTGATTGGCCCTTGGCAGAGACGCACAGAGAACTGGACTCATTAATTGGTAGTTGATCTAGCAGGCCCTCCCCAGCTTTCTGAGAAACTCTGTCTCAGCTCTACCACGGAATCAGGACTGATGTCTCTTTGATGTTGTGTCCCACAACACTAATCTCACTCTTTGCTGAACACTCTTTCATGTGTCTTCAGTGCTTTCATGAGAGTAGTTCAGTGATCAGGCTGCCTCTTGGACAATTCCCTGGTAGTGTGGTTGAAGCATATCCTCCAGGACCTTTGTTCCTAATTTCAGTCAAGGTAAGGCAGCATGAAGGCTGCCCACTGCAGTGGTGGGACAGAATTTTAATATCAAGGCCTCATCCCTTTCTCAAATAGACTTCTGCTGCTGCTCCTGTGCCTGATATTGCAGAATATGGGCTGTTTTGCCCATCTCAGTCTTGAAATGCTTTTCTCCATGCTGCAGATGCAGGAAGGCTCACATTTTCAGCACTCCTATTTCTCTCTATTCAGAGACAGCCTGATAAGTAGTGGAAGGGAATTTGTGTTGTTAACCAGATTAGGCTTTTGGGTGTTGAGTTTGTTGGTCTTCCTTCCCTTGCCGTCAGTTCAGACTGTTCTGAGTTACCTGCTCAAACTGAAGCAGTCTGGTCCTTTGTTGTAAGTTACTTGCCCTTACTGAAGTCAATTTAACATCTGTCCTGGCCTTGAGCTCTAAGATTGTCAAGATTTTCCCTCTGCCAGGCCAGTGAGTTATGGAAATTTGAATTTAGTGTTTCACGTTCTCATGGATTCTCCTTCTCCATAAAGGTGGCTTGCTTTGTTGTCATGTTCTCTGTTAGAAAAATGAAATTAATTCATACCCCTGTGGTTGTTCCTTCTTTGACCTTATTCTTGAAAGACAGACCATCTCCTAAGATGCAGTCATGACTTTTGCTGAAGATTGTCCTAGCATCACTTTGATTTATTTATGTTTTCCTTCATGTTCCTTTATGCTTCTAAGAAACATGCCTTATTTTGTACCTTTAATAGGAAAAGAGCTGTCTTTGTAGTGCAGACTTTCTCAGAACATACGGACTGTGTGTATCTCTTGACAGATCCAGTGGTTACCTAAATGGATGGTTGGGTGTTTCAGTATGTTCTATGTTGATGGCATGCTATGGTTTTTATGCCATTGTGCCAAAGGTGATGACAACAGTGTGAGTACATCCTCCATGGTTACTACAAAAGGAAAATCTCTGCAGTCTGGAGTGATAAGGTGTAGGTGTACCCTCAGAACAGATTTATTTCTAGACCATGCATCCTAAAGAAGACTAATTACTGGTAAGTTATGTTTCTTTCTCACAGGCCAATCTCTATTCTTTATTCCACCTATGAAGTACCATGAAAGGATAATGGAACAGCAGTCTGTATCAACAAAGATGGAATTAACCTTATACTAATAAACAGTATTATTGTAGTTTTTTGCTATAAGCAAAGGGCCAAAAGAAGGTAGTTGCCTCTAATACAGAATTTGCAGAGAACTGTTAACATCAGATACAAAAAACATCTTTGTATCATGATTTGATACAGGAGACACTGAGATGTTACACAATGGTTTTTACAGTGTTTTTCAAAAGTTGCTCTTCAGAGACAAAAATATGTTTTCTAAATCCCTTTTGGAAGTGCATTGCAAGATTCCTCCATATTGCTTATGCCTTTAAATTGACAGCATAGGGTGACAGTAAATGTCATCAATAGCTTTATCCTTGAAAACGTTCTTTTTCAGGTGCTAAAATGTAAGTTTCTATGTAGGATAGGTTTGAAAGTGGTGTATTTAGATGTTAATGGTGACAACCTGAAGGCTTCAGCCAATGCTCCAGGCTTTAGTTTCAGCAGAAGTGCTGAGTTCCTTAATATAAATTAAGAAGTCTTCCAGTGTCCATGGAAGGACATGATCTTCACACTACCTTATGGGAATCCCATTTGCCAGATGTCCAGCACTGTTTTTGCTGAAAGAGATGCCAAAGGATCCAGTGTTACTCTGATTCTTCTCTTGCCCATGAAATGGCCACAGATGCAGCGGAAGATCTAGTCTGTCCCTGAGTCAGTAATGCAGAAGTCAGGGATGCCTGAGGGATTTCCTGGTCTATAGTTTTGCGGAGACTGATCATCCTGTCATTCTCTCTGCAATTTCTGATACCTCTTGAATCATCACAGATGGCCCAAAGAACTGACAACCTTCAGAAATAACAGCCTTAACATTCAACTTTTCCTAGTATATAAACCCACACCTCTCCAGCTCATCTTCAACTGCTTGCTGCAGTAAGAGCAGAGAACTGCTTGTGCTCCCTTACCTAGTTCTAGTCCAAAGTCAGCATGTTTCAGTGGAAAGCTTTAAAGCTTTCCAACCCCACTGAATACTTATTTTAGGGCTTCTGCTACAGGTCAGTTCTGCAAGCATATAAATTACAGGCACAAATGTAGTACAGCGAATTGTAGAGCTGACTTTCTCCTTGATGATGCTGAACCATCACTGCCTGAAGCAGCCAGATGTACCTTATAACTTAGTCCAGTTTCAGCAAATGTAATGTCTCTGAAACATAGTTGTCTACGCAGGACAATACTTGGATTAGACACTTAAATACAAGCTATTTATCATACTAAATTTTTTGCATTTTATAGTTGTGATTTCAATTTTCTTTCATACATTGCATATAATGATATTTAATTCTTCTTGGTTTACAGTTTTTTTTCACTAGACCTTGTTATTTCCTGTTGTATTCCTCCCTCCTTTCATTGTAAACTTTTTTACACTTGAAAACCATGTCTTCAAAACAGATATATTTGGTGTGTTTCTCATCAAGGATGCTTCACAGGGTTTTGCTTTTGAAAGTAGTTCCTGCCTTCTAAAAAACAAAATGTTTGCTGGAACATCTTATTTTTAAATCACTGAAATAGAATGTTAAAAAGAAACTTTTTTTTAAATGTATGGAAGAACTGCGAGAGCAAGGCAGCAATGCATTCCTTGAAGAGTCAAGAAGGATAAGTATTCACCAGAACAAAGGAGGTCATGCCTTTCAGCGTCTTCATTGATTGGACTTCAGGTAAAACACGGTGTCTGGAAAAAAAAAATAAACAAGTTTTACCTTGGAGATGCTTTTGAAGAGATTCCTGCCAGCATGCCCGCCAGAAGGAGAAGGTTGCATCTGGTGGAAAGGTTCAGGGACCTCTGCTGAAACTTCGAGAATGTCGTGAGGAGCCTTGGACAAGTGAAGCGTCTCTGTGGAGGCAGCCTGCTCAGCCCACATGACTCTGCTTGTGGCATGAAGGTAGGATTGCAAATTAAATCCTTTTTCACATTTTATAAAGTCATTCTCCATGCTGCTATTCTTCCTCCTGACTGAATTTCTCCTGGCATCTTACTGATTTTATAAAAAGAATAGTTTTGAATGTTTTTTCTCTCCTCTCTTGCTGTATGAAAGACCCACATAAATGAGTAAATTAACTATTGGATGATAAAAAGAAAACTGATTCTGCATAAAGGCTTCTCTTGCATGTAAAACAATACATCAGTATAGTCAGTATAGGTTTGAGGGTTCCTGTAACAATTGTAATATAATGAGTAAAAACTGTTAAAAGAAACTTAATTTTGTATAACCGGGTTACCCACTGACAACTTACTTAAACACCTGAAGATACTGTGGTCTATTTTTTTGTTGTTGTATTTGCTAATTTTTTAAGCTTTATTTTTCCTTCCATGCTTATTCTGAAATTCAGGAAAATGCAGTTTTCTTTGCAAAGCTTGTTGAAAAAGAATCTCATTTAAAATTATATTATTCTTCCTGATGTCCTTATTTGTACTTCAGAAGTTAAACATGAATACATTGGGAGTCTTTTTTCTTGCAGAATAATTTACACCATTTACATCTTTTATGTCCATAGGAGTTTTGGATTGAAAGGTGCCTTCTTGTCACTGAGTCTAGTTGTGTCTTCTCAATGAAGACAGACAGCATCAAGACCTATCTTAAAAGCACTTGGGTTTTTGATGGTCTTTCTTTGTAGAAGGCTGTTCCAGAATATCACTGATGTAAGGTTATTGTAGTTTAACCCAGCAGCCGGCAACTAGGACCTGACAGCCACTCGCTTACCCCTCTCCTTCCCCTGCAGTGGGGTGGGGAGAAGAAGGGACAAAAGGGGAAACTCGTGGGTTGAGATAAAGACAGTTTAATAAGACAACAAAGGAAATACTAAAACTACTACTGCTAATGATAATAATTATGATAATATGAATATGCAAGACAAACTATATATAACATAATTTTTCTTAACACCTGATGATCGATTCACAGCCCAAAAAAAGTTTAAATTCCTGGCCAAGAGAAGATTAAAACTCCTGGAAAACTGAAAAGCCAATAGCCTTCCTCCCCCATTCATAAACTGAGCATGACGTCTATGGTATGGAATATTTCCACTGGCCAGCTTGGGCTATCTGCCTGGCTGTGCTCCCTCCCAGCTCCTGCCCACCTGCTCGTTAGCCAAACGTGGGAAACTGAAGAAAAAGTCCTTGATTTCACAGCATCAACTGAAAACGTCAGTGTTAGCAACATTCTTCTCGTACTAAATCCAAAACACAGCAGCTACTGGGAGGAAAATTAGCTCTATTCCAGATGAAATCAGGACAAATGTTTAGGGACCAGTTTCTAATTCCTAACCAAAGCCTAGGTTAAAAGGCTAATTCTAAAACTAAGCTTCTGATTTAAATAGTTCTCCTCTGTCACTGATGCTTGTACATCAAATTCCAGGTGAGATCTGGCCCATCTTTATATATTGGTATTATTACTTCTCTATCTATGGAAAATTTCTGGACTGCCACATCACAGGAACCTGTTTGACTTTCATGTCTGAAGCATATTGGTGGCTTAGAGTCGTTCTGTGAGTTACTAGTATGCTCAGTTCTTTTTCCTCAGTCAATTAAAACTGATGAACTCCTAAGTTATGGTGAACCTTTTTTCTGTCCCCAGGGTAGAATTAATCTTGCTTGACTTTAGTTGTCTAAATGCTGGGTAACAGGTATAAATCACCTAAACACTCTCTACAGTCAATGCAGGAAGAGAAAGCGGCATCTCCAGAGGCACATTCAAAGATGTTGGAGATAAATCTCCTCCTGGATGTGAGTTTTTTTTCTCTTTCTGTTGACAACACCTCTTCTCCGAGAACAGGCTGAGGGAGTTGGGGCTGTTCAGCCTGGAGAAGAGAAGGCTCTGGGGAGACCTTACAGCAGCCTTGCAATACCTGAAGGGGGCCTACGAGAAAGGTGGAGAAGGACTTTTTACAAGGGCAAGTAGTGATAGGACAAGGAGTAATGGCTTTAAACTGAAAGAGGGTAGATTTAGATTAGATATAAGGAAAAAATTCTTTGCTATGGGGGTTGTGAGGCCCTGGAACAGGTTGCCCAGAGAAGCTGTGGCTGCCCCCTCCCTGGCAGTGTTGAAGGCCAGGTTGGATGGGGCTTTGAGCAACCTGGCCTAGTGGAAGATGTCCCTGCTCATGGCAGGGGGGTTGGACCTAGGTGATCTACAAGGTCCCTTCCAACCCAAACTACTCTATGAATCTATGATTCTGTGAATATAGACAGCCTAGACAACCAGCTCAGTCTCAGTGTTGTCCACCCACAACAAGGGTGGACAAGGGAAAACCAATGGATGTCATCTATCTGGATTTTTGTAAAGCCTTTGACATGGTCCCCCACAACATCCTTCTCTCTAAATTGGAGAGCCATGGATTTGATGGGTGGACCGTTTGGTGGATAACAAATTGGTT
>Ga0065711_1004626_pt1 | contig 23290 bp, 13 predicted proteins | sample Hoacrofraction12_FD_59098 | JGI IMG/M metagenome (GOLD analysis project Ga0065711, IMG submission 59098) | Hoatzin crop microbial communities from Cojedes, Venezuela - Epithelial fraction 12 v2 (version 2) | ecosystem: Host-associated > Birds > Digestive system > Esophagus > Crop | place...
GGTCTTGAATATCTCCAGAGAAGGAGACTCCACAGCCTCCCTGGGCAGCCTGTTCCAGGGCTCCGTCACCCTCAGAGGGAAGAAGTTCTTCCTCATATTCAGATGGAACTTCTTATGCTTCAGTTTGTGCCCATTGCCCCTTGTCCTGTCGCTGGGCACTACTGGAAAGAGTTTGGCCCCATCCTCCTGACACCCACCCTTCAGATATTTGTAAGCATGTATTAGGTCCCCTCGCAGCCTTCTCTTCTTCAGGCTTCACAAGCCCAGCTCCCTCAGCCTTTCCTCGTAGGAGAGATGCTCCAGTCCCCTCATCATCCTCGTAGCCCTCCGCTGGGAGTGGTCTGAGTTTTTTTTATCAAACAGACATCTATGAAACTAATTCTCTCACACCACTTTAAAAGTAGATCTTTTGATAAGGCTACCCGTAACATTTCATAACTTTCTTCAGCTGAGCAATATGTGTAGAAGGCACTTAGCTGGGTAAGAAAGTCTCCGCATTCCCAGGTCCACTCTTGCCTTCTGTTTCCCAGTGAGAACCATGAGACCAGCTTTCTAAACCTGCTCTGTGCTCTCTGGAGCATACACACATCAACTGTACTAGAAAAGGGTTTGGCGTTAAATTCATGTTAACTATTTTTAATGTTTAGTTTGGGACACGGTTTGGTTTTTTTGGTGTTTCATGGTTGGGGTTCTTTTTGCTTGTTTGGGTTCTTTGGTTTTGTTGTTTGTTTGTTTTTAAAGGGAGGAGCAGTGCTCTGCCCTGAAATCTCTGCTCTTCTCTTTAAGGAACATACTTATTTTTCCACCACATCAATACTAGTTAAAAGGCCCTTCTGTTTTTTTGCAGGTTATTTCTGCTGAATTTTTAATCCAGTGAAATATAGAAAGGCTTTGGGGTTTTTTTTATTTTCTTTGTTTTTTTATTTGTTTTGGGTTTCTTTAATATTTGTGTGTGTGTGCAGTTAAACATTCTTTTTTCCCCCCAGCTTAATTGTCCAGAAGCACAGATAATAACTCCACTCAGTTTTCTTCAACATAGGCATTAGCTACCATTTGAGATGCACTTGGGTATGAGACCTCGTCACAGGCTTGCAAGATGCAATTCTGACATCTCTGAGACTCAAGCCCTTCTGGAAATCAGGTGAAGTATTTTAGGGTATCTCAAGTGGCATCAGACATCTAATGTTTAGGCAACAGCATTAAGCCTCTAAGATTTCTGACTTAGAACCGTAAGCCCAGGAACACTGCCAAACACACAAATCTTGAATATTAGTGCTATTAAGGAGGAAGCAGCATGTCCTTGGCTCAGGCAACTCTTTTCTTCTGTCTCTGATCCATAGTTTGGGGTTTTTTTCCCCTTTTCATAAGAAGTTCTTGCCTCATTGTTATGGGCAGAGTTCCATGCCTGGAGCAAACAGCATCAGCGGCTGGGAGCCTGCCTGCCAAATCCCCTCTGCCAATGCAGTCATTTGAGGATGTTCTGCTCATTACTGCAGAAGCTTATGTAAACACAGTAACCAAAGTCCTCAAATTCTCTTTTTTATATACACTAAATATATTATCTCACCTGAAATATACTGACAAACACCAAAACATTTAAAATAATAAATTAAGAGACTTTCAAATATTTCCTATCAACTGATGCTACCATTAAAGCTTAATAAAACGAAGGTGTTGTTAAACTTCAATAATCTATGTTATCTTTAGAATCAGAACAAAGATTATTTCTAAATCATACACTCGGTGTTTGTGTACGCGCATGTGTTTCCTCAGCTAAAATCGCCCAAGAAAGGTTGAATGTATTGCACTGTGCTGAAGGAGAGTTTCTACACTGAACAGTGATTATGACCAAAGAACAGTTTATACATCAGTCAAGTTACAGCTGTATTAATCTAAAACCCAAACAATTCTGCAGTTCCCTAGGTTTTAAGTGGTTGTTACTGCAAAAGCAAATGATGAGAAAGTTCCACTTCACTGCCAGTTTTGCAATGCTGTTAGAAAGTCCTTTTCTCCCTTGTAATGCATTTGATCTTGTGTATTTCTACTCATGGGAGGACCTGCATCCCGTAAGACAGATAATTAACTACATTTTGGATACATACATGACCAACTGCTATGATACTTTATTTTTAGTAACTTTGTTCTACTTAAGAAAAAAAAAAAACCCCTTTTAAGTTTTCACTGCTAGAGAACCTGGTTGAAAAGCTGTGTTTATTTTCCTTTACAAAGAAGTGGTAGTAATAACAGGCAAGCAATTGTCACTTTTTATGCAGGTATTTTTCAGCACTGTCATAATTTCAAAGCAGACAAAGTAATGTATATGTTTAGTTACCAGAAGCCTGTCAAGATATTCTTCATACTCAATACATTGATTTTCTAGCTCAAATAGTCAAATATCTATTTCTTGCATGAGTGGGAATTCTACGCTGTGAGAAGATGCCACAGGAAATATGTGTGAGGTTAACATCACACATTCCCTGGTATTCCAGGGTCGACAACATGAAAAATTGGATGATTAGTCTCAAATACTGCACATCCAGTACCTATGCCAACATCAGAACACAAAATAAACAAAATCTACAAGTTGGTTTGTCAAAGAATTAAGATTTCAGTTTAAAGCTGAAATTCCAGACTGCAAGTTCCACTTCATAAAATCACTTTATTAACAATCAATGTCACATTGGGATGACTACGCAATAACTTGTTAAAAGAACACCACAACTGTGGGGCAACTACAGAGTTAAAAGTAGTGTTAGGAGGGAAGAAAAAATAAACAAAAACTGAAAACCAAACACAGCCCCCCCAACAAACTCTGCTAATCCTTTTGAAAATATTCAGAGTAACACTACCAAGCAGTTACATACAAGAAAGAATGAGCCTCATATTATAAAAACATAAAGCAAATTTAGATATGTATATACTAGTGAGGTTGGGGTGGGTTTTTTGTTTTTTTGGTGGGTGTTTTTTTTCCTTCCCACAGTATAAAATACATCCTTGTCATTGCCTGAAGCTTTTTTTTTTTTAAATAAAGATCAACATTTGAAAGCAATTTATACTGAAACAAACATGAAGTCCGATTTATAAATATCCATTCTGAATTCCTACTGCAGAAAAGCTGACAAGTGTAACCACAATCTAATCAAAACAGCCATACATTATGTGCTTCCAAGGGCTTCCTTGATGTAATTAGTGCACATCTTCTTTAAAAACAGTATCTGATTTGTGTCAATCGCATCTATGGGGAGAACTCAAACTTAGACAGTCAAAAAAAGAGATGGTTATGATGATGATAGACAGCAGCATCACTTAGGTGCTTCAATGGAATGTCTTTCTGGTATGTGTTTTGTTTTGTTTTTAAACCAGGATCACATTCAAAATTTATTACGTCTGTTCAAGATTCACCACTAATCCACCAATATTTCAGAGCTTCCTACGTGTCAAAAAATCCTCAAGCAAAGTAACATCTAAAGTCAAAAACTCTTCACAATGAGCTGCTCAGGCACAACAATGCTCACTGACACTGCTGAAGAAAAACTAGTAAAGAAAAGAAGTATCTTGAATCTCTTATTTGTAGTGAGGAAAATTAATCTGCATTCAGTACTAACATTAAAGTAGTAATAATGTATGCTTCATAAAGAAACTTTAAAATATAACTGTCAGTTTTAATAATGAAATGTCTGCTTGGAACAGCAGCGTATATATCAAAATAGCAAAGGAGATTTCAATTATATAACAACCTAAGGGAACAGAAATTCAGTATTTCTTATTTTTACAATGTAGGCTGTTTTGAGCATTTAAAGAACAGCTCATACATGCATTTTAAAAAAAACCACAACAAACCAACACCAAACCACCACAACTTCAATGCTGCTGTGCAATTTGTTTTTAAGAGAAAAGTCAGTGGATCTACTTTTATTCTCAAGGATATGCTGCTGAAAGAGAGGTATGTATCATCTTATTATTGCAAAAATAAGAATGAGATCCTAGCTTACTATTAAGGGACGTCAGTGTTGTGGCTGGATATCTTTCGCTTGGAAAAAACCCACAGTGATTCAGTACAAGAGCAAATGAACATCAGACAACTTCAGTTTACACATTCCTGGTTTCCAGGTGTGGTTTAGAACAAGCACATCTATTTCACTGTTCAATAATCAGCAGGAATCTGCCAACGAGGTCTTGCACAAAATACCCACAAATGTTACTCACACTGAGCTCAGTAAAGAGAGCTCAGTTATCATTCTAATCTGTTAAGAGACACTTGCCAGTATTATCCCTAACAATATTCTCAGATCTCAAAAATGAAAAATTTGAAGACTTCATGAAAGCTAATGACTGAACTGCTGTGCTCAACAGAAAATTTAAATTCAGTTCAGCAAAACTTTTTGCATGGAAAAATAAACCATAGGAACAAGTTAGTGCTCTGTCACTGTGTAACAGACCTGCCATTCATTCATTCAGAGTTGTGCTAAATATTTCCATTAAAAAAACTTGTTTCTCAAGAATTTATTATGGGAGTTATTAAGCAGCTACACCTCAAACTGACTTGGCAGACAAAATTTTCCGCAAATTCAAAGAGCTTTTCTACTACTTCAAAAAAGAAGAAGAAAGGAAAAACCTGTTGCATCCCTTCACAAACAGAAGATGGCTTTCAAAAGTGTATTTTCTACTCTTAATTCCCATAGTCAGATATATCTCCCCACCAGGTAAGTTTTCCTAATGCTCGGTCCGTTTTCCCCTTTCTGTGTTTCAACTCACAAGTCACGGTTTTATTTTTGACTGCCTTGGTAAGCATCTTTGAAATATCAGGAAACATCATTTCTCCACTTAACCTTCACCTACCAGAATCTCCTACTCCTGAAGTTAAGCAGACAAACAAAAACAAGTCCCCAACAATTTGGAATTACAACATCAGTAGCCCTAATGAACCAATAACTTTAGAAAGGCCAAATACTGCATTTTTGAGGACACTGTGGCAATAGAAGCTAAAATGGCTTACAAAGACAGGTCAAGCAATGTTGAACTGAAGTCTGAACAGGCAGCATCATTCTAATGGGTGCACTTCCTTTGAGGAAGCAACGGAATACAAGACGTTCCTTTTTTTCTAAAACTAAAATGCATTTCTTCAATAAACAGAAATCACAACAACAACAAAATTGTCTTATCATCCTCTACTGCTGGGACTGTTCTTAACACAGCAGGCATACGTTTAGGCCTATCTACAATTTTCCAGGGCACAATAATGAACACTATCTTCCCACCTTTTGCACAGATAATTAGTAATTACTCATTCCCCTAATTCCATCAATAAAGTAATACATATCCAGAAATATTTTCTCAGACCTGTGCATGCCATTTTTTAAACAGCACTGCAGACCTATGACACTTGCTAGCAATGCTTTCCAAAATTGCCGTTGTGCATTTGACTCATCCTAATCCACCCAAGCTCAACATTTGCTGCTTACAGTGACCCTATTCCTAACATAGATGCACAGAATTCTTTTTAAAAAAACACCCAAAACAAAAACACAAATTGGACAGCGTTTGCTTCATAACTTTGAAAAGGAAAATTTGATCAAAATGAAATCAATGAATTCACACATCTGAGTTCAAAAATATGTATTTTTTAAACTATTGGCACAGGATAAAAAGAGATTCTGCCTTTAATCCAAGGAGGTATGGCAAGTCATACTCCTCAACACATGCATCTTGAAAAGCTGACCAGGAAAGTCTTCTAAAACATAGCAACCAACTGAAAGAGTAATTTGACATCTCAAATGACAAACTTTAGTTTCACAGGTCAGACTAGTTTGGAACAACATAGTAACAAGGAAACTATTGATCCTCACTGCTGTGCTAAACCAAGGTGAAGACTTAGCCTTTGATTATGTACCACTGCACAGAAGTTGACTAATTGGATTCAGTTCAGGACTGCAAAAAGGACTGCTTCACAAGAAAAGCATCCAGTCAAACTGATCCACAGAAATTTGCTCTACCAGACTGTAGGTACTGGCCTCAAAAGAACACATAAGGTATGTGGAGAAAGGAGGAAAGCAATCCTCTAACATAGCAACATTTAAACAGACACTAAATAAACAATTTATTTTATAAGTCTTGAACTACTATGTTGGCAAGACAGTAAAAAGCAAAGCAGCAAATGAGTCTTGGTAAAACTAAAGGATGACTACACTCTAAAGCGCAAACTCGATTATCCTTATTTAATCTGACTAGCAGCTAAAAAGAAGTCACCTTTAGTTGTCTAACAAATCACGGATATTTGTAATTCAAGTGCAAACACCCCCCTCCCCCATATTTTTTGTCACATTTTCATTTTTTTAAATGGGTCAACTTCAAGTCTTTAGCAGGGTGACTTTTTTCAAGCCCTAAAGCTACACCTAAAACACATTACCCTTCAGAGTTCCCAGCTTTCAGGTCTGGGGACATCGTGATATGCTCCAGCAAGATTTCTGATCTGGACAATCAAGCGACCAAGGCTGCAGGGCACAACATACTGTACCACACACCATGTTGTACAATTGCTCTGTAATTAGAAGCAGACCAACCAAATACATATAGAATCAAATTGGCTTCTTTTAAATTCTCTTATGAACTGCCACAGAAGCACTGGTTTTGAACTGCATTTATCAAAAAGGCCCCAGATAGAACGAAGAAAAAAAAAAAGAGCAAGACAAAATTTACAGTAGTCAAAGAATCAGAGGGAAGACACTAATGATCATAGTTTCAGCTGAAGCCCAAAGACTCTAAGTCATTTCACTTTAGTTTATAATGACAGCCCCAAATTCTATCTTCAAGCATTCTTGGCGAACAAGCAGCTTTAGATATGAGACCAAAGGCAAATAATTACTAACCTTTCCACATTGACTGGCTTGTCAAATTTAAATAGAATATAATCCCCAGCAACTGGTGTGACAGCCCAGAAAAAATCTTCCCCTACGTAGGTTTTTTCTAGCGTATGCCCTTGGTAGACTTTTAGAGATGTCGAAACCTCTGCAGGTGGATTCACATGGATTTTATGCAGTAGTGGTTTCAGGAAGTCTTTATCCTAATTGCAAGAAAGACAAACATCATGCTGGTCAGATAACCTGTTTTATTATGTTCTTTTCCCAAGTGGTAACACTTAAAACAAACACTTCCATAAAACAGAAAATGAATGCATTACTCAGTTTTGAGCGTACCAGATCTTGCACTGTTTAATAAGATGAACATGCCCTTAAAGTAAAAAAAATTGAAAAAATATCCCCTAGCAAAAATCCACAAAAATAAGTTGAGATTAAACACTTCTACTTGATAGTAACCAGCTGAAATCAAATTTCATTCCAATTGGTGTAATATACAACATGCTTGAAAATGCCAGACAACAAGACAATGCCTGTTTTTTCAAAGGCTACGAAGTTTTTCATTTAATCATCCTGCTCTGGAAAGGAAGGAAAATTTTGGCTACTAACTGTGAGCTTCTGGATCTTCCCTGCTAGAGAGGAGTGGAGGCCAACATGCTGGAAAAGAGAAGGCCTGAAGCGTATCCGCAGGTTAGATTTCTGTCGATCACAATGTTTCTGAAAGGGGGGTGGGGAGTGGTTTAAAAGAAAAAAAAAAAAAAAAATCACATTAGTAAAACCAACACAAGGCTGCTGAGTTTTTACTGCAAGCTTGTGATGTTACATGAACCAAAAAGACTCAACAAGAACCCAGACCTATTTATCCAGTTGTTCTTGTTTTCATTCCAGAAATCTACCAAGACTGCTGTGCAAATATAACACTGTTCAAGGTTCTTGCACAGAACCTGATTATTCAGTCTTTCAGCAAGGGCGCTAACTGAGAAATGAAGGACCAAAATGCAGTTTATTCCCCATTCGGAACCTTCTCCATGACTGCTGTCCAAGCAGTGGCATTCTGTGGATCCTCAGTGGCGGTTACGTGAATCAGTTTATTTTAGGACTGCTACACAGAGAAACTAACTAGACTTTTGCTTTTCATCTTACTGTATCCACGTCCAAAATCTGAAACAATAACAGTTATAACAACTCTGAGAACTGTCTCTCTAAAGTTCTTTCTGAAATTAAAACCTTGGTAGGGAGAAAGACTCTTTCAGGATGTGCAGTAACCATAATACACGGTATGCTAGCCTGCAGCTCACCAAAATCAACTCGTTCACTATGATGAAAACATTTTAGAAAATTTATAACAAAAACAAACTTACAGCATCTTTCTCAGGGTTACACACTTTCACCCAGAGGATATGGTCCAGAAGCCAATCAATAGGTTTCTCCTTATAAAACATAAATATGAACTCTACAATAAGAGTGATATCTGGAGACTGGAACATTTTACCTGTGACGACATTAAGAATAACTGGAGTTATTTCAGATTAACGATAGCATTGTGTTTTGAAATCAGTGAGACAATAGATGGTAAGTTTGAGCCAAGACAAGATATGTTAGCAATGAACAACTTGAAATACCAATGTTATTAAAAGCTCCATAACTTTCAAAACTATGCAAAACTAAATAAAACAACTAATCAAACAAGAACTCATTGTAATATATCTTAGTGCTATCAAAGTATTCAATGTATACTACAACACAGTCTCCTTAAGAACAGAAATTGTCAGTCTGCAAAAATAGAGAAAGAAGAGTTATGGATTCATGACTATTATTCTCCATGCCACGCGTAAGCTCCAAGCATCTCAGAGAAGGAGCTGTCACAAGGGTTATCTGCCTGGTCACACAATTTCAGCTTTTGCAGGTACAAAAAGCAGAGATGGAACATCTACCACTAAACTCCAGATCCTTCTCCGTAGAAAATCAAAGGGAAAGAAGGAAGCTACTAGAACGTAACCAGACGAGAACACAACTTAGAAGAGAGATATCAGCAGACTGGAGCAGCAACCGGAGTATTTTCTGAAATGCACAGGCCATCAGCAAACTGATGCTGAGGGCATTTCCAACTAGCCACACTCAAAGCAGTCAGCCGTCTAGTAGTACGCCTAAGCCCCCTTCCACAAACAAAAACTGCAGAACTTGTTTGCCAAGTACTGCCATGACTTCAGGGCTTCCAAGACAGCATAATGCTTGGTCAAGTAGAGATCGACTTCTGGGTGGCACTGTGCCGTGGCAAAAGAAGGAAAGCTACTGTTGATGAAGAAAGTCTATTTACTATCAACAAAAGCAACGTTTTACGTAGTTGTGGAATACACTTCATTGCCAGTACAGGTGTCTGAAGAGAAAGGTGGCCAATACACTGGGCTATTTTGTTAAACTGAATGCAGCACTTAAGAAAGGTGCCTTGTATGAAGACATCGCCACCAGGAGCAGTGTAACTGGGAGTGGGGCAGTCCAAGGCTGAGGACAGACTGACAACAAGTGCTTGTAATAGGGACTAAGTGCTAGATAAGCTCCCAAAGGCAGTTCCAGATTTGAGAGCAGATTCAGAAAACATCACCAGGTTTGCAGATGAAGTCTGACTCAACTTTGCTGGGCTACAATGGAGGCGGCAAGGGAGAAAGATATTACAGGACAATGAATCTCTTAGGAGGACGCTGGCTGAAGTGATTCAGTTCTGCAGATGGTGCTGACGTGGGTAGTGTTGACAGAGACGCAGGGGCTCTTGGGGCACGTGTACATTGCTGGATCAGAATCCAACAGAAGCTCTTCTCCAATGCAATTCTTCTGTCTGTCTACACTTGGGAGTTCTGTATAACACACTAAGACACAGCACTTTGGCATGTGAAATGTTTTTTTCCCCACTTGTAATCTATGAGGCCTTCATAGGCTTTTTAAATAACAAGTTCCACAAGTGGCAGAGATCCTAATACTTTCTCCTTGTACATTTAGGAAGAACAGCTGGAGTATACATTAAGAACAGGTTCCTCTCTGAGGTGGCAAAAACACCTCCCACACTCATCAGAAAATGGTATTTGGTTCTCATCTATAAGAGGACAACGCTCTTTGGAAAGGCCACTAAGGAGCTGTATAAGCCAGTCTGGATGGCAAACAAACAGGGAAAAACGTTTTGTATGAAGCTTAGAAACTACCAGCAGTGTAGCACTTCTCTTGAGCTGGTGGCTGAGTGGAAATGAAGTGGTGCAAGCAGTCTACCCTGTTGAGCCTTTAAAGAGGATGTTCGCATTTATATAAACAGAAGAGAGGATATACCTGAAGAATTACCCTGAACCAGTACTACACAAAAGGCAGAAAGTTATCCAGTCTTAAGTGATTAGGAACATATATTTCCACTGTGAATGTGCATGTGGACTATAATTCAGAGACAGACATTCAGTTACTTCTCTTTCTTTTGAGGCTCACTGAAGTCTGTAATTCATAGATGATTATTGCAAGGCAGCATAAAAAAACCCCAAGGAGCTGGGAGTTCAAATCCCTGTTGTAACAGGGATGGAAAATTTCTCTACTGAACAGGTGACTGAGCCTGGCACATTCTACAATATCTCAGAGTAGATATAGAATGCCAGGCTGTTCACTTACATATATTAGCAACAAGGATATTTTTAAGGGAAACCATCAAAATTGCAGGGACCCTGTTATGTGTGCTCTGACACTGCCAGGTATCAGACACTTACATGTGGAGATTTGCTTTGAGGATGCCAGGATCTCGAATTGCAAGATCCATTATTTTCTCAAAAAGAGGAGATCACCTGAAGGGGCATGTCCGTCCCAGAAAACAGGTCTGATGTGATCTCATTCCCTTATGACTTGTATGAAATTGGGTAAGAACATAGCCTTTGAAATAATACTTATTTTGGAACGCTGAGATGAGTTTGGAGGGGTCTGAGCGAGGCTATATCATGATGTAGCGCAATAAATATGCAAGAAGCATCTGACAAAAGTCTCAAATATTTCAGCTGTTGGAATGATGCTATATTCATAAAGCAGACCATTCACATAGTGGGTGCAGAAGTAAATGTGGTAAGATGTTAACTGACCTGATATTGCTAAATCAAAGTTGTCCCTTACAAAAACATTTAATTTGGCTGTTTATAAAGCAAAAATGTTGACACCACTCATGTCTGTTGCAATGAGGTCCTCAAACAGGCATTTCCACTTCAAAATACTCTGTAACTAAAATCTGAATCTCCCACTAAACAAAGGACAACTCCTACTAAACTAGGGACAGCTGCAAAGCTTTCCTCTTTAAAGACATAAGGAAGATGCTATGATTTTTTATTAGTATATTGTTACTATTTACATGCTATATTGTTGTCATTGTTTAATGTTATTTGTGGAAGTAAATATTTAAAAATGGATAGGAAACAATCATATGATTTGTACAATGTTGTTTAAAATATTCATGCAGAATAACAGCTCTTTCAGCTTGTCACATTTCCAACTAAATGGGCTCCCAATTTTTCTGGTGATTCATCTCTGCCTACTGCTTTCAATGGCATAGGGCAGGAGAAGAGAAAAATATGAGAAACCCTAATCAAACACCAGCTGAAAAATGGGACTTATCAGATGTTTCTGGGAAGTTTATGGGACTGAAACCATCATTTCTAGATGACACCTGCTGAGGTAGTCTGTCAGTCACACCTGCTTCCATAGCAAGTGGACCTTTCCATGTGGTGTCAGAAAGATGCACAATACCATGCGACTCAGAAGACAAAAACATCCCCACGTTATTGCTCCAGTCTCAACGGAAGCAGACTACAGAAGAGAAAGTTTATCCTCTTCCAGGAAGTACACACAGTCATGCTGCTCTGGAATCCTTTTCTTCTTCTACCCAAGGACAGAGCAATTGAACCACACTGTACATTTTTTCCATTGACTAGCTCATCTTCTGAAGAGCACAAGGATTACAGTCTTCAGTTGTCATCTATGGTGAAAAGACACCCACAGACAACGTCACTTAAAACCTGAATGTTAAGGTACAGGATCCTTACCTATAATTAAATAAGCAGAGAACAAAACTGAAGGTAAGAGTAGGAGTTTACTCTTTTCCCTAATTTAAGTTATTCCCATTTTACCTAAAATAGAAACAGGATATCAACAAATTATTTACTTCCATATGGCAAACTTGTATAGGCCCAGAGGCACTTTCCTCTTGGCCTAGACTGGCATACTACTGTCAAGTATGTGGTCAACCACCCGTGACACTGGGAATAATCTAGTTAACATAGCTATGTCACATGACGCACCAGGAAAAAAAACCCAAACCAAAGCCAAACAAAAAAACCTCTGATACAGCCAACTGCAACTAATCATAATATGCTAGGTAAACATCAGCTGGGTGTACCTGCACTAGCATCTTCAGACCCAACTGGTCCCTCTACATTATACCGCCCTGCATTGTGGAAGGGTTCAAAAGTGCAGGCGAAGCCTTCTCACTTTAATTTGTAATGATCACTGGAGCGAAGATGAGCAGGCAACACCCTGTTCCTGACACAAGCCCTTGCCTCCATTCAGTAACAAAGGACAGACACTCACACACTATTGCCAAAATGCTGTCTCTACCTTCCACACTCACCTTGGCACAGCTTCGCCCCAGCTCCTTAACCTTCATTGTAAGGGGCAGGATCCCTCATCTGTCATTTCGGTCTCAGGACACCACTAGCACAGCACAGCAGTACTGCCATGGATCAATGTCCCCCTTTTCTCCCCAAGAACACTCTTCCCACACCAGCTCAAAAAAAGGTCTCTGCAGTGAAGCCCCTGGTAAAACAGGTCTTCAAAGCTCTAGACCCCTGATTGTCCACAGCTACTCCTTGTGATGGAAAGCAGCCCAGTACAACTCCTACTTCACAGACCAGACACCCCAGCCCCTCCGAACCCAAACCAGCCAAGCCCTTGCCTAGCCTCTCCTGAGTGAGGGTAGCAGTGCTTCCCCAGGGCACAGCCACAGCCCGAGAACAAGCAGCAGCATTTGCCAAGGTCCTGCAGTCCTGTGACCTCTCATGCAGCTGCAGATGAGGAAAGTGCTGTGAGCAATGAAGCCATTGAGATACCATCCAAATCCAGCCTACAGATCACCCACTGGCCATCCCCGGTATGCAGTCAAAAATCATCAAGCCAAAGAGACCTAAGCAAAAACTGCAGTCAACACGCACTGCCTCAAACCAAAGACAATGTGAAAGAACTGCAACAATGGCTCATCCCACACCATGTTCATTCACTCAGTACAGTGCATGGGAACAGATATAAATCAAGGAGCCTCTGCTGGCAAAATTTCAGAGGTTTCAGATTCTGTGTGCATACAACCTACCCTTGGAAAAAAACTTCAAAATCCAAAAGAATTAAGACTTAAAGGTAAAATCTTGCTCCATAAATTCCTAGAGATTTACAAAATGTGGAAGACTTTCTCCATATTATTCATCTATATCGATACAAGTGAGAGCCAGGAGTGAAAAAAAAAGCAAGCTGTGGAACATTTTCTGCTATTTACTGTGCCCTGCCAAGATTTCTATGATTTTCAGTCTATTTAAATGCTATCCTTAGTGAACGGTTGTAGTCCTCTCACTATTTTGTTGGCAAGTACAAGACATACAAAATGAAAAACTTTGTTTTCTACAGTTCTCTGAACTGCAAATATCCAAATAATTCATTTTCATTGTTCCACATAATCATCATTAAATGTATTCAGTCTACACCAACAATAGTTTTATACCTGCAAGCGCATACTCTAACTATAGTTGAAGTCTTTCAATGCTTCCCCTGTTAATAATATGCAAATTACTGGCATTAAAACCAGAACATCTTTGAAGTTATTTAAATCTCAAATATTTGACTTGATCTTCTCTTCCCCAAACTTCAACTATGTGGACAGCTTGAGTAATACTGTAATCAGAAAAACTTAAAATAATCAGAACAACAAGCCTTAAAACATCAGAGTGCAGTAAGATTCAGAGGAACTGTGTAAGACAACCAAAAGGTTGATTTCAGACCGCTCCATTAAAAGTTTGTGACAGCTGGCATTACACCTACAGTGCAGAGCATTGCAGATCCTCTGGAAAACACTTCAGCTCACAGGCAGTTGGAAGACAAATCAATATTTCTCATAAAAAGCTAGTAGGACTTTCCTATGTTGTGTCAAGTACCGCAGTGCAAACCAGAATCCAGAAGAGCAAAAGATGTATCTCCTTCCACAGAGCTTCTTAGGGAAACAGCATACGTCTCACCCATTATTTATTAGATACTTGACAGCACTTAAGACTGTGCTTTCAGTATTAAAAAAAACCCAAAGGAAGCAACTTCTGCTCTGTGGCAGAGGTGACAGAATTCTATAATCCTACTGTCAGCCTAAATAGCTGCATTTGTCACTTCCTCATGCAGTACTTGCATAAATTAGATTTTCAGTTCAGAAATACACTATGGCAAAAAAACATTTTTACCTAGCGAACTTGCACGCTGATCAAAGTTTCCAACAGCTTACAGTGAATCAGCCACACCTCTCTTTTTTTAGAGATTATTTCTAAATCAGTAGCATTTAGGCAATAAAGTGCTCTACTTTCTTTCTTAGGCACCTACACATAAAACTCATCCCCAGTTACAAACAACTGCTTTTGCTCTTCTCCATAGCTATCCACATTACCAAATTACCATAGTATCAATCTGCCTCAAGATCCATAAAGGGATAGCAGAGATGAGGCAAATCTACATTACTTGCATAAAATTTCTATGCAATATATGGTTATAGCACACCATTGTGTCTCAAAGCCAGAAGTTTTAGTCACTTTCATGAATACTAATTTATCTCTCAGAACTTAAAAGCAGGGTAAGTAGCTAAATTGGGAGAAAAAAAATCTAATTTAATTTTCTAGGTAGAAAAGCAACATTAAGATGTGTAGCTATAGCTAAATGCATCTGAAAATCTACCGATATCATCTAATTAAAAGGAAGCAAGCAAATATGATACCAGGAACAAAGAACAGGGAGGCAAGCAGCAGGAGCTAACAACTAAATTTAACTATTTTCAGAGCCTACACAAAAAAAAATACAGATAGTATAGAAAAACAACTTTTTAAAATTTTTATTTTAACAAATATGGTGATTAAGCCAAATTTCAGTATTAAGAACTATCTACCCACCCCTTCTGGCTTAGACACTGTGCCCTCTACAGCTGCTCTGAGAACAGAAAGGGGGTGTGAAATACATAAATAATAAGTTACCTTAAATACATCTGCATGGGGTAGACCTTGCACGTCCTAAATTGTAAGTTGTTTTTTTGCCCATTTTGACATGTCAGTCTTACAAACCACCAATTTGTAAGCAAGTACACTCTACTAATAAATTAAGCAAATGTAGAATGAATGTAAATTACTTCCATAGACCAGGAACTTCACACAGAATTTACATTTAAAGTGCAATTAGAACTGGAGCTAAAACTCTAACCCCAATTAAGCTCACAATTTAAGTTTAACCGTTCAACAGTAGAAACAAAGCCTAATCAGATGCTAGTATTCAACCAGTCTCTGCAGCTGCAGAATCACAGAGAGTTGCAAGGGGCTCCCCAACAGAAGAGACAAGTCTATTTAGGGCAAGAGCTCCAGTAAATTATTTAAATGCTTGTTTCTCTGTGATAGGCAGTTCCATCTCCTGTTTCTCCCTTCCACCTCTGAGGCCACAAAACCAATCCATCCCACAGCTATGTCAGCAACAGTCCATCTCTGTTGGCAGCCCAAAGCAGCCAAGCAGATCGGTTATGTGGTGGCCAGATAGACAAGGAGACTTCCCTCTGCCTGTTTCCTCTCCTCTCCATTGTTTCTGCAGGTTAGACTGACAGGCAAATGTACGAAGTACCATTTTGTACCCTAACATAGCATGTTTAGAAGATAATTACTGTCTTCCTTTCTAACTCAGTGAACCTTGGAGACCCTGAAAGTCTGGGAACTATTGCCTCGGCAGCACACCTGATGCTGAGCTGGGAGCAAGACAGTACTTGCCATCGCCACAGTCCCAACATTCTCAGTTCTCCGTGCTACCGTTACGGGTCACTGAGCTAAAAACTACGCTGTTCTCTAGAAAGTAGATCCAAAGTAAAAACAAGAGAACAACAAGAATTTCCAAGAGAGTGCCAGAACTCAGGACTGCACCTTATCTGTTACATGGAGGATTTTCTTCCTGTTGTGAGCTCAACTTACAGCCTTTGCATTGGAATCGTTTGTGTTGATTACATACAGGAACTTCCACTGTCTGACTTAGCTTTTGATTTTTCCTCGCATGTCTCCAGCTTAGTGCTTTTAAACAGATCATGACACATCACTGCAGTAATGAAATAACCTTTTGATTTGTAAAATCCCTTCAAAACTTCTCTTTCATCGCTTTTCTGTTAAGTCTAGTACCTCTCAATAAGAAACACATTAGCGTAAAAGCAAAGAACCATAAAATAATTTCAACAGCACCCTGGTAGTCAATCCACAACAGTCCAAGATGCTGCATTAGCTTCTCTCACTGTTGATTGCAAACGACAGACTCGAACGACACCCAAGAAGGAGCAGACTGTCATAGCTTCTCCTTGATGGAGTAGAAAGGTGGAACAGGCTTTGCAATCAGGACATACTGATGCCTGCTAATTCTTGGAATTTTTGGCACAAACACCAATGAAGTTGTTTTAGGTGGAGTTACTTTTCATGCTTTTTTCTTTTACTTCAGTTGGTTGTGTTTTAATGACATATGTTTTAATGGTAGCTAAATTCAAAATAAGTCATTCCTTGCAGTTTGACAGTTAGTATTTTCATAAATTAATTAACTTTTGGCTACAAATATGCCCTCTTTTCCAACAGTGAGTTTGCCTCAGTTATACAAAAGTGTATGAAACAACTGGAAAAAAAAAAAACCAAACCACAAACCACAAGTTAAACCAGAGTTCCTAAAAAAGCCCATGAATTTCTACTTCTTGTTCTGTTTCCAGTACAAAGAAGATAGCTTTGAAGTCAGATCACTATTAATTCAGTGTGAGGATTAATGCGTTCTTTTGAACTACTAAAGTGAACATTTTCTTACCAATGAAACCCAGCTGAGAAAATTCTAGAATCATCCAATCTTCAGAAGCAAGCTGAAGCGCAAAATTTTTTATTGTGCTGAAATAATTCTGCTTGACAACGATGTCATCTTCAAGCTAGAGGAAGGTAGCAGTGATAGTAACATAAATAAAAAAAAGCACCAGAAAAGCAATAGGAAAAAGCACAGCTAGGAAATACTGATTTATAATATATTGCTAACACATAGCCATATATTTCTAACGCAAGCGCTGCTGTAAAACCTAGATATTATAGCCAAGAATAACTGTTGTAGGGATCACAGTCTGTCTATTTGTGGAAAAATAATCCAGAATCTTCCTGTAGTAAGAATCCACAAATGTACCTCAACTTATTACTTCAGAACACTGCTTTTCTAGCTTCTCTCCTCAGAGAAAAATCATCCATGAAATAATGTTAGACTAAGTGACATCATCAGTAGAACAAGTAGCATATTTGTATTATTTGTACGCAAACGTAACTGTTTACTCATGCACCTAACAGCACTGAAAGAATTTCTCCCCTGAAACAAGCAGCTAAGAGATACACTGTCTGCAGAGGCGGGATTCATTTCACCTGGCTTTAGCTGCCCAACAGAAGAACAGGTGCATAGTCCAAACTCATCATCTAGTCTGGGCAGCAGAACCACAAACCTGTGGTACTACGATCCCTCTCATTAACAGTCAGCGCAGGCCACTGCTTTAAAGATCCTGCTTCTCCTGTCCTTTCCCCCAGTGCATTCACACTCTCCCCCTTGTGCTGGCACCAGTATTTGTGCATTTGCCCAGTTTCAAAAAGACTGTCTCCTGTCATTGGCTGTGCAGATTCCAGGAGAGCTGAGGCTCCAACAGCTCTCTGAGAGCAGTCAGCACAGCTCTGTGAAAACTAAATGAGATGAGTGGGTCTTCATACCCAAAGGACACAGCCCCAAAAATCTAAATAAAGATCATAAGTGCAGTTACCCACTAAATCTGCAATACCTGTAAGTAAGGCTTCTACTTCAAAGCAGCAAGATGCGATAGGAATAATTCTGAGCTAAATTAAATTTAGGAAGAATTGCTTAACTTTGTTCTTGAAAACCTCTTTAAAAAAAGAAAAAAGAAAACAAGTCTAGCAACACATTTAAAATGCATCCATACACAACAGTCACATTGAACTGATGCTGCACTTGCCTTCAAAAGAAAGTAAAAATGGATTTTAGCTCAATTTCTCCTCAAAACTACACTGGTGGTTTTTGCCTAGGTGAATCAGCGGTAATTCATTTAGGGGACAAGGAAAAAAAACAGTAGTTAAGCTTTCTGCATTCCTTCACTTTTTTTACTAAGCATCTTGAGATAAAATAAGTCGCATAGGACGAATTACTTTTTACTTCAGAGACAGTGTCCTCCACAAATTACTTCCTCATATACCACAACCTCCATACTTAATGCCCTCCCTTCACCTTTGGAATCGTTATCTCTTTTCTGTGTAGATCTTTCTGATATGTCCAACAGCATAATTTCTGGAGACTCGTTTGAAAACTTATCTCAATGCAAAGAAGAGAACTTTACCTGAATGTAATAAACCCCCTTCTTCTGGGCATACATCATAAGAAAACAATAATCCAAGTTCTGTTTTGTTCTCCATCTGAAATTAAATTAAAAGCTTAAGGATTATGAAAAAAAGTTATTTCAATACACACTGGCAATTCAGAGTAAATCTCACTCTGAAGAATGACGCATAGTAGCAAAATGTTAGGACAGCTGCTTTTGGCATTGTTCCCTCAGGAAATCCTCTGTCTGAAAAAAAGGAACAAAGCTTTCACCTTATGCCTTAATGCAGACATAAAACTGGTTCAAACTTGAATCTGATTTTGTGAAAACTACTTGACATTTCACTAAAAAACACACATGCATTTTAAATGGTAATTCAGCAGGAATTACCAGGTTTTACACTGTATTTCAGGAAGAAAAACAGAAAAGTCCACATAGAGCAAAAAAGGTATATCAAATCTCAGTTGTCCTCCCAAAATTTAACACTAAATGAATTCAACTAAACACAGCCTTAGGCTCTGATCATCCACGGAACAACATGCGGATAGGAACGAGATGGATTCACAGAGCACTTTTAGCATCCCCACACTTTCAAGAATTACAGCAGGAAAACATTTCAAGAATTCACATCCCACTTGCCATTTCATAAACAAAAAAAGTGTGGGTGCGGGAGGAGATCGAAAAACATCTGGGGGAATAAACTAACCTCACTCTCTCTTTTGAGTCTCCAAATGTCTCTTTCAAGTTTGTCAAGTCAGGATAGTAAGTTGCAGGAGGGGCTATTACTTCCACCAAGCCAGAATTTATCTCTGTAGAAAACCTGTGAATAGAAACATCCTGAAGTCACATGAGAGATTCTGAGTTCTGTAGTCTTCGTGCTTGCTTTCTGTTGGTACAGTTACTATGTCTGGTTACTACCATGACTTACTCAGACGAGGCATGTAAAATAATAGTAGTATATTAAAAAAATACTGCTTTCCTTAGCATCTTTTTCAGAGCAGTATAGCCTCTTGCCCAATAATCAGAATTCTAACTAGAGTCTAAGCACTTTTTTTGCCTTTCTTTTTTCAGAACCTAGCGAATGCTTTTTTTCTATAGTTCTCTTTGAACATACGGAACACAAGGCCCTAATACAGATGTCACAAATTTCCACTCATGTTAAACCAAGCATACCTGTTTATGTTGCACCAAATAATTTAATCGCATTTATTGTTTTACAGTTTACCTGAATCGCTGCCCCTTAATTTGTTATCTATTACTTTATTATTTGGAAGTCCAAACTGCCAAGAAACAAAAATGCATGATCTCATATTTCCAGAATACTTTTTATTACTTATCACAAGCTGATTTAGGAAAAAAACAGAAAGCAAACCCACCAATAAGCTGTCACCCATGAAAACTACAACTTACTCTTTTTCCAGGCTTGCAACAACACTGTTAACATAGTCAAGATCAGTCTGGAAAAAAAACAAACACAAGAAACAAATAGAATACTTAACAGTTTTGGAACTACACTTTAAAAGAACCCAGTAAAATAAACATCGGATGTAGCTGTACGTGAAAATCAATTTCAGCATGTAAGATGTTTGAGTAATACAGCAGCACACCACATATGTAACTATGTCTTAAGTCTAATGGGAGAAGAAACGACTTTTTCTGTAAGCTGAGGGGAATAATATTTGCCTATTACGTGCTTTTAACAGACAGTTCTAACCCAGTTGTTGGTATTTTCTTGCAATCCCTCATGCTCTCAATGACAAAATGATGACTGTGTAGTAAGAACTTCTTCTTCCTGCTATATAATAATAATATATACGAAAATATCACAAAGGAAAGCTTTCTGGAAAACAGGGCATTGAACACAGGCTCTCCTTTCAAAAACACGTCTCCTAAACTTTGCATTTAAAGCGTGGATGCCCCAATGACGGACAGCAATAAACATGGTGTTTTCAGGACTAGGGTTGCTTTTTTGCATCAGAGATTAAACTTGAGGCACTCTCAAATCCTGTTAACCACCCAGTTCTTAAAGATGCACAGATTCTAAAAATTCCGTGCTGTTTAAAATATAAATTGTGAGTTTCTGGAGAAGTTTAGATTACCTAAATAATCAGAAACGGTCAATTATTCAACCTATTCACTTGGTCATACACATGCATGCCAGGAAAAGACTTTGTGAACTCTTAAATGAGACTGAAAACCCTAATCTTTGTTATACTTACTAATCTAATAATTTGACATACTTTTTTTTCAGTTTTCAAAAGAAAATTTACAGTCTATAAATCAACCCAGATTCTGGTGGCTCATGACGATTCTGCAGAAATAGCTGCCTTTGAAATGCTGGAAACAAAGGAACAGTTCATACTTTTTCTGATGAATTTGTAATGCAGATTATAATTAAAGGATTATGCACACAGAGAATAAATCCCTCCCAAGCATTTCTATAGAACCAATAATCTTGTTTGACAAAGGTGCTTACCCTCTGATCTTAAAAATCACCACTCCTATTTTTAAAGATTTATTTTTATAAAATCCAACATTATGTCAGTGACGCACACTTCTCCAAAAAGGACAACAGTGGCTTTCTTCCAAAAGCAGGTTCTAAATACTACAAGCACATGCAAGTAGAAAGTATTTGTCATAAATTTTTCACAGATATTTTCTTCATAAGCGCTATGGCTAGTGGTAGACAGAAGTTCTAATAAGCTTATATGGTGTTCACAATTTAAAACTCATCCTACAGTGAGTTCCACACAAGCAGACTCAAAGGTCCATATCGACCTTGATATATCACTAAGTCTTTAAATACACATATGGATTGTTCATGCACAGTTGACTACTGGAATGGAGTTTAAGACATAACTTTTTCTGCTGTGTACAACAGTTGCAAATAAGTGACCTAGTGACTACCTAAAAATAATTTTAGTATACCCATCTTTAACCGAAACATTTTTTTCTATTTTTTTAAACCTTTAAAACATTAAAAATACAGAAATTGTTGTTTAGTCAACTTAGGACAAAGACAAACAATCTAAATTTCCAGTTGGCATGCCAAACTTTAATTACCCAGTCCAGCATTAATGACTCAAATACTTGTTAAACAGTCCATACTGCAATTGCACAGAAAACCACAAGACTTATATATATGTATATAAAATATATATACATACACATGCAGAGCAGAAACACAGCTACTTTCTATACAGCATTCCAGAGATTAAAATAAATTTCGAACTTCAGCCCAAGTGGAAGCATGTATTTGGTCACAAGTCTGTGCCTTAGTGCAAGTCTCCTTAGACGGAACATAGTTTTGACCTGTTTTGCAGATACACCATGAAGCCTTGCCAGTGCTTTTAAAACCTTACACACTTGTACAGAACACACCACAATCAGAAAGAAAAAAAAAAGAAAAACTGGAGCAAGAGGGGCTTTTTTCCCCTACTTCTCCTTATTTGTTTGCATCACACAAAAGGTTGGCAGTTTCCCAGTCAGAGCTGCAAATAGCTTCACGTTGAAGAGATGTAGCCTGCAGACTTCCAATCTCATATTGTAATCTGTGCTACTGTCACACAACATCAAGATGGTCTGGTCTAGCTGCACTGAACATGAGCTATGGCAAATACCATTGCTGGTTGAGTAGGTAACCTTCCCTGTGAATCAACAATCACTACATCAGCGTAGTGCAAAAGGAGGTGCCACTTTTAGTATGAAAAAGTACATTGAGGTTAAGAGTTGATGCCACTTTTCACACGAGCAAATGCATTAAAACCTTGACACCCTGCCATTATTTCTAAATAAGCAGTTGTATTCATATCTACCAGTAGCATCTGAGATTCCTGACCAGGATTTAAACATCAAACTCTTCCCCTCAAGATAGCAGGTTGACTGCCATCTTTCAACATCAGAACTTCCAGAGGCAACCAATTTTTCTTGTTACCCAGCCTAACACTAAGTGGGATCTTTGCCAACACCCTTCAGCTGTGGACATGTCCCAGGAAGACTGCACTTGTAAGCTATTTCACACAACCACATGAAATAAATATGAGAATATGCAATAAATTTGATCAAGCTGTAACTATAACCAAGGGAAGACGTAACTATACAGAAGACTGTGCAGGGCAGCAACGGAAGGAAATCTGCAACAGCCAGATAATTGTTCTAACCCAAGGATCTTCCATGCAGTATCAATAAATTCAGCTAGTGACTGAAAAGTGACAGAAAAAAACTTACTATTGACCAAAATCTACTCCCCATTTTTGAGGAAGAAAGCATTTACTGCCTTGACAAAATAAGACCTAAGGTCCTCTTTATCAACCTGCAGGACACAAGACAGCTGAAAATAATTCTGAACTATATATAACACGAAGGAGTAATTCTCTTGTCTTTCCCAAGAACCTTGAACAGGACAAGACAAATCCAGATGAATCAAAAGGAAGCAATCCATGAAAGACAAAATATAACTGTTCTTCAGGCTTCCAGCGAAGATCATTTGGTAGATACCAGGTTGACTTTGGGGCAGCTATGATGAACCTTATTTTGTTTCACAGTATCCTTGTTGCTTGCAACTGTTGAAAGGAATCACAGAATCACAGAATGGTAGGGGTTAGAAGGGACCTCTGGGGTCATCTAGTCCAACCCTCCCGCTGAAGCAGGGTCACCTACAGCAGGCTGCACAGGACCTTGTCCAGGAGGGTCTTGAATATCTCCAGAGAAGGAGACTCCACAGCCTCCCTGGGCAGCCTGTTCCAGTGCTCCGTCACCCTCAGAGGGAAGAAATTCTTCC
>Ga0065711_1005480_pt1 | contig 23290 bp, 14 predicted proteins | sample Hoacrofraction12_FD_59098 | JGI IMG/M metagenome (GOLD analysis project Ga0065711, IMG submission 59098) | Hoatzin crop microbial communities from Cojedes, Venezuela - Epithelial fraction 12 v2 (version 2) | ecosystem: Host-associated > Birds > Digestive system > Esophagus > Crop | place...
TTACTTGTTGAACTATTTCTGCTACAAAATGTGGTCCCCTATCAGAAGACATGCCTATTGGTACTCCAAACCTTGGTATTATTTCTTCTAACAATATTTTAACCACTTCTCTTGCTTTGTTGGTGTGACAAGGAAAGGCTTCCGGCCATCCAGAAAATGTATCCATTAATACTAATAAATTCATTTTGCCTGGGCAATTCAGAAAAATCAACCTGCCAATAGTCTCCTGGGGAATTACCTTATTTTGTAACTCCTAAGGGTGCTTTTCTCCGATTTAAGGGATTATTTTTGAGACAAATTGGACACTTGGCCACTATCGACGTAATTATTCCTGTCATTCCTACACACACTACAGATGATTTTAAACTCGAGACCATAGCATCTACACCCCAATGTGTCTGAGCATGCTTTTCTTTTGTAAGTTCTAACATAACTTGCGGGGTTACTATTACCTGCTTTTCTGGCGTTACCCACCACCCTTCTGTATTTTGTGATGCTTTTAATTGTTCCGCCAATTGCTCATCCAATTTGCTATATTTTGGTTTCAGATTCAGGATTTTTATCTGTTTTACTGGTACTAGTGCAAGGATACCTTGTTCCGCAGCCTCCTTTGCTGTTTTGTCCGCCAATCGATTACCTATGTTTACAGCTGTCTGACCAAATTGATGAGCCTTACAATGCATTATCGCCACTTCCTTTGGCTTCTGCACCTCTTCTAGGAGCTGGAGGATTTCTTCTTTATGTTTTATCGATGATCCTCGGGCTGAGAGCAGTCCTCTTTCTTTCCAGATAGCCCCATGAGCATGAATCACGTCAAATGCATATTTGGAATCAGTCCATATATTTACCCTCTTTCCTTCTGCCATTTGCAAGGCTGGCTTCAATGCCACCAATTCTAGTTCCTGTGCCGAGGTATTTGCAGGTAGCGTTCCTGACTCCAGTACCTTGGTAGTGGTGACAACAGCGTATCCAGCCGTTCGTCTTCCCTCTTTCACAAAGCTGCTCCCATCTGTAAATAACTCCAAATCAGGATTTTTCAGAGGTTCATCTTTCAGGTCCGATCTGCTGGAATAGACTTGTTCAACAGTTAGCAGGCAGTCATGTTCTAGACTTCCTGTCGGATTTTCTGTTGACAGAAACATTGCTGGATTTACAATAGTTGTGGTTTTTAATTCCACTTCATCTTGTTCCAGCAAGACAACCTGGTATTTCAGCATTCTGCTGGGGGATAGCCAATGACCCCCCTTTTGTTCTAAAACAGTTACCACCATGTGTGGTACATATACCACCATCTTTTGGCCCGTTGTCAATTTTCGAGCTTCCTGAATCAGCAATACCGTTGCTGCCACAGCATGTAAACATCCCAGCCATCCTTTACTTACGTTGTCAAGCTGTTTAGAGAAGTATCCTACTGGTTGTTTCCAGGATCCCAGACGTTGTGCCAGCACTCCAAGGGCCAGATGTTGCCTCTCATGAACAAACAGCTCAAAAGGTTTGGTTAGATCAGGTAAACCCAAGGCAGGGGCCATCATCAATGCCTTTTTAAGTTCAACAATGTTCCCTTTTCCTGGTTCTGTTTATTCCATATTTCTAATTCTTTTGCCAACTGATTCCCAGATATTGTGGGGCTATTTTTGAATCCTTGTGGAAGTACAGTCCACGTCAATTGCATCTTTCGTCCTATTGCAGGGCTCTCCCATTCAAAAGCAAATATGCTTTAACTTTGTATATCCAGAGGTATGCAAACGAAGGCATCCTTTAAATCTAGTACAGTAAACCATTTATGTTCCTCTTTCAGAGATGTCAGTAAAGTATAGGGATTGGCTGCTACTGGGTGTATATCTTGAACTATCTGATTTATAGCTCTCAAATCCTGGACTAGTCGATATTCTTTTCCTCCAGATTTCCTTACCGGTAATATAGGAGTGTTATATTCTGACTCGTATTCTACCAAAAGTCCATATTTCAGAAATTTTGTGATTAACCCCTTCAGTCCTTTTAGAGCCTCCCCCTTAATAGGATATTGTTTTTGTCTTACGGGTTTGGATCCAGGTTTCAAGGTCACTTTTACCGGTTCTGCTAATTTGGACCATCCCGGAACTTCATTTGCCCAAACCAAGGGAATTGCTGCGTTTTCCACCTCCTCTGGAATTTGTTCCTCCTTAAAAGAATCCTGTAACATAAACTTTCTTGCCTCTATGACTTTTGATTCTGGTGTTAATAATTCAATTTCCCCAGTTTTAAAAGTTATTTCTGCCTGTAATTTGCTTAATAAATCTCTTCCTAACAAAGGCAATGGACATTCAGGCATATATAGAAACTGGTGAGTTACCCACTGTTTTCCCAATCTAAATTTCAACAGCTCTAAGAAAGGTTAATTTTCTTTTTGCCCTGTTGCACCAACAACATCTACTGATTTATGACTAAATTTCCCTTTACGTGTGTTCAATACTGAATAAGTGGTCCCTGTATTTATTAAAAATTTTACTTCCTCATTCCCTGGCTTCTCAGAGAGGGGCTTGGAGGGGAGCTGGTTCAGCCACTCCCCCCTCCGTTCTTCTCCGTGTCCTTCCTTAAATTGGGCTGAATCCCCCTGTCCCCCCCCCACCATAGCAGAAGCAGAAGGACTATCAGCCTCCAAATTTTGCTCTTCTTGACCAACTCCCCATCTCTGGTGAGGCACAACCATTAATTTAACATAATCTTCCTCAAGTTCATATTTTAAACACCTTTTACCAATACTACAAGCAGAACAACATTTTAAAAAAATTCTCTTCAGATTTCCCTTTCTTTAAAACCATCACCCTAGGATTTTGTGGATGTATCCCACACTGCTTCTGCCACTCCGGATGATTTCTCAGTGTGAAAAACAGATTTGCATATAGTATTTCATTTACCTTCCCTTTTACAAAACAACATTAATTGCAAGATGGTGTTATAACGCAGTGTCCCACTCCCTGGTCATTTTTCCCCACTTTCCAAGGTATACATTGGCCACCAATGATTGCAGTACTCAATCAATTGCTTCCGAGTCAAAGGATCGCCCCCCAGACCTTTCCTATGTTTTAGAATACATCCCAAAGGCGTACCCCATGGGATGGGCTTTTTACTCGGAAATGTGCCCATCTCCCAAACGGCCAGTGGTTGTGATTGTGCACTATCACAGGCACTAGTCAGAGGGACCCCAACCCTTGTTGGAGCTCCCTCTGGGATCCCAGCCCCCTGCCGGAGATCCCAACCTTGGAGATTTCCACCCCCGCGTTGAAGACTCCCCCCTTGGGCCCCGCTCCACCGGTTTTCACCGAGACTTACCAACCAAGGTACCTCTTTAGCCAACCCTGCGTGGCTTTTGCCGTGCCTTACAAGCAGGCTTCAGCGGGACTCTAACCCACCTCCCGTGGGTCTCTAACCCACGTCCTACCAAGAGCTCTGTTACTTGTTAAAAGAATGCCTTAATTAATTTCCAGGGGACTTACTTGGAATCCTTTGGTCTGGGGATTAGAGGTTCTCCTCGAGAATCCCTCGATGCCAGCTGGAGGTCCCATGATTCCACAGATCCGTCGGTATTCACAAGCAGGGTCCCATCTGGGTCGCCAGAAACTGTCACCGAAAATCTGTGAATAAAACCTCGTAACACCAATGTAGTGTTAAAAGGCAGGCATTCTTTATTGCAGCGCTGGATGCACGGGGGATAATTCCACCGAACGTGCATACCTCATACCTTTTTCATGCAGTTTATATAGATCAGAAATATACATATTTATTTTATTCATGCATATTCAGTATTATTCTCTTTGGTGATTGGTGTAAACTTTTCTTGCTTCTTACATAAATGGTTGCGCAGACTCAGTTACCCTCTTCTATTGTTCCTTTTTGAGTAGGTGGTATTACTTGAGTAGGGGGTCTGTGAGTCGGTGGTCGTGATCTCCCCCTGCCGGAATTACCTTTTACCTGCTGGCTCGCAAGCTTGGCAGTCCTGGTCAGTTCCTTCAGTCCGCTTCACAGAACCACACTCCATCATTTCTCTTGACTTCTGAATTTTATGTAACAGTAGACTTTTCATCACGATTCCTCATGCTCTGGTATTCTCCAAGTGATGTCATTCTCTGACTGCATGGGCACCATTTGCACATTTATCTGGGTTCCAGACGAATCTCTTTTTAACTCTCACAGCTTGCAGAATGAAAGGATGGAGGTAAGCACAGTGTGCAAACCCGGGTATGTGCTCCATGGGGCTTGTGAGCTCTGATAAACGAGGACTGCTGTGTTAATCAGCAGGCTACCAGCTTGAGGAGAAGAGTCTGTGGCAACCTAGCATTCTGGGAAAAGTTCTTGGTATTATGAATAGCAAACATAAAAAGGACTTGTCATTATCACTGTCACTGGCAATCTGCTAGGGACAACTCTCAGGCAGGCATGAGCTCAAGTCCTGAAATGTGTTGGCACTTCTGCTTTCTGAGAAAGGAAAGATAAATGTAGCTGAGAGGAATCAGTGTTGTATACACTAAACACCTCTGTTGGTAATTTTTTAGAGGGAAGCTATAGACTTTTTACCTCTAACGTGCTTAAAATACTGTTCTGAAATACATGGCTGTGCCACCTGTGAAGATTACACAGAACACGTTCACATTCCTCATTTGGTTTACTGGCTTCTGCCTTAAGCTTTTATTGGGAAAAACATTGTTAAAAAGAGAAGAAAATTGGATGAGATATGTCATCTCACTGATACTAGGCATGTTGCCAGCACAGGAGAAGGCTCTGTGCTACATGCTACAACTCTGACACTAGATAGCTCCTAGTGTATGAAAATTCCTGTTGTATATGACCTCCTCCCTTTCCACATTTTGGGAAATCTAAATGTCAACTCCACTTTTTTTTTTTTTTTTCTCCTTTCAGTGCTCAGACAAGTCATGTTTGAGAACTCCTTCTCTAAAAAAGAGAGTGATTGATATCAACTTGGATGGGAAGAAGGACTCTGGAATGCTGAAATACATCAGGCAGCAGGTACTCGCTAGGCCATATACTACTTAGGGAAGCTGATACATAAATGTCAGGTTAGACTGCAACATGAAGGAAAATGTATACGGATCTTTCAGCCCATGGGAAGAACTGTTGTTCCTGAATATCAGACAGTTCAACCCTGTGTATTTTCCCCAGCTGAGTAATGCTAAATCTAAGCCTCTTAGGGTAACCCCATGAAAGAATCCTTTAAACATGTAGCTCCATTAAATCACAGTCTGCATCTCTGGCTTTCCACAGTGGTACATGCATCAAAACTGGGGATACAAAAAAATTAAAAAAAAATTAAAATCCACAAATGTGTTTAAATACAACCTGTCAGTTTACAGCAATAGTTTTCTTGGTTCATTTTTGTTCAGTGTTCCTGAAGAAGCAATAAGCTCTTCACAGGCCTGTCCTTGGCAGTCTGTGAGATTTTAACGGATCTATATTACTGTTTGTACACCAGCTTGGGAGAGCTTGGCTTTCCTTCTGTCCTCTTTGTCAGTGTTTTGGTGACTTGAGTGACTAGCAACAGACTCGCGGAACTAGCTTGCAAACATTGCTCTTTCAGTGTAGGCTGAAAGCATCGTTCTACAGAACGTTGTCTGAAATGGCTGAAACCAGAAGTTATCAGTGGGTAATATGCAGACCAAAACTAGGACAAAATTGCTGAGCGTGTTGTTCGCTGTGGATGGTTTGCACAGCTCAGCTGTAAGGCACGGCTTGTTTTTTTACAGGTAATGAGCCTCTCCCCTGCACCTTTGTCACTGCTAATCAAGGCAGCTCCTGTCCTCACGGAGGAGATGTATGGGGACATCCAGCCAGCAGCGTGGGAGCTCCTGCTCAGTGTGGATGAGCACATGGCTGGAGCAGCAGGTAAGAGAACAAAACTTATTAGTACGGCTACCATGGCTGCACAGCTCACAGTAAATCACAGGGCCTTGCAAAGACAGCTTTGTAGTGGATGAGTCTTAATGACAGAAAGGGTTTCTTGGGGGCTGTTTGGTTTCCATAGACCTTCATGTGTTTTTTTGCTCTGTACGAAAGAGGTGGTCAGAAGGATCAGGAAGGCAATCACTCAGACCCTGGTTGTGGTGGATGATTAGAGAGCATCAAAATTAGTATTTGTGTTTATCTGGGTTTCTAAGCAGAGAAAACATGTCACCTGTCCAGGATGAGAGTAGAACTGTCACAGCTCCTGTGTTGTGCTAAAAGGAAAATTCTCATGTTGCATGGAGACAGCAGCATTGCTCAATGAGTAGTCTTATGCTATGTTATCTACATTTTCCATTTGTACTTGGTATTAAATTGTGCAGATGACATTTTCTGATAACAAATAGTTGAGAGGTATCTTTAAGACAGAAGAGATTAGAACATCATATACCTGTGAGAGTATTACTTTGAAAAAGGAATTTCAGACATGGGATGAAATTTATTACTACAAAGTGTAAGATTATGTCTTTGCAAATTAGTAAGAAGAATTGTTCTGTTATGAGCTTTGATCTTCTCCCATGGAACTGATATAGGTTTGGAGGAATTCAGAATATATCAGTCGGCCGGAAGACGACTGACTTCCCGAGTAGAATTCAGTTGTGGGAACAATAAATACAGTCAGGATATGTCAGAAGAGGTATCTCATTAGAGATTCAAAGTATTAATACTGTTGTAAAGCACATTGTACAATTACCTAGAACACAGCACATCCATGCACAATTCTGGTCACTGATCAAAGACACATTTACATGGGACAGGTACAGACTGTTAGGACAGGAGGAAGAATGAAGAGCTTACACGAGGAGGATATTATTTAATGGATTCAGGTGAATACTGAGAGGGGATACTGTTACTATCCATGAATACAGCAGACTAGGCAAGGGGGAAGAATTTTTTAAACACTGGTAGCATGAAGATGAGTATGAACTCTTTATGACTTCTTTCACCTGGACAACACAATATTTCTAACCACCAGAAAAGAGAGAAAATGCACTCAGATTGAAGAGTTTGTGAAAGGAATTAGATTATGAGACTCAGGAGGACACTTCTAGTCTTACTGTCCTGTTCAAACACTCATAGCCAGTGTGTGCCAATGCCAGATGTTCAGAAGTCATGAGCCACAACCCTAGAAAATGTGGCCAACCCTCACACACAACACAGAGATTGCTTAAACAAAGCATAAATTAATCAAATTTGTTTGTAAGTCAACCTCCCACAACTTTCAAATTCTACCTTTCTCCTCCTCCAGCACCCAAGGAAATGGTTTAAAGATTGCCATCTTCCATAGATTTGCACACCTAAGCGAGCCATCATAGGTGTCCTTACACTGGAGATTAAATTACAGACATTTATTAGAAGCTGCTAACAATGCAACAGTTTTGAAGTGCTCCTCAGGCATCTCCCCCCCTTTTTGCCACGCTTCAGTCTCGCTTACCAGTCCTTCATTTTCCACAACTGCCAGTAAATTCTGCCCTGAAGTCCACTGTTTAACTCCACATCACGTTCTTCACCAGTGTACAGTGCACTTCTTCAGCCCACCGGTCCTCTCTGTACTCTCCCCTTCACCTTTGCTTTTCCCAGGCCAAATGTGCAGACACGAAGAGAAAGGAGCAAAACAAAGAAAATAAGCTGCCTGAAACTGCACTCAAATGCACTTCAAGTCCCTTTCTGGGGGAACTAATTTTGGATACTATTTCTCTCTTATCAAAAACTTAGCGTGGTTCACAGGTGAGGGAATAAAGCTTTGCAGCTCTTCCTGAGGAGGAGCAGCCTCCGAGTTACGTCTTCCTCCTTCTCCCTTTCCTGAAAGAAGGATTAAAACCCATTCGAAGGCCTGTAGTAGTTTTTTCAGTAGCAAGAGTGATTTCAGCCCCAGCATAAACTGCGTTCCTGAACTCCTGTGTTAATGTACAACAGTACCACCTACTGACCCCTTCCAAGATTGTTTTTCTTTTTTTGGTTACGTCCGTTGGACCTCACATTTTTAAATCAGTCCTACTAAGACTTGACATAGTAACATTGAAAAGACCAAAGAGTAGACAGTTTTCCGAGCTGGTGAAACAGAAGGGTCCCTACAGATTTGGAGCAGGACTTTAGAGCAGGAACAGGAGCCTTCGCAGTGCAAGGCAGGACCTAGGCAAAGAGCAGACTTGTTTTTCTGCAGATGTTCAGACTGCTTCCAATCAGTACAGCTCTCCTGCTTGGCACCTTCTGAATGAGTGCTGAGGCAAACACGATGACAAATGTCCTCTTTCTGTGTGTAGATACGGCGCTTCAGGACGTGGTTTAGCAGACATAGTGGTGTTGGGTGGACGGTTGGACTTCATGATCTTAGAGGTCTGTTCCAACCTTAATGATTCTATGATTCTATGCTGTGGAGGAACAGCCACCAAATCTAGAGAAATTGTCTCCAGCAATCTGTGGTGAGCTACTGGTCAAAGAAGCCATGGGCTCTCTGACACCCACTGAACTCCCTTAGCAACACTGTTCCTCGTTTTTGTTTCCTGCTCAATGCCCCTCAGATACACATCTAAATTTATTGGTCTGCATTGTCTGGAATTGGACTATGTCTGTTTATATTCAAATATGCTCCAATGAAACAGCTATGGGCCAGCTCAATTTCCATTGCGCTGTTTTCTGTTGTGGTCTGGTCCTTTGTCTCTCAATTCATAGCAACTCTTTTTTCTCTTGGAAGCAGACTGTGATCATTGCATGGCTCCCATTTAACTAAGAACCTTTCTTTTTGGTTTTATCCATGAAAATAGACAGGCTAGACCTCTACTGGGGCACTGCCTCCTGCTCTGAGGGGAAGGCTTAGCTTCTGGTAAACCAGCCTTTACTAGTCATCACAGAAATCGCTTGAAAGTGGAATCTTTGCAAGCCAAACTGAATTACTCCTGTTACATCAAGAGATGCTTCTCATTTTAAACCAGTCATGACTGAGATTTTAGTGAGAAGAGCAAAGCTGTATTTTATTTTAAAAGCAGGTTTTCCAGAACCTTTTACAAGCATCACATGAAATGCTGTGTGGCTCCAAAAGGTGGAATAACACGTGCTTGGCTTCATGAAGAAGTATAATTTTTGCTAGGTCTGGTAGACTGCTGATCTCATTTCTGGAGCCAAGATTAGGTTTCTTTTGGTGGGGGTTTGTACAGCTGCAATCTTTCTCTGCCAAACAAACACATTACTAAGGAAACCAGATGAGCCGATGTTCTCTCCCTGCAGCTGCCATGTTCCTGCTGTGTGCTGTGAAAGTGCCAGAGGCCGTTTCCGACATGCTGATGTCCGAATTTCATCACCCAGAGACAGTGCAAAGACTGAATGCCATTCTCAAATTTCACACGCTCTGGAGATTTAGGTATCAAGTCTGGCCAAGGATGGAAGAGGGCGCACAGCAGATCTTTAAGGTAGATAGCACATGTGAAACACAAAGTTGCCATTTATAGCTTGCCTTGTGGGATAGATGTGTAATGACATGCTGCCATGAAATTGCGTGAAAATCTGTTTAGAGGAAAAAAAATGGTTGTGTAAGTCACACTAGTGGGGGAGGTGATGTGTAAAACTGTATAAAATGGGGAGAGTGTAACAGGGACAGAGGTCAGCAAAAACATCTGAGGAAGAAAGAAAACTGTGTCATACATGGTGTTACAGTGTAGTGAGATATGGAGTTGGTAAAAATTTGCAGAGGTAATTAATGTCTTGGGTACTTGTGCTCATGTTTAATTAGCAGTACCAACATAGTCTTCTGTAACAAAATGTCTTTCATCATTTTGTTAGATCCCTCCTCCAAGTATAAACTTCACTCTGCCTTCTCCTGTCCTGGGGATGCCATCTGTTCCCATGTTTGACCCTCCCTGGGTCCCTCAGTGCAGTGGGAGCGTGCAAGATCCTATAAATGAAGATCAGTCGGTAAGCCATCATGAGAGTAAGCACTGTTTTTATTCTGTAGCGGCACTGGCAAAGCTAAACCCAAAAATGTGGGCTAAACTCAAAGTTTTCTTGTCTTCCTCAGCTGGGAAAAATCTCATACACTGTCTGTGTAGGGCACACAGAATTTTCTACATGGGCATAAAGCTTTTCTGTTTGTTCACTGAGGTGCTGTACTGCATATCATATCCCTATGAGATAGAGTAACTCGGATCTTAGCAGCACACAGCTGTTCTCTCTCCCAGAGAATATTAATTCACTTGAAGTGCCTGACAGACCATTTGCTCTGCACTGGTTCATATGGTGTCTCTTGGGAAAAGTCTGCACCAAGGCTTATTGTAGACATAGCTCCAAGAGGAGTCTCCTTGTGAATCTCTGTTCAGCTAGCATTAGTCTGATTTGTATTTAGAAACTGAGTGACTGAGTGTCACTGAGGTCTCACAGGATGTGTGCATCTTAACTAACAGCTTCAGACTGTGTTTCTTCTGTTTTCTTCCTGACAGAAGTCATTTTCAGCCAGAGCTGTATCGCGTTCCCATCAGCGAGCAGAGCACATCCTGAAGAACCTGCAGCAGGAGGAAGAGAAGAAGCGCCTGGGCCGGGAAGCCAGTCTCATCACTGCCATCCCCATCACTCAGGAAGCCTGCTATGAGCCAACATGTACACCAAGCTCAGAGCAGGAAGAAGAAGGTGTGCTCCAGGAATTGCATTCCAGGAACCTGAGAGCACCTGCCACCAACACAGAGCACTGCTTAGGGGTGTGATGTCCAGGAACATTGACTCTTAGTGTTAGAAAAGTCAAAACCACATCCATTTGTTGAAGAGTCCAAGTTATTGAGAAAAAGTGTAATTAAAAATTAGTGCAAGAAAACCACAAAACCTTGTACGTATTGAGTGCTCACTGTGTGACCTGAAAGTCCTCACCCCTCTCCCCCCGACTTCAGTGGAACGTCCCAGCATTTAACATCTCAAAACTCCTAGCATCTTGCAGCATTTTACACAATGAGAATATGAGGCAGTAGAAATGAAATTTGTCTTTCCTAACTTTAACCTTTTAATAATTAAAGGGTGGGAGGAATCACCCTTTGGCAGTATCTGTCTTAAGACACATAACTTGGCATAGGCTGAATTGCCTCTGGGGTTTTCTACCATTATGGTGACTAGCAGATGACCAGCTCAACCTCAGTACCAAAGTTTTAGATGGCCAAAGTTACATGACATGAGTCATGAAAAGCTTAGCTTTTGGGTAAGGATTTTCATTGGTCCATGCTAACAGAGCACAAAGATTTCATTAAAGGCATTTCAAGGTATGTGTCACTAAGTGAGCACAGTGATGTTCAGTTCTAAACATATATTAGGAAATCTGCGAGCAGAAATCCCAGTTCTTAGGAAAAACTAAGGACTATAGCAATCATGATGGTTAACAGGATGTAGCTGAAAAGTATAGAGCCAACTCAGTTGCAATGTGACTCACCAAAGCACTGAACACTCTTATGGAACAATGCTCTGCTAATTCCCAAAGCATGAACAAATTACCTATCTGATTGATCTTTACAGATTTTAAGTTGTGCCTTTGGAGTGTTACCTTACTTGAATTTTCAATGTTCCAATTTGCTTGTAAGTGCTGTCCTTCAGAAAATTCCCTGAGGTCTGTCAGCTGGATCTGGATTGACGTTTCCTGTTCTCTTTGTCAGTAGAAGAAGTTGCCAACCTGGCCTCCCGCCGTCTCTCTGTGAGTCCTTCCTGCACCTCCAGTACATCTCATAGGAACTATTCTTTCCGCCGTGGCTCTGTCTGGTCAGTGCGGTCAGCAGTCAGTGCAGAAGGTGGGTTGACTTCCCTTTGGAGTATCCTTTCCTAGGATTTTGTTCACTAGAAGCCTTTGCTGTTGACCCATAAAGCTGATGGCATTTCCTTTTGCTGAATGTGTGTTCCCAAACTTGAGACACTTTTATCATAAATTTCTGCCCTGCATTGTTTTATTCATTCCTGCTGTCATAATGTCTTCCCATACTTCTCATGTTTCGTTTACAGAGTAGTGCTATGGAGAGCACTCTGGCTGAAAAATGGCAGTGAATTGGGATTTCATCAAAAAGGAAATGGGTTCCCTACAAGAAGACAAAAGTAAATTGAAAAAATATATATTTCCAATGAAAATTCTTGATCAAGAAGTTGGCTGCAGGCTCAGTTTTTTCTTAGATATAGAAGTAAACCTGCCGTGCTTACACAGTGATCAGAGAGGCTATCATTTTGTTCTGTATGTACAGCACCTAACATAAATGTTTGTCTAGCCTACCTGAATAATACCACAACCTATTCTCTAACACTCACCTTCTACTCTTCTTACTGCTCCAGATGAAGAACATACTACAGAGCATACTCCAAACCATCACATGCCACAGCCACCTCAAGCTGTGTTTCCAGCATGCATCTGTGCAGCAGTGCTCCCCATTGTCCATTTGATGGAAGATGGAGAAGTCCGGGAGGATGGAGTAGCTGGTACTGACCTAGATTAAATTTTAAGAGATTCTTGCTCAAGGGTGACAGAACCTGCCAGCACTTTGAACAATGGCTTAGATTTGTTAGGTGCCGTAACTAAAGTGGAAAAGAGGTGTAATGCAATCTCGGTTTTGCTGACAGTCTTTGTTTCCTAGAATTATTATGTGCTACAGATTGTTATGAGTATATATGTTTGTTTAAAAGTTAATGAATAAGCTATTAAATCCTCATAGACTATTTTGAAAGTAGATTCACAACAGAAATGTGACTTTGTATGGTTTTTCCTGTTTTTTCCATGTTTTGTGTTTGGTTTTGAGGTTTTGTTGCTCTTTTGGGCTCCTAAAAAAGTCCCCAATTCAAGAAAGACACTGAGAATCATAGAAACATAGAATACTTTGAGTTGGAAGTGACTTTTAAAGGTCATCTAGTCCAACCCCTCTGCAATGAGCAAGGACATCTTCAACTAGATCAGTTTGCTTCAGAGCCCTATCCAACCTGACCTGAGAAGCTGAAAAGGGTCTAATGATGGTAAGAGGCCTAAAACAGGTGTTCTGTGAGGAGTGATTGCCAAAGCTGGGCTTGTTTGGTGTGACGAAACAGAAACAAAGAGTTAGAGGAACTCTAACTTGGAGATTACGACTGGGGAAGTTCAGGTTAGAAATTTGGGAGGAACTTCATAACCAGGAGCATAGTGCAATTTCCGTGAATACTCCATCCACAGTGGTTAGCAAGCCATGGTTGAAATTATTTCATGTTGGTGACAGTTCTGCTCCAAGTGGTGTTTGGACTAGAGACCTCCAGAGGTCTATTCCCACTAACAAGATGCCTATACACAACTTGAACATTTTGGTTATGGTCTGTGATGTATTTGTAATAATGCATTTTTCTGTATTTGTTTCTCTAAAATGTTTATAGATGGTAAACTGTTGCCCTTCCTTCCTTTCTCATCACTCGTCATGTCAGCTGATTACACATTTAACTTTCTGTTACACTTTGTATTCAGTTTTGGGTGGATGGAGTCAGCCACCTAAATAACGTATGTGTCATTTTGTGATCAGGAACAGAGTACTGAAAACAAAATAATGAATAATTCTCTGTTGTTGTTAATGTTCACAGGATTGTAAATAATTACACTTTGGGGAGTTGATCATCAACACAACTCCCTGCTGACTATCTAATACTGTTCACGAATACCAGACAAAATCACTCAATAAATCACCATGAAATTGAACGTCTATGCATGAACAAAAAAGTACATGACTTTATGTTTTTTAATTGATGGATTTGTCCGTCTGGAGTTGTGAATCCAAATCGTTATTTCTTTATTATTCCTCTGACAACAGTGATGAAGTTCTTCCTGTCATATCACCAGTAGTTAAGGAAAGTTTAAATATTAGACCTGTCATTACCACTTGAGATAGCTGCACTGGTGACCAGGAATCCTAGTGCCTCAGAGAGGGTTCTGTGTGTTTTGGTGCAAAGCATGACAATTGTAGTAGAAGGCTAGAAACATTTGCATTTAAGCGTACCAGCTCAAGGCTTTTCCAAGGAAGATGGTTCTGACCTTGTTTTCTTTCTCTTTTACAGTAAGCGCTGTTGCTCAGCAGGTCCTGTGGAACTGCTTAATTGAAGACCCCTCTACAGTTCTGCGCCATTTCCTTGAGAAGCTCACAATCAGCAACCGACAGGTAAATTGTTCCTCTCCCCAGTGGCTGTATGTATTGCTTAGAGCAGGGAAGCACAGCTGCAAGCAGAATCACTCTGTGGGCATCATTGGAGAAAAACATCTGCTATTATGATGTAGCTCAAAATCTTTTAGGCCATATCACCAATTGGCTTCAATCTTTGTCCACTACTGTAAATGGGACATAGCTGATTTACCACCACTAAGGATCTGACTTGCTCTCAGCCAGGCTTTGAACAGCTGCTTAGAAAAGCACAACCCTTTCCAACATAAGCAATATTGCCTCCACCCATGCCACTCTGTTCAGCTTTCTGTCGAAGATCAGAATGGCCTTGTCTCTCTCTGGCTTATTAGACCACTTTCTAGGCCATGGCTAAGCTTTATGGCAGAAAGGCATACCAGTTCTGACTGGATGAAAGGCAGTGAGACTCTCCATATCACTTCCTCAACTGCACACTTGGTGTACAATAATATCACTGTCCTCATCTTCCAAGCCACCACCTAAGAACTGACTACAAAATTAATATTAATCCTTAAGAAAGGTCAGGAAAGGCTGATTTTTAGTTCCTTGAATAATCAGGTCTCAGTGGTCTCGCTATTGCTGAGGCTTCTCAGCCATAATACCCAAAGATTCTATTTAAGTTCAGAGGATCACTTCTGTTTGTTAAGCATGTTTGAGAAGGGAGCTATACACTGTCCAGCCTCTGAGGCCTCTGAGCTATCAGAGTCTGCTGTTTTACCATCTCTTCATAGGCCTGCTACAACCATGAGTACAGAACCCAGAGAGCAGGTGTATTTCCTTGGAAGGTTTTAGCAAATGTATCATTGGCATGTGTTGTTCTATGCATATTCATGTGCATAACACTAGCTCAGAACAGCTGTGGGTTAAGAGGATGAGGGCCATAGAAGAAATTTATGATACAGCCTGCCTGTCCTTAGCTGACACTGAAATTCCTTCCCCTCTAAACCCCCTTCCCACCATAAGAAATGTATTAATCTACATTTAAAGCAGGCAGCCACTAAAGGAAGAAAAGTTAGATTCTGCCCATAGCTGTTGAGTTGAGCTGAACTAGATTTCACAGATCATCTAGGTAGTCATTTGTTGTGATAAGCAACACAGGGATTATCACAGGGAGAGGAGTGCAGAGTCACGATGCTACTGTCAGTACAAATTGCAATAAGGAGGTATTGGCCTCTCTGAGATGAAAAAGAAAGACAGAGACCTGGGTGCTATGTCTTGAGCCTTATTTTGGGAAATGTGGGAGCAGTCACAAGCAGATAGTTCTGCTTCATGCACCAAGAGACAGAGCTGAACAAGGGAGCATAGAAAAATGGGAAGAAACAAAGCCAGAGAGGACAAAAGGGAAAAATCCATTCTCCATTTTGTAATGGAAAGAAAAAACATTTGCTCTTTTTCCAGGATGAACTGATGTATATGTTAAGGAAGCTTTTGTTGAACATTGGAGACTTCCCTGCCCAGACATCTCACATCCTCTTTAACTACTTGGTGAGTACCTTGTTGGTCCACTGTGCAGCCCAGAATCTCACCTCTGCCTGCATGTGTCCTAGAAAGTTAACGTCACAATCTGCAAGGAAATAAATGCTGTTAACTTCTCCTGTACAGCTCATATCTGCTTCTGACTGTGCATGCAAGTCACCAGGCTTACACCAGCCTTTCAGTCCTTCTAGGGAGAGGAAAGGAACCTTCAACCTTTTATTAAACCCCTAAGCAACCTGTCATGGATTGCTGAATTGAACCGTGGACAATGAGTTGTACACCAATAGAAGGATCCCAGTGCCAGAAACCTTAAATTATTTTACTTAATTTTGATTCAGAAAGTCCTTTGCTCTCGGGCAGTCCTATTGGAGCAAATATAGCAGCTTTTTTCAAGATTGTGGAAAAAGCATTTACTGCAGTTAGGAGATGACATAGACAAGACACATGTTTCTCCAGGAGCCCTCTGTTGTTTGTGAGTTGTCTACGTGGCAGCACATCAGAGCAGAAGCCATAGGAAGTCTCTTACTACAGAGATTCTCCCTTTTCCTCATCTAGAATGGCTTTTAAGGCTGGGCTGCAACAGTACTTTTTGCCCCCACTCATCATCCTCTATAGAAAAAGGAGGAGTAGTAGAGGCAGATTGTTCTGTAGTATCTATAAACTTTCAGGACATAAGTTTAATGAGTTTATCTCTCTGAGTGAAGAAACACAGAAGAACAATATTCTTGTTCTGTGTTTACACAGTGCTCTGCACAAATAAGAGTGTGTATAGCCTGATATTCCTCTTACTTATTATCTGCAGGTAGGACTGATCATGTATTTTGTACGCACTCCATGTGAATGGGGCATGGATGCCATTTCTGCCACGCTTACCTTCCTTTGGGAAGTGGTGGGTTATGTAGAAGGACTCTTCTTCAAGGATCTCAAACAGACTATGAAGAAAGAACAATGCGAAGTGAAGCTGCTGGTGACTGCCTCAATGCCAGGTATAATATGCAGAAATGAGTCTTTAAATCTCCTTCACTTCCAAGTTCATGACCCACTCTACCTGTAAGGACATCCACCAGAACTGGATCAGAAAAAAAGCTCTGCTACAAATAGCTGTATATTCTGTCAGTTTTCATTGAGTTGAGGATTCAGTTGGTAAATTCCACCTGAGATTCAGGAAACCACTTTAAGAGCTCTAAAAGAAGCAAACAGAAGATGAATGAGAACACTCTTTTGAACCCAGAGCTTTGTGCCAGCTGGGCCGTGAAAGGCTGGCAGGATGATCATTGCAAAACTGTACCATTCAGACTCAATTTCATTTGATGCAGCCTCTTTTTTAAGTCTTGAGAGAGCCCGAGAAGAGCAAGCTGTGAGCCTAGGATGTCACGAGTCAGGCGAGAGATATCTTGCTGAAAAATGGATTTGACTGTTTAGGTTTGCTCCTTCCTCAGAGTGAGTTGCTGTGAAAGCCAGGTCATCCTTTAAGAACAGATCGATTTCTCATTAACTGTGGAAGTGTGAGACTATGCTAACACTCCTTAATGGATTTCAGATGGGACTGGCACTGCCTGTCAGCCCAGTAATGTATTTTAACTATCACTTTTCCTCCATGGGGAGTCTTTTGAAATTCAGTTAATTAAAGAGGCCAGGGAGAATGCAACTGCTTTTCTTCCTTTAGGCACAAAAACGCTTGTCGTGCATGGACAGAATGAGTGTGATATCCCAACTCAGTTACCAGTCCATGAGGACACACAGTTTGAGGCTCTTCTGAAGGTAGGAGTGAGTTTTTTAATTGAACAAACTGCTTAATAGTACATTTACCTGCCATACCTGTATGCCAGCAATACATTCTACCTGGTTATCCTGTTTCAGTATTGCGAGGGAAGTTTTGCTGACAGGCATTTTTGTCTCCCTGTGAGGAGAGCTTGGTTGCAAGAAACAGGATCCCACATTAAATAACAGAAATAACCTGACCTGACAGACAGCCAAAATCCTACAACTACAACTACATTTGAAGACACTGCAGCTTGTTCGGAATTTTCTGTATACTATCCTTTAGATAAATACATAAATCATTTAAATGTTGTGTTTTATCAACACCAAAGACTAGACAGAATGATCAAGATCAGAATGGAAATCATGATTCAGTAGGTATGACAGTATCTTGGGATCCAGGAGATGTGAGGTCAGTTCCCCCTTCTGCCAAAGATTTCCTGGATGGCCTTAACTGGGCCAGATAGGAAACAGATTTGTAAAAGCCTTCAGTTTGTCCAGCTGTTAAATTTTAATGGGAATCACACATCTCAGTGCTTTGAAGGATTGGAACTTTGGTGTGTCTGTACAACACCTATTCACTAAAGCTTGATAAATACATAGTATGGAAATGGAAGCTGCAATACCCATGTGGCTTATACATGTGCTATATGAACATATTGGAATAAGTAACATCAGTCTTCAGGACTGTGATATCAACATGCCTTGATTATCACAAACATATTCATGTACTTTGTGATCAAAAAAAGAAATTAAGAATTAATGCCAGAACAATGTACCAGCCTGACTGAGGCATGGAGTTTTGTGCCTTTATACATTATTAGCTGGGTATTCTTCTTTTGGATGTTGTGATCTTTGTACAAGACAGCTAATAAGTAACAAGATGTTTTTCTTTCTTCCATTTCAGGAGTGCTTGGAGTTTTTTAATATACCTGAAACGCAGTCTTCTCATTACTTTTTAATGGATAAGCGATGGAATCTCATTCATTACAACAAGGTAAGACAAAGTTCAGGTCGAGATGACGTTATTCTTTCCATCTTGTCCATTTTTAAACATCAGGGTTATCTAAAGGACAACAAGCAGCCCATAAATAGACAGAATTCTGTCTTACGGGCACCACATCTTGGATGTTTAGTTGTGTGTGGTGAAAGATTGGAGTTTGACAGAAGAGGGATTAGGCAGAAGTGGAGTCCCTTGCTCATAAGTCACTAATGTCTAGCTTTCTTATAAAAGAGCAGATTTCTCTTCTGTTTATGCTCTTCAATGATGCCTGACACTGTGTGAAAGCCCTTACCCAAAAGCTTCATAAAGGGCTAAAGCGCCTTTTATTCATTTCTGTTGAGTGATGCTGTAATGATTGCATTTGTTTAAAATAAACTTGTTTCCTTTCCTGCAGACCTATGTCCGTGACATTTATCCTTTCCGGAGGTCAGTTTCTCCCCAGCTCAACCTGGTGCAAATGCATCCAGAAAAGGGTCAAGAGCTCATTCAGAAGCAGGTATCTTACTGGCACCAAGCACTGCCCAGATGAAAACCCTGTAAATAAACGTTTCTTTTCCTGGTAAAGGACTTTACTCGTGCTGCATGCAGACAGAGAGCATTGCTGGAGAAGTAGCAATTGGCATGAAATCTGCCCTGGTGCCATTGGACAGGTGTATGATATTTTAAGAAGAGCCAAAGAATGCAATGTGAATTGCCTCCTACTCTCTCCATCCAGCTTCTTTTAGGTGGATCATTTTTCATTCTCCTACAGTTGGCCAGAAGAGCTTCAGTTGCCTCAGCTTCAAAAGTTGCTTATTCCTTTCGTTAACATGATCTCTGGCTGTGAAGCAGGAATTACCTGTTCTACCTTCCTCTCTGCCCTCTCACTGTAAAGAATGTTACCTGCCTCTCTTCCTTGTCCTGCTCTCAGATATTAGTCTTCTACCATAGCTAGTCCCAGAGGCACAGCAGTAGCAATTTTCACTGGGGGAATATCTGCCCTCAGAAGAGCACTGTCCTCCCTATTCTCCAGCCTCACGACCTGATAATCTGTCTGATTCTGCTAATGTTCTGCATCTCCCAGGAGCTCTCCATTAGGAACTAAACTGTGAGTAAAGTGGCAGGGCAGTTCCTTTAATGTGCTGCAAACCTCTGCAAGTATCATTTCTTTAGACAGTAAGACAATGGTATTAAGGTCACTCTACCTGTAGAAGCCATATGCTCTGTTTTCCACAAAAGCGAAGTTTTCTCAGTAGCACAGGGTTGAGTGTTTAGGGAAAAGTTACTCTAGCTGTATCTGCAAAGGATGGTAATAAGCAGGAAATAAAAAGAAGGGGGAATGTGGTTAAACTGTATGAGTTTGGTATTAACAGTTGTATAATTCTTGCCAAAAAGCAGCTACTGTAGTTGTGTCCCTGACAATGTGAATGCAGGGACAGGAAAATATAATCAGGAATGGTTATTAAAAGCAGCTATAAAGCTACTTTGAGAGACTAGCAGCTATAATAATGGAGAATGTAGTTAATGCCATCTCGTATGTGTATGGTACAGAATAGGGAAATATTTCATGTGCTGTATCTGTCAGTAGAAAGTCTATAAAAAGCTGAAATTACCTGAGATCATTTTGATTGCTTCTCTGACAGACATTATTCTCACTATGGTTCTAGGAGATGTCCCCCACATATCAAATAAATTAGTCTGATATGTCCTACATGACCCAAAAATATTAAAATGGACTATCCAGTTTTGTCAGGGCATTATTTTACTTTTCACTTTTTTCTGTTTAGAGTACTTAGAGGCCAAAATATTTATAAGGTAAAACTTAAATCAAGTCCTACCAGTGAGAAGTTCACAGAAGTCTGGTAGAATGGAACTCATTTCTGTAAACCAAAAGCGATAATCTGAAGTCAGCAGGACTTTGCTCATTTGCAGTAACTAGGGACCTGATCTGCTTTGTTTTATGACTACTTTTCTTTTGCAACTACACATGCACTTTCTATGGCCAGACATGAGCCAAGAAGGTAGATAACAATTCCAGCCTCACGTTGACTATAGTCTAAGAGCTTGCAGGGAGCAACTGCAACTGTATGGCATTCAGTTTAGATTTGATTTGCCTCTGACCAGCTTGGGGTTCACACTGGCAAATCTTACATTATTCTGCAAAAGACTGCATGGCACTACTGCATAGTGTGTTTCAACCATTCAGGGTCCTCAACAACTCAAGTTGTTAAAAACTCTTTTACAAACATGTTTCTTCTTTGCAGAGCTGGGCTGAAAAACAGTGGCCGCACAAATTCCAGTGGAAGGGTGCAGCACTAGCCCTGTGAATTTCAATAGGTTTCTCTGGGCCACGAGTGTAGTGTCCCTCCCATCAGAGAAAGCCATGGAAGCTAACATAGAAAACTGCATATATATTCTAAAGAACTTTTTGATCAGACCAATTCTGATCCTTGTCTCTTTTTCTCTCTTAGGTGTTCACCCGCAAGCTAGAAGAGGTGGGGCGGGTGTTGTTCCTCATATCACTGACACAGAAAATCCCTAGTGCCCACAAACAGTCCCATGTATCTATGCTCCAGGAAGACCTCCTTCGCTTGCCTTCCTTTCCCCGAAGTGCCATTGATGCTGAGTTCTCACTCTTCAATGATCCTCAAGGTATGGCCTCTTGACAGCTTTCTCATGTGATTGAACAGAGCCCAGAAGGTTTCTGTGAGGTGCTTCATTTGCTTTAGAAACGTACAGACTTGTAGTGTTATTGAAAGCTGATAGATCCCTCCCTAGGGAAAATGATACACAGCTGTTGGTTTGTAAGCACAACAGCAGAAAGGGCTTTGCTGTTAGAGGTCTCCAGACAAACCTTTCTTTGGACCCAAGTGAGAATAAATTATAATTATGTATTAAAACTATCATGAAACTACAGCTGGAATACTGTGTCCAGTAGCATAACTACACCTAAAAAAGATTGCTCAGAGTCCTTTGCCATCCACTTTGAGGAAGCAATGGACTTTCAATGAAGATTGGGCAAATTCTGCAGCAGGGATATAGAAACAGTCCTCTTTTTAGAAACTTTTCTCTGAAAGTCAAGTAGGGTGTCTAGCCTGACTTGAGGATTAAACAGGCCACTGTTGCAGGATGGTAAGCATTCACAAGTTCTGTAACAGGCCCTAAAGGCAATTGCTTTCAGAAGCCTTATTGTAACTCTGCATCAATGTCCTGTAATGTGTGGGACACATGAAGGATAAAAATTCAGCAAAAATCCACACAGCCATTCAAGTTGTGGGGCAGATGATCTGTGTACAAGCTCAGATCTGCTTTCGCTTTCTAAAAGGAGAATTTCCAGCCAGTGGGGAGCAGATTTAATGAGCTGTGTGGTACTCATCATTCTTCATCTTCATGTGTGTTGCTTTCAGTCAAGGTTTGCTCAAGCCCTGTGGGAACTTCTAGAATTACAGAATGGGTGAAATAATTTCAAAAAGGCAGAACAATGGTCAGTGTTGTGGGATGGTTCTTTGGATAGGCCTTTGGCCTCTGGGAATGTTGTGAGGCTGGCTGTGGTTGACAGAGTTGATTGCTGTTGCCTCTTCTTCCTGGCAGCTGGGAAAGAGCTCTTTGGTCTGGACACTCTTCAGAAAAGCTTATGGATTAAGCTGCTGGAGGAGATGTTCCTTGGCATGCCCAGCGAGTTTCCCTGGGGGGATGAGATCATGCTGTTCTTGAATGTCTTCAATGGTGCCCTGATCCTGCACCCTGAAGACAGTGCCTTGTTGAGGCAGTATGCTGCCACAGTCATCAACACAGCCGTGCACTTTAACCACCTCTTCTCCCTCAGCGGGTACCAGTGGGTCCTCCCCAGCATGTTGCAGGTGAGCCATTTCCATGAACAATACAATGTAAGACTTCTGAGCGAGCACTTTGTTGTAGAACTGACTGTTAATGGAGAAACTTTAAACTGCTGAGGCCTGGTGAGGTAACAGATTTGGGGGGCCCCAAGAAGACAAACAACAGATCAGGTAGGACAGCCAAAAACAGCATTCCTGAGACTACATTCCCTTTTCTTCTTGAGTAAATGACTACTTTTTCTTTTCTTATTTATGTTAAATAAATGAATGTCTGTTTCCCTTACTATGTACTTCCACACGGAAATGTGAAATTTCCAGAAAATTTTTGGACCTTGGGTCTCCCCCAGTGTTTTTTCCTCCAGAGAAGGCTGAAATTTGGGGAATAGTTGAAATATCTGGATTTGCTACATGCTGATTGAAACTAAATTGTATTCACTTCTTTAAGCACGATAATTGTATTATCTGCAATTTAAATAGCAACAGAAAATAACATTAAGTGTTTATGAAAAACTATATGTTGTCTTTTCATGTGAGTGATGACAAATATTGCAAGTGTTAGAAGTGTAGTTTCTCTTCACTTTGAGGTGTACAAGTATGCCTTTCTTCTTGTTGACCTTAGAGAAAAATCAGATACTGAAAATGAAAAAAGCCCAATATAGTTCTTTTACAGACAAAAAGATTATTTCTGCAGGGCTCACAGAAAATATCTAAATAGAGATTTAGTATGATAATGGAAATACAGAAAAAACTATTGATTCTGTAGCAATAGAACCAATAACCATGACAACCCTATGTATGTTCATTTTAACATAGTTAACAGAGACAAAAATGAGGACCAGTGATGAATTTAGTTATCTAAACAAACTCTTTAGTAACTGGAAACTCGAATATCACAACTTACATGGTTAGGTAAGTATGTATTGGATACAAGTCTGCAGTGTATGTGTTTATTCACTAGAAACAAGACATTTTGAAATAAAATAACTTAATTCGAAGTACTTGGCGGTAACCATTCAGTCCTGTGAAGGACTGTCCCTTCATTTTCACTTTTCATACTGAGAGAAATCAGCTTTGTAATTCTTTCTTCCTTCCTTCCCCCCCCCCCCCCC
>Ga0065711_1007096_pt1 | contig 23290 bp, 12 predicted proteins | sample Hoacrofraction12_FD_59098 | JGI IMG/M metagenome (GOLD analysis project Ga0065711, IMG submission 59098) | Hoatzin crop microbial communities from Cojedes, Venezuela - Epithelial fraction 12 v2 (version 2) | ecosystem: Host-associated > Birds > Digestive system > Esophagus > Crop | place...
CCCCCGAAAAGCTAGCTACTCCTATAAAACATTGAGGCATTCACAATAATGTAGTGGAGTTTTTGTTAGTATGTGCATTGTAAAGCTGTAACTAACTGATCACTTTACCATAGCACTGATAATCCTGCTCACATAGATAGGATTGTTTCGGTTGGATACATCAACAGCTGGATCTTGGCGGTGGTTCAGGCTTCGATCTAGTATAGACAGAGAGATATCAAGGATATCCTCTTCAAACTGCAATAAAAATAAGCAATATATTAAACATTAGAGGCTAATTTATAAATAAACCCAAGGATAAACTCCCTTCCTGTTTTCCTTCTCCTAGCACAACAGGATGATGTTGGTAATATAGGCATTTTCTCTACTGTTAAAGAAAATAGGGCCAAGAAGAAAGCAAAGCACTAGGCTGCTGACTCTTCATAGTATTTTAAAGACAGCATGTTCATGAGCATGGTTTGGGGCCATAGCTACCAGCATTCATGAAGACATCACAGGGCCTGGTAGAACAGACAAGACCACTCCAGGTCTGGCTCAGCAGGCTTCTCATCCTCCCACATCCTGTCATGCCCGTACAAGCACCCTGCTGTTGGTGGGCTGCCTTTACCTTTTAACTGGAAGAAATCCACAAAAATAATTATTGTGGACGAGGGTCACAGAGACACTGTGCTGGGCCCAGAGAATGCCAAAATGCTATGCTGTATGGGTGTGATCAAGCAAGGATGCCACTTAACCTCTGAGATAGAAAGCAGATCTGGCCTTGTTTCATTTATTAGTGTAAAAGTAGCCACAGTGATCAGGAAATGTTGTCTGTGCAACTGCTGGTGCAGTTGTAAGGCATGAAGTGGTCAGGACTGTAGATATGGCCATATTTGTAGCAGTTATGCTTAGAATGCCAAACCGATTTTCAAAAGTTCCAACTAGAGTTTTTTCAGTTGAGTAGATTTGGGATATCCTTTTAGTGCCTTCTGCCCTATTACTCAAAAAATTGTGTAAATATTTAGACCTACTGGTCTCGCAATACCTAGAGGTTAATGCTGGAATGGCTTCCTTTGTCCTTCAAAATGCAATAAAAGGGTCAAGAAACAAGTAGAATTTTGCCAGTGTGTGCAACAGACAAAAGAAAACTGAAATTGTTCTTTGTTTCTTTGATTTCTGTATTAGCATATGCCAGACAGGGGTAATGATCCTGTTGCTGCTGTAATGTATTGAGAAGTGAGACATATATCTGCAAGGAAATCATAAGTGAGAGAGGAATTCTGACCTCTCATACTATGAGAAAATTATTCTCTCTCCTCAAGAGCCTATTTACCCACTGTTCTTCTTTTCAAAGTTCTGGAGTAGGTGATGCTGTTTACCTGTCCATAGTTCCAAGCTTCTTGTTGAATGTATTTTTCCAGTCCCTGAAATATGATTCCGCTGTCATTCAGGACATACTCCCATCGCTCCTTTTCATTAGCCATATAGACATCATCATCTAGAAGCAGAATGAGACATGCTGGCTGAGAGGAAAGTTGTTTTGCTGTAACTGAAAATCTCACTTCAAGGGGAGTTCTAGGGAACAGGTCAAGCTACCTCTGCATTCAGGCTTAGGACTCCCTGCTATACCTCTGTAATAATTTAGGGAGTGAATAAAAGAAGTATGAAGTTCCTTTGAGGGAAACTGACTATGCTCCTGTGCCTTCAGTAATCTCAGTATGTGTCTTACTGGTAGATACTGCTTGGTTTACAATGGAACACAAGTATCAGAGGGAAAAAAAATTATATAAGAAATATTTGGAATATTTCCTGCCTCTGATTTCATATTCTACAAGCAAGAGGCTGGATCTTTAATGCTTTGCAACACTGAAGGAGGGGCAAAAACTTGATCCTTGATGCTGAGCAAAAAAAAATTCTTTCTGTAGCTATAACTATCAAGTACGTGCTTCACTGTGACACCCAGTCTTCCTGACTGAGACAGTAAGTTATTTGAAGGACATGATACATCGAAACATACTTGGACACCAGGGATTGAAGAGTAGCACAAACTGGCCCAGTAGTGTTGAAGAGACCTTGTTCCCGGAAACAGTCTGGAGTTTGAGTTTGTATCGTCCAATGACAGCATTGGCTGGGCTGAATATTGTGAAGTTCATGCAGCCAGGCTCACTGGGCGCTTGGGTAGCACTCCAGCCACTGACACCCTCTTCAGAAAGGTTAAATATGGCCTTGGTCTGCTGTGATTCTGCTGGAGATGGTCCTGCCAGAGGGAACAGGGACAGCAATTCTGAATAGCAGCTGTGGGAGACAAACCTGGGGTCAGTGATGATCTCAACTGCATATTTTTTTAATGACTACTTTGAAAGATTGTGGCTTACCAGATCAAATGTTTATTCAATGTAAACTAACTGCACTCCAATCCATAGAATCATACTATGCAGCCCTCTGTGTTATGTGCATGACCCGGTAAACATGAGTACACCCGTAATCATTCTTGACAAGTGGGGAGGCAAGCCTGTTGTCCTGAAAATGTGACAGTTCAAAAATATGTAGGCAGGATGGGCCACACGTTTTAATACACATTTCATTGAGAGTTAGCAGCTGCCTGGAGAGGTTTTTTTTGAGAAACCTTTTTGGGAAGATACAGATAGGAGTCTTACAAATGGGGGCATGTAGACTGTTCTAGTAATAGGGAACACATGAAGTTAATCAAGAGGAGTTTAAACAGGTGAAGTAAGGAGTCAGGAGAGAAGATAAAGGAGGGGTGGGGGATGATGAGCTGTGAGAGGTGGGGCTGCAATACGTTTTGAGGCCACAGAATGAAGACAAGTTGCAGTATTGCAGGTAGGTCCTTAGAAGCAGAGATATGGGTTTGTTTTCAGAATGAAGATGGTCCCTACCTTTCTATTAATTCTTACCTTAACTGTCTATTGCCTTAAGGTGTAGGTTGAACTGTAAAATGGGAGCTCCTAAGCCTAAAAGAACAATGAGTCCTGAAGGATACAGGACAAAGCTTAATGATTCAGGAATGGACCACATAAATCTGTAAGACACTAGTGTTTTGGGGCTGGAGTGACTTGTATGTGAGGTGAGTGCCATGGGGAAATTACCTGTGGTTGCAATAAAGGTGAAGTTGTCTGCAGATTGCACAGTTGTTTGGAGATTCAGAGTAATGTTGAAGGCCTGTCCTCTCCTAACAATTACTTCTGTGCTGGTGTAATCAGAGGTGTGGTGTGCAGCTTTATTTAGTTTGGATTGCCAATTGACATCTGCTATTTTTAGGGCTAGAAAGACATAAGGCAAGTTAATTAAAAACATTGTCCCTTCAAACTTGAACATCTTTACAGTTTTTCTACTAGTGATTTTATTGTATTTGTATGTAGCTGCAGTTATTCTTTAGGAAAACAGAAAAATCCACTGTTGTTACTAAAAATTGCAAAGTAAACAACAACTTAGAGGAGTAGCTAAAATATCTTTTCTGCATGTATCTTTCAGAGACAGAAAAAACACCCATTCAGATAATTTATCTTTGATTAAAAAAAAAATCTTTTGTATTTAAATAAAACTTTGTTAAAGTTGGAAGAGACTGTTCTATTCCACCATGTTCCTGCTCTTTTTCTGTGGGTTTGCTAGTTCGCAGAATGCTTTAAGATGTACAGAGAGAAGTATTAAAACTCTCAAGAGCAAGTGCATGCTTGATCCTGGAAGCACTGTATGACAGATGATGAATAGAAGGCTAGTATCTTTATTATTGAACTTGCACATTATCTTCTCATATATCTTGTATCTCAGTTAATTTACTGTCTTGTGCTTGAAGCTGTGTGTTGTTACACACTCTGTTGGGAAAAGATAACCAGCAGAGGACATATGGTAGGATTAGGAGTGGTGTATCTTGAGACAGTGCTATGGGTTGCTCTATGGTATAATGGTAGGTTGCCCACTGTTGAAAATAAGACGCTGAAGCACAGATTTACAACAGCTTTTAACCTTTCTTGTTCCTCATTCAATTAAAGAAACAACAACAAATAAAAACAAAGCAGAAAAATTACAGATCCTTCTATGAACACATGTGTTTAAGAAGTGCCCTTCGCCGGTATTATATTCCTGATGAATTTCACTTGAAGATTTCCTGCCCTGACTAGAGCATATTAACACTTTGCAGACTAATGGTGCTGTAATCAACACTTCCGTCATTTCACTGAACTAAGTTACAGGACTTGGTTTAGCACCCCCTTGAATCACTTGGAATGAGGTTCATATCATAGAATAGTTTGGGTTGGGAGGGACCTTTAAAGGCCATCTAGTCGAACCCCCCTGCTCTGAGCAGGGACATCTTCAACTAAATCAGGTTCCTCAGAGCCCCGTCCAGCCTGACCCTGAATGTTTCCAGGGATGGGGCTTCTACCACCTTTATGGGCAACCTGTTCCTGTGCCTCACCACCCTCGTTGTAAAACATCTCTTACTTATAGCTACTCTAAAATCTACCCTCTTTTGGTTTTAAACCATTACCCTTTGTCCCATTGCGAAAGGCCCTGCTAAAAAGCCTGTCCCTATCTTTCTTATAAGCCCCCTTTCAAGTACTGAAAGGCTGCAATAAGGTCTCTCTAGAGCCTTCTTGTCTCCAGGCTGAACAGCCCCAACTCTCTTGGCCTTTCCTCATAGGGCAGGTGTTCCATTCCCCCGAGCATTTTTGTGGCTTCCTCTGGAACTACTCAAACAGGTCCATGTCTTTCCTGTGCTGAGGGCTCCAGAGCTGGATGCAGGACTCCCGGGAGGAGTCTCAAAAGAGTGGAGCAGAGGGGCAGAATCCCCTCCCTTGACCTGCTGGCCACGATTCACTTGATGCAGCCCAGGATATGGTTCGCCTTCTGGGCGGTGAGTGCACATTGCCGTGCAGGTCATATCCAGCTTTTCATCCACCAGTACCCTGAAGTCCTCCTTGGCAGGGCTGGTCTCAATTCCTTCATCCTGCACTCTGTATTGATGCCAGGGCTTTCCCCAACCCACGTGCAGGACCCTGCATTTGCCCTTGTTGAACCTCATAGCCAAGTGCAATATACTTCTACTGTAGAAATAGAGAGGGTGGGATTGGAGTTTTCTGCTGTGTTTGCAGCACAGAATTACATTCTATGAAGTCTTGATGTAGTCATAATTTTTCAGCTTTTTGGAAGAAACGTGAGTATGCACGTGCAGTTCTGAGGCTGCAGTAAGGGCCTGGAGGAAGTTGATTTCCTGTAGCCTGTGAGCATAAACATGTTTGACTACTTCAGTTAAGTGAAGGGTCTTGTTTCACATATGTCACTTGGAGGAAAAAAAAAAAACATTGACAGGAGTGTAATATTTGAGTCACGTAATGTAAAATGTCTAGAAAGTTTCTGACTTCCACCATCACTTTATTTTCTTGACTTCAATATGTTTCATTGAAAGGGACCTATAGAAAACAGCATTCCTAACATCAAGTCCTGTAAGAGTGAATTAGAATGTTTCTGAAGGGCACTTGGGCTCGGAGTTTGAAAACAAGTTATTCTTGCAACACTGTACCCATGGATATCCTACCACTGTGTATCCTGACCAGTGCAAGTTAAATGTCCAGGCTTTTCGGGGTGGGGGGCATGCACATCGTTAGTTGTGCAGTAATGCAGACAACTAAGAGCATTTTGCATGTCTACAAATAAAAATGTAGCACATACAGGATTTAATAGCAACTGATCCATGGGTTTGATACTAGTGCAACTCTGATGTTTAAGGACCTAAACACTGCCGCTAAGGCTTTTAGAGTGGAATATCACAGGCAAAGATAAGATGTACAATAGAATAAGAGGGAACACCTGGAGAAGTAGGAAAGAAAGAAGTCAGTGGCTAGCATTGGTTAGCTCTAAGAATTTACTGCATTAATAGTTTGGTTTGCCTTGCAAAGTCCATGGTTACACAGATGTTTCTAGTGAATATGTGCAGGAGATTAGCAAAAAAGCATTTATATATAGGGCAAGAGAATAATGAAGCCTGGTACTGGTCTTTTGTCCATGTGTACTTCAAATTTCTCCTTGTTTTGATCATCACCATTTCAATTTAAATCTTATCATTTCTTCTTCTGCTTCCAGTATCTCTCTGTTGGAAAAACATATTTTCAATAATCCTGTCAATGTACAATTGGACAAACTTCTGCAAATTTGTTTGGGTGTTTATCCTCTAATGGATAGACATTGTGAGTATACTCATAAGCAAAAGTGTACAGAATTGGTGATCTCTGCTGAAAATGCTGATCATTATGCAGGCAGGGTTCTTGTTGCCTCTGACGGAAAGCTGAAGCTATAACAGAAAAAAATCCTTAGGCCAAATTGTAGATAGTCTCTGTGTGTGTATATTATATGACACATCTTTCTAACAAGAGATCTTTCCAGTCAGCATGAGAGTGAGAGCAAGTACAATATATAATACATAGATATTTGTATTGCACTTCAGCAAAACAGTACACAGGCTAATGTAGCCACTCTATAGAGAGGTGAACATGGGAGTCCAGAGACCATTGAGTGACCTGTCCAAGGCCAGGCATCAATTCGATATCAGAGAGGGATTAGAGCCTGGGAGTTCTGTGTGGCAGTTTGCCCAAATCACTAGCCAACAGTGTTGATTAGGTGGCTGCAAAACCACTGTACAGAGTAGTTAATGGATATGATAGAAAAGTATTTTCTCACTCTATTTTTCTGTGTTAGAGGAAAAAAGAATATGTTCAAGACCCATGATATTAAAAAAAAAAAAGGAAATTGGTTCAGGTAGAATAACTCATAAATGCATTTAACCTAAAAAGGGTTAAACTGCCAAGAGAAAAATTAGATGTAATTTATCCTGTTTCGTCTGCAAATGCCGTTCATCTCTATTGGAAGAGTGATGTCTGGAGAAATCAGGCTGGTTTTAACTTACCTGCCATCAGGTTTCTTTCTTCTTTTCCACGCTTGTGTGTAGTTCAGGTTACAGATGCAAAAGTGTGCAAGAACATTCTGAATCCTCTTCCACCAGCATGAGTAATGAAAGGCTTAGGACTCCTGACTTTGCTACATAAGCTAGAATTTATACAAGTTGGGTGTGACCTGTGGTTGCTAGTTACTGTTTGGTACTGTCCTACGTGAGCATCTACTTAGGACTGCTTTAATTGCACAATCTTTAATCTAATTATGCCTATGTAAGGGTGGTAGATGGCTGAGGAAAGATGATTAACAGTATCCTGGTATCCTCACTACTAACAGAGGAAAACATCCCAAATTGGATCAAATCAAGGAAATACAGTCTTAAGGAGACAGAAGAACTTAATTTTGGATGGTTTGGTTTGTGTCAGTTTCAGTTTTTAAAGACTGTATGTACAGAGGGCAGGTATAGACAAATACCTGTATCGTACAACATAAATGTATGGGACATGGAGCGATCTGATTTGTAATATTAGTGTTACTGCCACTCAGTAGGATCATGACTTTGCATAGCATAAACTTTTTTTTTTCCCCCCTCTTTAAGGCAGGTCTGCCAGAAGATCTTTCACATAACTGAATATAATTCATTCTTTCTTGGAAGCGTACAGAGTCGTGACGTTCTCATTATCTGTTCTGGCATGATTACTTATAAGTAATCTATTGCAGTGTAAGAGGTCACCAATATTTCTGGAAAGTTTCTTGTTGTCATCACTGTCCCTATACAGAGGAGAATGTCTTGCCATGTTAATGTTGAAATAGGAGATTGATTCCATTAAACGCTCCTCCATACTTCATGGAAATCCCTGATGCACAGGTGATTGCATAACAACGCCACAATACATCCCACTTGAGAGGGCGTTGTTATGCAGTCACCTGTGCATCAGGGATTTCCATGAAGTATGGAGGAGCGTTTAATGGTTGCTTCTGCTTGTAATAATTTTTCTTTATAGTTTGGCATTCATAATACAGGCACATAGTTTCTCTGTAGCTATTTGGCATGGCATCTTGAGTTGGGCCCTGGAGGACGTTAGAGCTGTTCTTCTGGTGTGAGCCCTGCCCACTCTAATTACACACTCTTCTTCACTCTTGAAGATCCCTCATGCTCTCTCCTCCCTCATTCTGTGTGACAACTTAAGTGGAAACATGCCCTGCCAATTTGTCCCAAGAGGAGGTTGCATGCTGTTATATCAATGGACTGTGACTGAGGAGTCAAGGTGAAACAGGAGAAGGGGTGATCCCTTATTTTCCTTACCTCTACAAGTCTACATTGTGTCTTTTCTTGACTGTTGCTGTTTTCTGTTTTGTTTACACGTTCATATCAAGATTGTCTGCAACCAAAAAAGCAAATTAATTACCTGCAGCTTAATTTTATTTTTAAAAAAGGAATCTGAAGTTTTGTTATGGTTTCTTGTAGTTTTTTTCAGTAAGAATTTGTGATCATATTTGGATGCATCAGGCTTTCTGAAATATTATCACCTGTCAGACAAAAGATGTCCATATCAAACTCCTGACAGCTCTGTGTTTCAGAATTTTGGCCTTATATAGTTCTGCTTTAAACATTTTGTGTATTTGGACAACAAATCTAAATACTCAGGCTTGGCAGAGCTGTTTTCACACCATTATTGCATCACACCCTACTTCTGAAGTGTGGCCAGGTGGTTACTGTGCCCTGTCAGTCATTAGCTTTCATAGAAGTCCCTGGAGAGGCTGCAATGCCTGCAGTAATTGAGAATCCTTAAGGCTACGTTTCAGGTGAGACCTGGTACCTGGCAACGTTAGGATGAGGAACCCAGATAGAGGCATCTGTATTGCAAACACTGCGACGGAGGTGTGGAGTAGGGACTGCCTGTGAATGACATCAGAAAGGTTTGAAGACAAATGTGTTCCTTGTCTCCAGTGACCTTACGCTGGTGGGCAAAAAGTGTTAGTTACCTTGTGTTGCTGGACTTTCATATTAATGCAAGACTCTTCCTGTGCTTTGTGCTGCTTGGGACTCTGTCATGTTACATAGGAATTAAGTTACTGATTTGAATATGTACAGGCCTATGCCCACAGGCCATAGAAATATCGTTGTCATGGACCCCAAACATTACTTATTCCAGCCCTCCTAGGCTTTTCCCCTCCCCATTCACAGAGTTATAGGTGTCACAAAATACAGAAATTAAACAATGGAGGAAATGTTCTACTTTTTTAAGCAACAAGCTTGTGAAATGAAGGAAAAAGAACTTTCCTCAATCTTGTGACTTCTTATAATCCATGGAATGTACAATTCATTACAAAAGAATACAGTTACATGAAGATTTTTTATTTATTGCTGACAATTAGAATGTGGTCACAAAGAAACTGTATTAATTATCTGATGGAAAAGTCAAAACCGGGAGCTTAACACAGTGAGATCTGATGAAACAGTGAAACTATTTCTACAAAGAAGGGGCTTCATTTTTCTAGACAAGAGAACACAAAAAAGAAATTCAATTAGAGACTAAGTAATTAAGCACTGTGAAAGCAGGAGATTTTATTCTATTGCAGTGTAAGAGGTCACCAATATTTCTGGAAAGTTTCTTGTTGTCATCACTGTCCCTATACAGAGGAGAATGTCTTGCCATGTTAATGTTGAAATAGGAGATTGATTCCATGACATTATGCAGGTGCTACTGCAATGGTTACAAATCCCTTAATATGTGAAAATTTGTCACAAGAGAAGTCTACTTGTAGCTGTAAGGGCCCAGTCCTGCGAGGTGTGAATTCGAAATAAATTTTTGATCTCTCCTTTGGTGCCAGTCGTGCCAGACTGAAGAAAAAAAAGAAAAAAAAGAAAAAAAAAAAAAATCGATTAATTCAGGCTTGCATTGTCTTTCCTGGAGATTCCCAAGAAGCAGAACTGCATGATCGTTAGGGCACCAACAGTTATTTGAGACCCAGCCTTGGTGTTTGAGAATTACTTAGGGTTTGAGGCTTTGTGTAGACTAAGAAATGAGAAAAGATAGTACCATCTTCATTTTCTCTTGAATACACTGATGGAAATGAGAAGCACTATGTCATGCCTCCATGTTAGGGCTGGGTACAAGTTTGGATAGTCAACACAAAATCAGAACAGGAAAACTGATGTCAAAGGCCAGTGCTCTGTCTGATGCCTGCTTGGTTCATAGTCATTTTGGCAGTAATATGATATTTTTCGAATGGCCAAGGTGCTTTGTTTTGTGTCTCTTTTTGGCTTCAATTGGCTTAGTCTTTCACTGGAATAATGTTTTCCATATTTTTATGGATTGTTATGTCCAAATATTTCCAGAGCCACAGCAAGTCAGACTGTTCTTTATAATAGGACAAGCTTTTGGAAAGATGAACTACTGAACACTGAGTTAATCCATAAAGCAACAGAGTCCAGTGGAAAAGAAAAATGTAATAGAACATTTTGCTCTTATGTTTTGAAAGGGCATGATTTTCTCCTACTTTAAAGGAGAACAGAGCAACTTCTTGTTTGGGCTGAAATGAGGGGAGCTATGACAGTGTCTTATTGTTTGCTTCAGCTCAGACTTATTTTTGTAGTATTAGGGTACTGTATATAAAAGTACAAACACAAAGCCAAGCTCTAGAGGAAATATCAGAAGGACGAAAGAATTTGACATGCCCACTTGCTTTCCCAGGAAGGAAGGATGTTAACAGTTTTTTAGTTGTTAAAGAAGTTCTTACGTGGAAAAAAACCAAACAAACATGACTGAGAATTCATAGTATCTCAATACATATTTAGTGGCATTTTTATTTTCATAAATAGCAAATATGAAAAAGACAATTCAACCATGATTTTTCTTATTGAGAAAAATAGACGTGCTGTTGGTCATATTAGAAACACTGAGTAAATGCTACAGCTTTCACTTACTTTATCTTGACTTGTTGATTCATCAAAGTCACTAGCAGCACACAGCGGTTCACAGGTTCAGGGAGGGGATTGGCATATGAGATCTCTAGAGTAACAGCTTTGTTCACTACAACCCGCCGAGGAATCTAAATGACAAAGACACATATCTGGTCATTCACTGTTTTACACGTTTCTGGAGTCAGACTTCAGTTCAACTGTAAGCAGAATATCTATCGTATTTGAGGCTGAGTGAGATATTGGTAGGAGCAGCAAAATTTAACTGACAGTTGGTATGCCTTTCCTAATACTTGAAGCTGGATTCGCTAAATAGTGCTGTCAAGCCATATGCAATATTGTGTACGCAATTTCAGTGAAATAGAGCCCTGACTGTACAGACATATCTCTTTAAACTTGTCTGAGTTTTGGGTTACTGAGTGGCTTTTTTGGACAAAACATTGATCAGCATTAAAGTGTTAAAACAATATAAACTGGCCCTAACATAGGTTAGAATTAAGGGTTTAAGTCTCTGTTTTGGGAGTAAAGTTGTTTAAAGGCAACACAAGCACTTGCTGATAACTAGAATACAGATGAAATGAAAACAAGTTCTGTGAACGTAAAACAGTGGAATGTGACTGGGAAAGGAAGAAGGTAACAGCCGTTCTGAAGAACAGGGGGCAGATTCAGGCAAAGATTCAAAATTGGTCTCTCCCATGCTTACTTCCTCAATTTAAGCAGGCAGAATTTTAAGGCAACATCTGAAATTGCAGCCTAAATTAATGCATTTATCCCCACATTCTCATCTAAAGATCTGAGATCCAGCAAGACTCATTAGTTCTTTCTATCTGTTCAGGACATCATGGAGAGAATTGTTTACCTTAATGATAATGTTTGTGTCCTCCAAAATGATTGTTTTCTCCACCAGCAACTTTACCCCATGTGTGTGCATGACTTCACACAAAGCAGTAACTTGGATCCTTTTGTCAGTAGTCAGATATTTTCCATAATAAGAATAAGGGATCTTTAACCGGATATGTTTCCCTGGAATTCAGACATATATTTAAGAAGTGTTGCATGCTCAAAAAATGCTAAAGGAAAGAGAGTTATTGTGAGGGTTTTTGAATTATTGAAGAGAACAGAAGATAAGACAGCTGGAGTCTTTTTATATTTCTTCCCTATGACACTGTTTGTGTAATTCTCTCTTCTGGTGATCCGTTTCTACATTAACACATTTGACCCTTGCAGTTTTGAATGGAGGATTTTGGCTTGAAACTGAAGGAATCTGCTCATCTGCATTTCACTGGATTCCTGTGGCTTTGTATTTCTTATAATTAGAGGTATAACCGTTTTTATCTATTCCCTCCTTATATCCTGTTTGTTTTACCTCAGTCAAGAAGAAAGTTTGAGTCAAGTTTCACAGAGATCCTTTTCAAGGGACCTGGTCAGGTGCTTATTGTTGTAGTCCTACAAGGTTTCTGCTGTGTATGGAAAAGTTTATCTTTGCAGCCCCTGGGGATGAAAAAAATCTCTATAATTGTTTTAATAGCCTTGACTCCTCAAAAGAGAGATTGAGAATTTCACTGTAACTTTTAACCTTTGTCCTAGTTAATTTCTGTTAGCGTTACCTGTTGAGTGCCAGAAAGCACACATAAGAATTTTTTTATTTGTTAAAAGGGTAAGATGTGTGTAATAATGTAATAATCACCACAGACAGATACACACACACACATATATAGAGTGAGTTGCTTCTGGAACTATAATATAAATGTAGCCTTCTGTATAACATTTCATGAGATCTTCAATTCTTGGTCAAACCAGTGAAAGATTTTGGGGGGGGGGGAATCTTGTAAAATGTAGTCATAAACAGTGCTATTAAGAGATGGAAGTAGTAGATGCACTACAAGGCTGATACAGGTATGATAGTGATGTTTCTTCCTTTTAGTTACCCTCCTATGGCTGAGAAGAGGGCTATATTGGCTCCTTAGGGACATTAAAAGTTACCTTGTTTAGAACCAAGATCCACAGAAGTGGTTGCCTTCAGGATCTCTGTTACTGCTCTTCTTGTGTACAGGACAGTTGATGCGCTCATGTCCACCTTCACGATCTTGTGGTCACAAGATAGGTTATTGAGAATTAGCAGTAGCGTAATATCTTTGCCAAACACTGGAGGTTCAGCCAGCTTGAATTTCCCAGAGATCCCAGGGTTTGTAATTCTCTCTGACGATCTTTCATCTGGAGATTCTGTGCGTCCTTCTGTAATGTTTGATCCAAATATCTTGGCCAAGGCCTTTTTATAAACTTGTCTTTCCTCAGAAGAACCTGTTTGAAGGAGAGAACCAAGTAACATTCATACTTTTGTCGCCATTTCACCTTCTCTGTGTGAAGGCTTTCAGAATGACATAGGGTATCAGCTTTCAATCACCTGGAAATGTGCAGTACTAGGAGTTCCCCATATTTTTATTATGCCCCTGTTCAGGTTTTTCCACAGTGAAGTAATAAACATACTGTAATAAGGTAAGTCACTAAAATGAAATATGATGCATTTGTATTTGTTTAGAATGCAAGGTTTCTTTTTCTTTAGTCAGAACATGCAGTAGCGTTGTAAGTGTTACTTTGCTAATACTTTGCTGATAACCATCCTCTGTATAAAGTATGATTGCACTAAAACCTTGAGGAGTGAAGTGTTGAAATATGGCCACAGATTGTGAATGGCAAAGTTTAGAAAAAGTGAAATACATCTTCCTTTTTTTTAAAGACTTTGAGCCATAAACATTAAGCAAACTATTGTATGAAATCTGTAACACTAAATTTAAAAAAGATGGAAAGACATGGGTACTACATTTTTGAGGGAAGACAAAAATATTCCTGCAAGCATACGTCTAAGCAGATAACTTTTGCTGCTTTGTATTCCTAAGTACAGATGAATAGTGCTTAGTCCTGTTACTGTTTCCTAGTAGTTTTGTTTCCAGAATCCAATAAAGTGGAGGCTGAGTCCACTGGGTGTGCAAACACATAACTGAAAGGCTGGGTAGCTGCATGTCAGAGCAGGAGCACAAGAAAACCTAACTCAGTGGATTTATAAAGTCAGAGAAGGAAACGGAGTGAGTCACTCCTCTTGGGAGTGGGATGTAATGGGGTCTTTGAAAGAAAAGATGAGTTGGAATGGACACAGTGAGAAAGAATTTATTTGCTGAGAGAGACTGAGCAGGAGGTCCTATAGGAGATGAATTTCTAGTGTTAGAGGACTGGAGTTTAAGGTATGGATTAATAGTTTGATTAATCTCTCTCTGCCAGAGATGTGCCACTCCCTCTGCCAGATGTGCCAGAAAACTAGTTCTTCTTAATCTGGAACTTCCCATACTGCAGACCTGTCCACAGTCTGTGATACATGATGGGCTCAGTTTTAAGACTTTTAGGTATGACAGCTTGATGGTTTGCCTGCCTTAGGTAGTAAAACATATTTTGTAGCCCTGTTTTTTGTATATATTACATTTCATACTTCTGTGTAAGGGACTTAAGTATATTTTGTATTGTACCTTAATAAGGAAGCTACTAAATACACAAAACTAGAAACATAAAACCCATTGTATTAGGAAAGTAGTCAGAGAACACTGGCAGAAATATTTTGTGAAGGAAGGGTAGAGATGATCAAACAAAACAGGTTGCCCATCCTAGCACCAAGAATTCAGTAGGAGATAATTGTGCTAACAAGGAGATAATTTGTGATAATTCCTTTACCTTCTGGATATTTGTAGTTATAGGTGATATCCACACGGGAATTGCTGCCCACAGCTTTGGTGCTGATAAACCTGCCAATTATTTCAGTATCGCAATAAACTCTCTTCTTGGTTCCATCATTGTATACAATCCATCTGTTGCAATCGGCATTCACCTCTGTATACACAAATAAGGTGTCGTAATCCAGGTCTACATCACCTTCTTTGATGGCTATGACAGATGCAGGGCCACACTGAAATAATCCTAAAACATAAAAAAAAAAGGTCAAACTTTATTAGTCGTGCTCAGTTTGGACAAGGAATGTGAAGTCATGCTAAGAACTTCTACTGTTACCTTTGCTTTGTTCTTGTGGAGTTGCATCTAAAACCTGCCATCCATTGTATGATGTTCCCAGGTCTGGGCGAAGGAACCAGCTTTCATTCCAGACATGATAATCCCTGGAGACAAAGAAAAATGTCTAGAAAACATAGTAATATAGAGTCATACAAACTTCCAATTTGAAAGAAGTAGGGAATTTTGTTTTTTAAAGATTCTCTGAGATGTGACACAAGCTGTCTAGTTACCGCAACTTGCTGCCTCTTTCAGAGGATAGATTTACTGCCTGCTTTTGAGGTGTAGACCTCAAGGTGGGGAGGGAGAGAATATGTATGTCATCAGCTTTCTTTGTGAGCAATATGAACTGTAAGTGGAAGATTTAATCTTTGGATACAGGCAACACTTGATGATCAGGTTCAGTAACCTTTCAATGTGGGAAATGCTTCATTTAAATAGAAACTCAAGAGCTATACCAGGTCAGAGAAAATGTTCGTAAAGTCCAATAGTCCATCTATAGTAGTGTGCAGTAGCACATCTTTAGAAAAGAGATAAGAACAGCATGTGAATAGAATGACCCTTCCCCTGATATGCTCTAGGATTTCTTGCAGTCAGAGAATTACGGACTTTGTGAGTTAGTCGTTACATTGAGACCACTGGGTTTAATGGCTGTTAGTCATCTTCTTCTCTGTGAGTCTCTCGTCCTGTTTAAAAACTCTTTATAGCTTTGCTTTTGACAGCATGCAGTGATAATGAGTTCCACAAACTGAAAGGAAAGAATAGCATGAAAGCTTGGTAAAATGTAGGTCACAGGATGACCCAGAAAAAAAGAGTTGTTGGCTGAATTTTGTTCAGAGGCTAATACTTTTAAGGAATTTAAGAGAGAAAAGACTTCCCATATCCTTCAACCGCAGATGCTCAGTGAAAGGAAGCAGCCTAAGTAAAGACAGTACTTTTGGTGAAGCCTAGTGTGCACAGAGACTTTGAGCTGTACGATATACCCTTGGGCCTATTCAGTTCACTTTCTGGAAAGTGAAGTGGCTTCAGAGTAAAGATTTTAAAACTGGAGGGCAACTGAAATATGAAATGGTATTATTTAAAGAATATGATGTTTCTTTGGCTACTCAGATTTTGGGGCTTGATTGGTGATCATAGATCGCTTGCAGTTTACAACACTGGACTACAACATCCCACAGCCAAATCTGGAGAGTGTTGGGATTGTTCTCTGTCTTTCAGCTCCCACAAAGGAAAGGTCTAGCTAAAAGAGTGCTAGAAAACTTCTTGGGGAGGCTCCCAACTACCTGGGGAGGATGACAGGCCAAGGTGAAAAACACAGACTTTGGCTGTGTGATGACAGAAACCTGTGGCAGCGGTACACCAGTTAAGAACATGGAAGGTACGCAGCTGCATTATCAGGAACGGGCTGGTTAGGTGTCAGTAACTAAAAGAGCCTCGGGAACTGGTACATTGTCAATGGAGACATACTTTTTTAAGAAAGTTGCAACTTGTTTGAGGTCAGGGACTGTAAAAAAAATGGGCTGGTTGTTTGTTTGAAGTAAATATTATCTCAAAACCATGAAGTATGTTTTCTTTCCAAGTGAATGTCTAGTGTATTAATTTAGACATTTTTATTAAATTTTGTCCACTCAGTTGCTTTTGTACTACTAGTGTTCATGTTTTTAAGTCTCATAAATGCTCTCTAATTATTGGTGAGATGCAAAAAAATATATTTACCATGTGGAATCCTTGCCGATATTAAGACTCTTTCCAGAGCTGTCATAGTACTTATCAATACTCAGGTTTCTATCCGCATCATGGGCAGAGTTAAAATTTGAAACCAAACGAGTTGGAATCCCCAAGCACCTCAGAACTGAAATATATTAAAAAAAAAAACCAAAAAAAACAACCAAAAATACAAAAAACCAAAACATAGACAAAAACCACACACAGCTTTAGTTCAATGCTTACAAGTATCTGAGAAACAAAGTGTCTAAATATTTTGTGATTCTTCAGCATTTGCAGTATTCAGAGCATTGTTCCTCTTGTAGAATTAATTGCTTTGTAGTCTTGATAAAACCAGAGGTCACAAATACCTCCATTTCACCATAGTCCTCTATTATTAAAGCTTACCTGTACACATCACACCTGCAAAAACCCAGCACTGGCCATACTGAACAGGCTTGTAGTTGTCCTGACGCCATTTTTGGAGGATTACCACACTGCCATCCCATCTGGATGGATTCTCATATGAATGGAAACTTCCTTGCCACTTTCCCAGGAGAACTCCATTATCATTATCATTTCCATTGATCTAAAAATAGGCCAATGGACAGAATGCACAGAATCAATTGTGTGTAATACACCATATCTAGTTACTTATACTGCTTGAGGTGCAGGTGGCTGAATCCCAGCATTATAACTAATGCTTTCTGCTTAAGCATGTGGAATTCAGACTGTTTCTTACCATAGAACTGATTACTCGGCCCACATATTTAGGATCTCCTCTTCGGGATACATCAATGGCTGGGTCCTGACGATAGTACAGGCTCAGATCAAGCATGGTGAGACATATGTTTAGAAGGTGATCTTGAAACTGTGATCAGGTAAGGTAAATTTTTAAGAAAATAGATAGTTTCACAAACAGAATTAGAGGAGATTCTACTGCAGTGCCTCCTTTCTGAGAGATTCCAGCCCAAAGGCGATAAGGACAGTGAGGCACAAAGGCAGTAGTAGTGCAGTTCACACTGCAATATTGGCTAAATATAGGGCTAATTAAATAACGAAAAAACCTGGCAGGATGCCTTCTGCCATCAGAAGAGGTGACTGCAGTAAAATGAAAACTGCCAAGCTTATTCTGACTGCAGTTCTTAGATTCTCTTGAGTTATATCCCTGGAAACATTCGCGGTCAGGCTGGATGGGGCTTTGAGCATCTAGGTGAAGATGTTCTTGCTCATTGCAGGGAGGTCAAACTGAATGATCTTTAAAGGGCCCTTCCAACCCAAACCACTCTATGATTCTATGTTAATGTTGGTTCTGGCTCGTTGTAACTGCATTACAAAAAAAGCGGGTGTGTTGGAGCCACACAAGTATATAGTCACTTGTACTGTGGCCGCTTTGGTCACCGATGAGGTCCACATTGTACCATGAGCTTTAAGCACCTGTAGAAGTCAGTCCTAGTTGCAGTGCTGTGCTAAGCCATCTCTCACAACAAAGTCCTATTAGGCACACAGTGAGCAAACCGCAAGTAAGGCTAGCCAGATCTATACAGTTTTCATATAAATAGGCATACCTGTCAGAGAGGCAAATAATGATAACAGAAAATGCTGTTGGAGGCAGAATAAGAGCCCGAATGAATTTGTTATGGCATACCTGTCCATAGTACCATCCTCTTGCTTCAATGTACTTTGCATTGCCCACAAAGATTATTCCATTTTCGTTTAGAACATATTCTTGTCTCTCGTTTTCATTAGCCATGTAGACATCATCACCTGAAAACCAAGTTGGACATGCTTTTACACGTAAAGCTGAGAATACTATCAACCTTTCAATAACATTTGTATCTTCATTTAGCAAGGGTGTCAAGAGGATGGGGCCAAACTCCTTTCAGTGCTGCCCGGCAATGGGCACAAACTGAAGCATAGGAAGTTCCGGCTGAACATGAGGAGGAACTTCTTTGCTTTGAGGGTGACAGAGCACTGGAACAGGCTGCCCGGAGGGGCTGTGGAGTCTGCTTCTCTAGATATATTCAAAACCTGTCTGGATGCGCTCCTGCTCTAGGTGCACGTGCTTTAGCAGGAGGGTTGGACTAGGTGATCACCAGAGGTCCCTTCCAACCCCTACAATTCTAGGATTCTGTGAAAACTACTATTTTGAAAACACATTGTTACAGCTCCCAGAACATGTACAGTTCAGTGAAAATGCCTGCTATTGTATATGGCCTGGGTGGGTGGGTAAATCCATGTTTTATTACTTTAACTTGTTTTCCTAATTTTAGTATAGCCTTTGCGTGTCATTGAAATGTCCCCTATATGTACATTGTATTCTTGTGAGGAAGATGGAGGAAAGTCCAGGCTACCTCACTGGATTTTTCTGCCTTTTCAGGGTATTTAGAAGTAGAACAGACATTTGAAAAGAATCTCACAGATGACATTTTTCTCTGTTTTCCAGTTGTGTTCGTCTTGTTTTAAGATTCCTCAATGAAGATCTCTACTTGCCTGATCCAAAGTGCTATTAGAATATTAGCAAAGTTATTAGGATAGCCTGCCTCAACCATTCACTTTGATTTCATTGTTACTCACTAGTTTGCCTAGTCTACGGCACAGTATGTAGCTGCTATGAAAGCATTGGCTTTTACAGAGATGTTGAAGTTGTTTTGATCACTCTGTAGGTAGCAATATCTACTTAGCTCTGTGTTTACTTTCATAATGTTTAAAATTATTTTCTGAAAGCTTCGGGATTTCAGGAAATACATATAAAAAAATAATCTTTTCTATTTTATTGAGTCAATTTCTTTACCTTCCTATAGGAACTTCCCATCCTTCCCTTCCTGCAAATAAAAAAATTGTGTAATTTATTTTAAAAATACTTCACATTATATAAGTTTATTTGTGTGGTGGCTATCCACACTTTATTTTTTTTTTTTTGTAAATCATCATCATTGTTGATTCACAAGCTTTTGGGCCAGCATGGGCCTGTAGAACTGTGTGCAGTTCCTGGTGCTCCATTTCAAGGTGTGGACCAGTTGGAAAGAGTGAGAGAAGCACTAAGAATGCTCAGCAAATCCTGAAAATGTAACTTATGAAGAAAATACAACTTATGAATTCAGAATTATTTAAGGTAGAGAAAAAAAAAAATGGAGGTGAGGAATGGGGCAAGCATGGTAATCAATTCCAGAAATTCATACAAAAAGGATGGGGCAGGGGGGAGGAAATCTGTTCTTCGTGTCTATCGTATGTAGGATGAGAAGTTATGTGCTGAAATCAAAGCAAAGAAGATTTGGTTAGTTAATACGCAAAAATTCTAGTGGAAAGGCTGGTGTTTTATTGGAGTGAATCGCCAGCAGATGTACTGGAGCTTCACTAATGGCTGATCATTAGGAAGGAATTCAAGATCTGTCGGGAATGACTTAAGTGCTAAACTGAACCTGCCTTAGAGTGTGGTGTGGAACTGGATAACTTCCTAAGATCCTTCTAGCCCTGTGCATTGATGATTCTGAGCAATCTAAATGTTTTTCTAGAGTCACTTGAAGAGCATCTTTTTTCTAAGGTTTATATGCTCTCAATTATAATGTTCTAGAGCCAGTTCTTTGAATAAGTATACTTAGACTTTGTTTATAACACTATTCCTACCGATAACTCAGAGCAAAATTAACATTAGTTTAAAAGGTGGAAAAACCCCACAACACACCACAACAAATTTCTTCCTTTCAGGTATGACCAAATATAGTAACAACTCCTTCTGTTACTCTCAGCACACAAGGAGAAAAAAACCCACAATCAGCCATGATAGTCACAGGTTTTGACAGTTATAGAAAGACAGACCACTATAGGTCTAATCCCTTATTAAATGAATTCTTCTTAATACAAAAATACAAAGTTATTATATATTCTGTCCTCTCATTCTGAAGTGAAAGTTTATCCTGGCATAGTGAGAAACAGGCAGGATGTTAATTTCTATTGATAGTTTTTAATTAATGTGTAAGTATGCTTTCTAACATAGATATACTTATTAATTTCTTCATATAATCTTTGTCACAGGAACAAGTGGCAAGCATCAGACGTCTAGGGAAAAAGATACATTCTACAAAATTGTCAAACATACATATCCTTTTATGCTCTAAAGCTTTACGATTGATGTGCTCACTTGTGAGCTACAAATAACCAGTGTATGATCATTCATTTAATTCATGATTATCACTCTTTATTCTGGTAGTTAACTGTACATTCCTTCAATAGCATTAGGACATAATGGATCAGTGTCAGAGGCTGGCTAGCTAGTATCTTAGACTTCTCTTTAAATGTCCTTAAGAGACTTTATTAAGGTTAAAACGTCACTTTTGTTTTATCCACAGGTTTGAAACAAATATGTTAGTGAATTAATAAGCTTATTGTTTTGTTACCATAATGGTAAAGATCAGCATTTTCTGTGTCCATATTCTGTATTTATTTCAGATATGACCTGTGAAGCTAATTGCTTTCAGCTTGCTAAACTAGAAATTTTCTCTTGTCCAAAAGGCTTTTCATGTGTTCAGTTATCCAGTAATCTTTCACTGAACATGTTCTAATTCATAATTCCTGTTCAGGAAAGACTAACTGAAAGAAAATTCCAAATGAGATCTCATCACCTCATACAGGGGCAGTAATATTTTAATCCGAGTAACAGTTTCCTCTTATACAGTTTAAGATTGCATTTGCCTTTTTCAGGGCCATTTCACTTTGGTTCTCATTCTTTGATTAACAAGTACTTTCACATTCTTCATGATTTCCAGCTGGTACGGCTACCATTGAAATGATTCTTACTTCTCCCTAAACGTACGTCCTTTTATTTTGTATTATTATATTTTATTCTTTCTCAACTACTTCAGTCTCCAAGGTCAGTGGTATCCCAGCCCATCTGTGTATGGACAATGCTGCTTAATGTCAGCGTATCAAAGTCAGCAGTGAACCATTTGATCAGGGTGTTTTTTTTTCAGATGACACTTAAGGATCCACTAGTAGCTCTTCTCCAACCCAGTGCTTTTGGTTTCATGTCTAGTCCTGACTGTTTGCTTGTAAGTAGTTCTTTACTGATATTACTGTTTATTAATTAATTCCTGTCTTTTCCAGCTTCATTAATAACCTCCCATGTGGAACCATATCTATAGACCAGATCTGCCATTTATCCTTTGCTGAGAAAATAAATTTTCTATTTCCCTTCTGCTATGACACTTACTATAGCGGTAACATACCCTCAAAATGAATCTGTTCCTGTTTGTCAGGATCAGGGAGCTATTCTACTCCACAGAAGCTTATTCAGCAGCATCCTACTTTAAGGATACTTACTTTTGTTTGGCAGTGGTCATTGCATCATCTGATATGGCTCTTCTGCAAAATCACTAGTTTTAAACTGGAGTGGCACAGCTTACTTTTTCTCAGTTTTTGTCTGAGAACAATTTGCCTATCTCATGAGTACCACTGATACTCTGGTGTTCCAATTCAGGAGCTGCCAAATATTTCAGTATGGTTTCCATCAATTAGAAGTTACACCACAACTGATCTTTCAGGGGGTTCTGGGAAGGTTTTTTCCGCTCAGGACTGTCTATGTAGAGACAGTCTGAGTTTTCTGAACGTACTTATATAATTATTTCTGTCTTTCAAGACACACTGAGCTAATTAGTACTGCTTTTCATCTTGGCACTTCACATATTTTTTAGTGGTCCTTGACTAACTTATGGTCACAGAAGAAAATAGTGGATGACTGTGGTTACTTTTATCTTCTTTTATAAGCTGTTTAGTCCCATGGCTGGCTAAACTCCCTTAACTTGAGTGCTGTATTATAAAGCTAGTCTAGGCTTATATAGGATCGCATATTTGCAAAATCTGAATTTAGGAATTTGCATTTCTTCTGCAACATGCTGAGGCTGCAGAAATAAAAAATCAAGTAGCAAGAGATGTCCCTTTTCAACCCATGATGGAAGACATGAGAAATGCCAATCTTCTTCACGCTAGCTCTCTATCCATTTTTATAAAGTTAGTTGAGCTATTGTCTTTGCAGTTAATATCTACAAGAGCAGTCTTGCTTTTTTTTAGGTGAGGGTCAAGGATGTTACTGAATGCTTGCTTCAAGTTCTGAGCAGTACATGCGCTTATGAAAGTCTGTCAGTCCTCATCTGCAGAAAAAGTGATCTGTGCAATCCTGAAGAAAGAGTCTATGATATCACCCTGTGTAGCACATTTCATTAGGATAAAAGGAGGCGGGTTTGGAGTGCAGCAGCAGTTTCTTAATGTAGTAAAACTGGATCTCTGAGACAATAGCTGAGACTGCTGCTGCTGGTGACCCAAAGAGACAGCTTGAGGGAGCAAGCTCACTGTGCACATGTGAAAGCAAATAGGTGAGTTACATTCAAGAGCAAAGGCATTGGTACCTACCTGGGCACCAAGGGTTGAAGAGTAACACAAACTGCCCCAGGAATCTGGAGAAGATCTTGTTCTCTGATGTTACCTGCAGGATGAGATTGTATCGTCCGATGACAGCATTGGCTGGACTTGATATTGTAAAGTTCATATAGCCAGACTCGCTGGGTCCTTGGACAGCACTCCAGCCACTTGTCCCCACCTCAGAGAGGTTAAATACAGCCTTTGTACGATGAGATTCTGAGGGGGATGGTCCTGCCAGAGAAAAGGGGTAATTGGTTTCCATTCCAGACTGTGGTTTCAATATTCACTTCACATGTGAAATTAGCACATGGG
>Ga0065711_1034752_pt1 | contig 23290 bp, 11 predicted proteins | sample Hoacrofraction12_FD_59098 | JGI IMG/M metagenome (GOLD analysis project Ga0065711, IMG submission 59098) | Hoatzin crop microbial communities from Cojedes, Venezuela - Epithelial fraction 12 v2 (version 2) | ecosystem: Host-associated > Birds > Digestive system > Esophagus > Crop | place...
CTTCTCAGTCTCAGAGCTGAGTCCCCCTTCCCAGTTACCCCAGTCCCCTGGAGAGGGCCAGTCTCCTCTGCACCTCTCAGACCTCTCCTCCTGAGGCAGACAGCAGCTTTTCCTCCACCAGTGTCCCTTGAGGGTGGGTTTGCTGGTTGGTTTTGCTCCCCACAGGGGTGGGAGGTCAACCTGTCTGCTTGCTTCAGAAGCAAGTACTCTGCCAACTGGGTTATGAGTCAAGAGCAGGCTCTGCTATTTGACAGAGGCTTAGAAGGAGTTTGAAGGTGTTTTCCAGGTGAGCTGCTGCTGCAGCTGAAATCTGGCAGACTGTCACTCTTGCTGGTGCGCAGACCCGAGCTACGCTAAGATGATCGGTTCTGTCAAGGCATACGTGACAGTCGGTGTACCTACTGGCAGAAATCACATACCGGGGGAATTTTGTGCATAGGAATATAAGCACGTGGAGAAATTTAAATAAAATCTAATCTAGATAGAAGCTAGCCTCAGGTTTATAACTTCTACAGCATGTAAATCTAATCCCTATTGACCTACTGGTTTAAACACTATTTGAACATTCACTAAAATATTTCTTAATAATTTCTTAATTCTTTCTTAACAATTTATAAATGGGACCCTAATATGAAGGGTGGTTAAGCTTTGTCCGTTTTACTCCAAAAAACAGCTCCATGCAAGAAATTCCCATAAATTATCCAAAGCAGCAGCAGTCCTCAGCATTAATTACAACATTCATTACACACTTATGCTATCATAAAAGCTCCCTGGTTTTAGTAAATCTCAAAAATGTTTTTTTTTCATGATTTTAACATACATTCTCAGGGAATCTTCTGTGGAGAGGCAGCAGGCTTTGAAATGAGATATGTCTGTTGCTGCACATTAAAAAACAACTAACCGAGCCCTCCTCCTCCCAGTTCATGCCTTGCTTATTTACCTCCCTTGCCACGCAGTACCAACGTGACTGCTCTGAGAGGCCACTTCACAGACACCATTGCACTTCTCCAAGCTCTGAAGTCACTCTAGGGCCAGTGTCAAACAGCCAGACACTTCCTTAGTTGGGATCCAGAAACTGGGTGATTCTTTGCCTGTCAGCCCCGGGGAAGCTGGATCTGTCATCATGCCCAATGGATCAGACCCTGGTACTGATCCCTTAGTAGCCTGAAGGTGAAGGATGAGAAACCAGCATGAGTGCACCACCAAAAAATTTAGCTCACTGGGGTTGGTGGATGGAGTTTTCTGGTGTCTGCATCTGCTCTGTCTGCCACACATGCCAATCACCTAGGTCTGGCCTCTGGCCCAGGAACTGAAATGTCAGGAATTGACATTATGGCTTTGTCTAACTGTCTGAATGCAATAAGCACTTTTAAATCTTTGCAGTCTTTCTGGTAACGTGCTGAGGATGGATCCAGGTGCTCAGCATCTCCATTGCACCTTCATTATTTCACTGGGAAGCAAACCTGGGGAGTGACTGGGGGGACTAAGGAGGATGACCATGGGGAGGGCATAACACTGCTGTAGATATATGCTTCTATATAACTGTACAGCTACAGGATAAGTAGGCAGGTTATAACTGTGGCTTAAGTGTTCAAAGAAACAAAATCACTTTTGGTGGGCTAAAGTGGAAGTAGGATGACAGAGATGTCAAAATGGATAGAAAATAAATGAAAGAAATCCAAGTTGGACTTATCAGAAACTAAAAAATACAAGGGAGGGACAAAGGAAAAAATAATAGAACAAGAAGCTGGCAAGCCAGAAATGGAGTGAGACATAAATTCCAGAGATCAGAAAGCCAAAAGAAATTTAATGTTTTAGAAATGGAACAGGGATAGTGGAAGACCTGCTGAAGACCCCGAAATACCAGAAGGACCAAATAATTCGTATTTTGGAGGGGTCCTAGTAGTATCTGGTGGATTACTAATTAGACCTGGCTAGTTCTAAATCAATTTGTTACTGATATTCATCTTCCATTCTGAAATGGAATGAACATCCCAAATTTTAAGTTTCTGTGGAACACTATAGTCTTCAACATTTGTGTCCTTTTGATTGATGTGCTTCAGGTGAATGTGTACACTATTAATTTTTACAGTGCCACAGAATATAACAATTCTACAATGCTACAAATAAAATGAAAAATCAATTTTAAAAATCAAAGTGTTTCCTTTAAAAATGGTCTATTTTCCTTACCCAAAAAAATGCTCACAGAAATTACCATGTTTCCACAAAATAGTTTCAACTTAGCAGCAATTGAAATTTGCTTTGTCAGGATCTGACCAGTTTTGGTATTGATTCAATCAAGGAAATAACACAGAGGGAAAAACCCAATGACTGATTTACTACTGCTTTTTGCTATTGTGCATTCATTTACATTTATGGACAGAAAGTAGAAAAGACACATACATACACAAAACCAGGCATGTACAATTCAGAATGAGCTTAGATCCATGCAGTACAGGTGTAAACAGCTACATAAAGAGCAAGGCAATAGGGAAGCAGGTACAATATTTATGTTATCCGTGAAAATATAAAATTCGTATAATTTGGGTTTAATTGTCCATGCACTGTATCTGGTATTCATCTGTTTTGAGAGTTCACCTATTTTCAGCTTAATTGCTAAAGAGACATTATGTCTCAGCAAGGATAAAGACCATTTTCTTTGCATGTTGTTAATAAGAAATAAGGCGGAAAAAGAAAAAGAAAAAGAAAAGGTGTTCCCCTTGGGTGTAAAACCCCTCAGCAGTTGTATACCTCTCTGTGGTTGGGGATGCTGACGTGTCAAAAGGGTAGAGAATACCCTCTAACATCAGAGAACGAGCAAGCTCTGCATGTGAATGCTCATGAATTTGAGCAAATAGATCACACACGATTCTCCGGTTAAAAACAAAAGAAGTAATTAATTGCAAATTACATGGTGACAGCAATTCCTGTGGAGAACTCAGCTGAATGTTCTCATGTTTAGTAGCTCTCCATCCCACAGTGCCCTCTTCTGAGATAGAAGAAAGTCTGAAAATGATGGGAAGAGATGCAAGCTCCAGATCAACACTTTGCAGTGCTTAGGGTGGGCTGCTCTGAACACTGATGGGTAGATGCAGAAACTGTTTTAAAAGGCATCTCTATGGAACCTATATTTTACTTTCCTTCCATTTGTTAGCCTTTCCTGTGCTGTATTTCATATCAGTGACAGTTGTACTTTTCATTTTATACTCAGATTGGCCTAACTTCCTGCTCACTTTTCCCTTTACTGCTAGGTCAGCCACCTCCATTGATATCCAGATTTTGCTTTCACTGGCCTCTCCAGATCTCCAGCTTGATGTCTGCAAGCTATGTAGCACAGCCACTACTGTCACTTTGGATCTGTGAACCAATAGAGGACATGCTCAACTGTTTCACATGCTGTCCAAAAACATCCAAGTCTCTATCTTGATCCTGGAAGCAGTACAATAACTTAAGTTAGAGGACGGATCTACTGGTGAAAACAGTTGTCAATGAGCCTCACAGCATTCACGCAAACTACAAGCATGGTGTTAATATCAATGCCATTTATAGGCCCAGCCTGTCTCCGGGAATAAAAAATGTGTGGCATTAGTTTGAGGCAAGGCTGCTTGATGTGGGCGGAGTATACACAATTGTGAAAGCTGGAGCGCAGATATGTGGGTGTTGTGCCTATTATTATCTTCTCAGACACACATCCACAGCGCCTCTGAAGTCACCCTTCCTCTCATATGAATTTGATAAGAATATGGTAGCTTCCTATCCAGATCTGCCTTTGTCCTCACCCATATGCATTTCTGCCTGCCTGTTCCCTGTCTGTCTGTTGCCCCTCCTGGTTCTGTAGCTCAGGTCATTCTTTTGCTGACCCTTCCTCATCCATATCTGCTCATCCTTTCCCTGGCCAAATTCCTATTGTTGCCCACAACCATACTATTTTTTTTTCTCATTCCTCTCTTTCCTAACTACTACCTTAATGTTACTTACTCCTGGCAAACAGACTGCCAGACGGACTCTCTGTCCTTTCCTACACTTGAGTAAGCTCAAGGGTGGGATAAATTATACATAATTTTGTATTGGTAGGGGATCTCTGTTGCTCCTTTTTTCCCAGCAGTGTAGGTTCTCCAGCCATTGGCTGGGATAATCAGGGTGAAGAGAGCGGCATTAAGGGCTCCCTGTGCAGTGGGGCAGAAACTGGCTGGCTGGCATGAGAAGTGGAGGAGGGATCAACTGATGATTCAGTGGACAGCATGGTAAGTCCTGCAGATCTGCAAGACGGGCAATTTAGGTAGTTGCGGACTTTTAGATGCATATGAATTTGGAGGTTAAACAGGAGGTACTAATGATGCCTCACAGTTTTAGATGTAAACGTTAGCTGACAAATTTGTCTTTAATTTGTAGGCATTTTCACATTTAGTCTTCTGTTCAGAAAACCATATTTCAAGTTCCAAGGCTTTTCACAGCAATCGTTTTTAAATATAAATAAATTTATTTTCTAGTAAAAGCAGTACACCAGCACCCCACTGCCCATCAAATATATCTTCCTCCTACAGAATTCAAAGGGATGCAGTCCAATGACACTGGTGATCTCATGATAGCCATTAGCTGATTTCTGCCTTATAGTAATTTTCATGTCCTTGCACTTTTAGTGCTGGTGTTAACTTGTGGAAAGACTTAGTTTAGCCTTTAGTTTAGCAGTATTTCTTGTTGTTTTCCTACATCTTATAAATATATTCAGGCTAGTTTACAAATTTACATGAATTCTATTGTTTAAAGAGAAAAAAATGTCAAAATACCTTCAAATATCTTCCATTATGTTCTTTGTTGCTCTGCTGTGTTTCTGTCTCTATCTGTATTTTATTATTAAGAAGGTCTGCTTTTACTTTTATGATGTGAAGTCTGTCAAAACAATGCATTAAATAATTCTGAATCATTATTATCCAATACTACCTTTCTTTATTTCTTGGTTTTTTTTTTTCCTTTCCTTAGACAGTCCAGGATTGAAACCTGCTATTTGCTGAATGTTATACCATTGTGGCTGAAATATTCTTTTGTTCTCCTACTCAGAAGCCTTCAAACTGTTGTATTCATCACTCAAAGACCTCAAAGGGTGTTGCCCATGACCCTTCCTGGGGTCTGAATAACATAGGAATGAACCTTACACTGATCTGGTTCTTTCAGCTGGTAGCAAGAAGATGATTTGCGGCAGCATTTGTAAGGTATGGACATCAAGGTAGATAAGGGCAAGAATTATATAATTATTTCAGAAAGCATGCTATCCAAGGCCTCAGTACTCCATGGCCCACATAAAATTTCTTTTTGGAGGTAAAGGAGACCAGATGTAGCCTGCAGATGTTTTCCTCCTGAAAAAAAGTCTTTAAGGAGTTGCTTTAAGCCTGATGATGATGTTAACACTTGCTCTGCAGGCTATGGTATCGTTTCATTGGGCACCAAGGACTAGAAAACACAAACAAATCTTCTGGGCCCTCATAATTCTTGAATCCAGTCCCAAGGAATTGTAGAGAATCATGAACAAATATCTAGTCAAGAAACATCTCTTCAACCCACAACAGGCCACAAAACATTTCCCCAAATTCTTTACAAGTTTATGACCTGGACTAAACTACAAAAACCCCATAACTAGGTTGTACTTCAGGAAAAGGTCAAGGACAAAGTCGCTTGATCTTGCAATTACAGGAACTGCCTTGATGAAGTATTAGGTGATCCCGGCAAATAGAGTTTCCCCATCTTCTAAATCAGGGCAAAAATCTTCTTCCAGCACTCTCTTTATGCCAGGGGAAAAATTCCCCATCTCTGGCTGAATTAGCTGTGAGCACATGTGCAGGGCACACAAATCCAAGAAATCCGTGCCACCAGAATCAATGCCACCAAAGCATGAACGCACCAGTGCACCCACTGCATCATATGAGGAACAATGGCTGAACTTTTGTGCTTCAGAACTACGGAAACTACTGCTCTCTCCAAAGCTGACTATACATCGTTACCTGGAGAAACTATGTTGGCTGTGCCTACTCCTGCTTAGGACTACCTTGTAGTTTGTCTAAGTGAAGTTTCTTTTAGTGGAAAGGTTTTCCCCTCTTTCTGGCTTCTGTAGATGGTCACTTGCTTTGTCTTGAACAACTTGTGTGTGCCAGATGTCACTGAATATAAAATCAAGCTCTAGAAAAAGCAAAGGAAAATGTAGACATGAAGTTAGTAACATCTGTGCTGTAAGACAGTGTCAGGACTGGGTGTTATTTAATCCACCAGCATATGTCTTTCTTTTGCTAGCCTATTCTCCTGGGTGCCCCAAAAGTGGAGTAATTCCTTCATGAAATGTCAGTCTAGAGACAGGCTGAGCTTACTCTGCCATTTGAAAAGCCAGTGCTCTTGAGTGTTGCTTGTAAACGTTAGTGGTCACTGTACAGGTGCGTAAAAATTTGTGCATGTGTGTATATGTGGTTTTATATGTTTCAAATTGTATTCTTAAAATGTTGCCCCCAGTGTGATTTATAAATGGTTTTACAACCATGGTCACATCATTCTGGAATGTGATGGAGCAGCAGAGGTTTTGCAGCAGAATTCAACTAACATTCTTGCTGAACCTCATCAGAAGACCCAGGACCCAGTACTAGGAGACAGATTGCAGAAATTGTGCTGAATTGTGACTGAGACACAAAGAATGCTTCCTGAACTCTGACAGTAGTAAAGGTCATCAACTTTTCTGCAGTGATTTTGGTGCAGAGGTCTGATGTTTCTCATCCATTCCTCAGTGGACAGAGGTATACAGACTTCCCTTTGGATGTCTTGAGAAAAAATCTAGATTCATAAATTCACAAGATGCTTTCGCTCTTGTTTTGAAAGTTTCCTAGATGTTTCTGGTGAGACAGCTATGCAGTTATGGACTACAAAGTCCCTCCTAAGTCAGATATGGTTAGACAGTCCTTTGGAGAAGTTACTTGTAGCTAGGAGTACAACCGACAGTAAGGGTGCCCACTTTTTGTGGGATAACATCTGGTAAGACCTCTGTTGGGAGCTGGCTAGTGTCTCGGCACATGTTTCAGGGAGATGTCTTAGCCAGTGACCCCCTCACTACCTTGCAAAGAGCATTCTTTATGCCTTCTGTTAACACTGAGCAGCTGTGTGCTTAAAATGCCTGCACATTTCAGAGAATGGGTTCTGTAACCCCTTCTGCCCACCACAGGTGAGAGTCAAACTCCATTTGATCTGCTCACCTTCTGACCCATAGCACTTGCATTCCTGGGTCCAGTTCTCATAGAGACTGGAGGTAGTTTGAATGCTTTTCTAAGAGGGTAGATACATCAAACCTTTGCAGCCCAAGGGAAGGCCCAAGAAACAGGCAGCACTCTTCTTGCCTGAGTTGTGCAAAGTTGTGTTGAGTAGGTGCTGGGGACCCATCTGCCTCTGTCTTGCAGCATTGTTCCATGGGTCACCTCTCCTCAAAGGAGGGTGGATTCCAAACAGGAATCCAGTACTTCCCCCTTGTTCCCTGTGCTGGAGGAGGGAGGCAGACTTCTGACATTTGACATCTGACAGACTGGCCTCTGGAGGTCTTGTTGGAATTTCCTCCACAGAATAAGAAAATTAGCTGTTTATTTCACGCTGCATTATCTTCTTTTCCCTCTTTTCTCTCAGACTAGGTGGCTATGTTTTAATGCATTTGAGGCCAAAATAAAACGAGGTGGACTGGAGCCAGTATAACAGTGCTCGCAGTGCTGTAGTCAAAATCACAGAGGATAAACTTCTGTGTCCTTCTGTGATGTTCTTCTGAAACCACATCACTAGTATCAGCTATTGCTATTTCTAATCAGTTTAAATGAGCAAAAAGTTGTGCAAGCTTTTAAGATTTTACAGGTGGTTCCACAATGCCACTAATTCTTGCCCACTACCTGGGCGAGCACCTACTTACCTAGCAACATAGTAAAGATTTATCCTCCCCCTGCTAAGCAATGGGAAAGGAAAAAAAATGGAGGGGCAATGCAAGTCTTTCTCCTGAAGAAAGCTGTTTTTCATGAAAGACATTTAATATTTTTTATGGTAAACAGAGAACAGTATTTCCATGATGAAAAAAAAAGATATTTTAATATTTATTTTTCATTCTAGTTCTGAGACTTTGGGTATTTTTAATGAAAAAGAAATAGAAGAACTCAAATTACTTGAAAGATGCTTTGACCTATTGAGTACTAAAGACAAAGCAGTACAATGAGAGATGTTTATTCATAAAGGAGAAGGATATATCTACAAAAATTTGATGCCTCTGTTGCCGACCCAATTTGCATTTGTAAATTGCACCAGATCTTCAGAACTTTACGTTTGCGTTGGTCCCAGAAAGCTATTTCTTTCTAAAGGACTGTGTAGTTCTGTGTGTTTCCACTAATGTTGCTGTAGAGCTGTCTTTTCTTATTGGAAATTTTCAATTTGACCTTACCTAACAAAATATTATCTTCTGGAATTCAGAGGTTGGGAAAAGAACCAGTCATGAAACTCAAGTCTGTCAATATTCTTGGGCACAATTCATGAAGATTAAAGAGAGGCTTTCAAAAAACAACTCAAATGTTATGAATAATTATCTCTTTGAACTTAAAGGAGGCTGGAAACTAACTGTTAAACTGCCTGAGATGCTTCTTAGTAGTCACTACTATACAGCTGTAGAGACTGGGTTGGTACTCGGATAAGGAATGGAAATTTCATTCTGATTTCTGAATGTACTGTGTAATTCATGCTTTCTGAAGGTCCTTATACCTGGAAATTCGTATTCAAAGATCATTTTCTTTTGGCTTCTGTCATGGTTTAACCTGGCAGATGGCAACTAAGCATCAAGCAGTGGCTCAATCACCTCTTCCCTTCTCACCCAGTGGGATGGTGGGGGCGAGAATGCATAAAAGGTAAAACTAGTGGGTAGATATAAAGACAGTTTAATAACATAACAAAGGAAGTAGTAGTAGTACTACTACTACCGAATATTTCTCACTGCCTGACGCCTGAGTGCTCAGCCAGTTCCTGAGCAGCGATCACGGAACCTGTGGGTTTCCGTGAGCTCGCGGATTTCACTAACTAGCGAATTTTGCAGAACTGGCCTAACTCATGATAAAAATTGAAAGAGCTCCTGCCCCTCGGCCAGCCCCCATTTAAAAACTGAACATGACTTCTATGATATGGTTTTGTTCCACTGGCCAGCTTGGGCTGGCTGCCTGGCTGTGGTCCCTCCCAGCTCCTGCCCACCTGCTCATTAGCTAAATATGGGAAACTGGAAAAAGTCTTTGATATCTTAGCAACAACTAAAAACATCAGTGCTATCAACATTCTTCTCATACTAAATCCAAAACACAGTATATACTGGGAGAAAAATTAACTCTATCCCAGCTGAAACCAGGACAGCTTCTAATTTTCCGAGCAGTTCATAAAACACAGAATTGTACTGAAGCTTTAAAGTTAAGTTAGCAAAATATTAATCCATAAATCTAACTTGAAAGTCCTACAGTCTTCTAAGCATATGCCTTCTCCTGGTAAAATAAAGGCTGGTGGCTTTCAGTATTCAGTAAATGCTGTGTTTTTAGAGTGCATGTCTTTACACATGTGACAATTACTACTGGCTTTATGACATTTTTTGAGAAATGGTAGCAATGTTCCTATCTCCTTTTTTATCATCTGAAAACCCATACCAAGCTAATGATAAATTTACTGTTAATGGATTTCTGTAGGATGAGAATGTCATACCCAGACACCCAAAATGGAACATGTCATGTGACTCCAAGAAAGTGGAACTGGAAAATATGCAGAATACAGACAAAATCAAGAGAATGGTTCTACTTTGCTCAACAGCTAAGAACCTGTGGCTGTTACAAATAACATTTTCTGGATACAGTTTATACCACCCCAGGAACAATTTAGATTTTTCTCAAATCAGAAGAGCTACAGGAAAAGTATGAACAAGGCCCTGTAGATATTCCAGGCCAAAACGCTGTATAGATCCCTCTGAAATAAGCATGCTGTGCATGTGATTGTACAAGCCACAACTCAGCAATGCATCTTGTTCCTTCCTCATTTTTGTTCCTGTCTAGTGATCTGATGAAATGTCAATTTTGTAATTGTTTTCTGTGGATACTGTGATATTTCACATGATAATATAATCACATTTTAGAGACAGGCAAGTCACGTCTAAGCGTCTTCACACAAGATTGACACCTGCCCTCCATCTCCTTCAATATGTCAGTGTTGGTCATGTATGCAAGAATAAAACACCAGCTTGTGCCAGAGTAAAACTAGTGTACTGGAATAAAACTGGCCAGCCTCTTTAGAAGCCAGGCTGCTATGCACTCTTTCAAATCCATTTCCTTCGGAGTTTCAGTTGTCTTTGTAAGCACAACTGGCTTTTCAGCTGTGGAGAAATGATACATTGTTGGAAAGCTGCTGTTCTTGCCCTTTCCAACAGCCTGTGTCACAGGCAAAACCCTGTCCCTTTTTAGCAGCGATGTCTGTGGTAGCTGCAGTGGCAGCTGTGTGCCAGAAAGCAGATCTTGACCTTTCTGTTTGTGAAAAATGTATTAAACTGTGCTTACTTCAGGTTTCTGGCAATGAGCATTAGCCCAGCAAGAGCAGAGTTCACCTGAAGACTGTTGTACTTTAGAAGGAAACTAAAATGTAATGATTTTATTTAAGAACAAATATATGCGTACATGTATGTGGGCATATCTTTCTCTGTCCAGGAAAGGAGAGGCTTTCCTGCCACACAGTAATGTCAGAAAATATCATGAGGGCACAATATATTGAAGTCATGTGTGTTTTAGGCATTGCATCTTAGAATGAGAATTTTGCACCATAGCTATAAGAAAAATCCTGCTCTGGCTTTGCTATTGCTCTGAGACAACTGCTAGTAAATGCTGGTGGCCTTTCAGAGACAGGACAACCTTTTGTAACTAAAGGAAGGATGGAAAATAATGCTGTAATATATTGGCCACATTGCTAAGGCAAAAAGGAACGGAAAGGCGGAGAGGTACATCCAGGTCAGAATACCAACCCAGAATGGAATGAAGGTAGATCTCAAAGGGTGGAGGTACAGCTTTCTTTTTTCCCCCATCTTTTAAAATATAGTTTTATTTCCAAGTGTTATACAGAGCTTAGCTGAGGCTGTAACCTGAAATAGCTAAGAACAAATCTCCCTCTGTGAAGAAATAATTTTTCTTTGCTGGATCAGGTGTGTTGAGAATCCTGTCGGATGCTCTTACATCAGGAACTGTGAGGGGACTGAGAAAAAGTGTTTCTAAGACTGTGAGGAGACAGTTAAAGAGAATGAGCTTTGTACAGGTGTCTCAGAGGGAACATGATAGAGAAAAGGGAAGGAGCAATGGACTTTTTCCAAAATCTACAATTCACTGGCATCAATTTTTCTGGGCTCAGTGTATGGGGAGACATTTGCTTCTATCTTGCATATAAGGACACTTTCAAAAGATATTTAAAGAGAACTTCTTAACAGGTTTTATGCCCGTGAGTTTGCAACTGCATTCAGGAATAGTGTAGGAGATCTGTGGTATTCCCTGCTTGTTAACAACAGGGGGGTTCTGTCCTGTGCTGGACATATGGAAGAAGAAGTCCCACAGAGAGGAAAAATGATTACGAGCAGGTGCACCAAAGAAAGTATCGTGAGGCTGCATGAGAGATGGCAGTAATATTTCAGAGGAAAGCAGAGAAAAAAAAAACAAAGGAAAAGAGTTGGAGGGGGATTCACATGAGTTCCCTAGCTTTAATGAAATGATCTCAGATGCAGGAACAGCTTTATTCCCTGGAAATATCCCCTTTTCAGTATAAAGTCTTTGATAATAAAAGTGGCTTTTCTTAGGCAAAATATGTTTTTAGAATTTGAAAGAAAAAGAATGGTTCTAACTGAGCAAGAAAATTAAATCAGCAAGCCATTGTCAAGGTCAACAGATATGGGATGTGACACTGAATCTCCAAATTGAGGTAATGCCGAGGAAGCATTTTATTTTTCACTAGCTCAAAAGCACACCAGCATCTGTGCTGACCAAGGCAAGGACGATGTGATGTTTGTCGCACATCCCTGCAGGGAGCAACAGAAATGGCTGAAGACTCCCCATGGACTTTCTAATATCAAATCCAATACACTGGGGAAAACAACCTTTCTACAGACATTGTCTTTTACATGGAGAAGTAACTAATACCTTCCCTGGGACTTGTGGCAAAGTCGCAGCTGAGTCCTGATGTATTAGAAGACTTGAAGTGAGCAACAGGAAAAAGCACGAGGTAAAGATGTTACCTGACAAACAGGGAAATCTCTAACTCTCTTGCACAGATTGGTAGACTTTCTAACCACCTCTGTGTTACTGAAGCTCGAACCATCAAGCTGCTTTTGAGGACATGAAATGCTTGCCCATACTATACTGTTGGTGTGACTGTCAGATGTGTTGGGTGATTGATGACTGTTCAAGGTCTTTTTCGTAAATTACCCTTGTATCCTGGATGGTAGAACGAATAAGTTTGATGGATACTGTGATTTTTTATACAGCATTCCTTGTCAGCAGTCAGACCTCTGCAGTTTGCTTTCTGATCCTACTAAACAGCACATGAAATCTATTGTTATTTTATGAGCATCTTACCTTTCCTTCCACCCTCCCAATTCTGAAAGTTTCTGGGGAGTGTGAGGTTCATGAGCGGAGTGCTCATATACCCCATAAGTTGTTTTGATGGAAGTACAGTGTGTGAGAATGCCTGAGGGAGCAGATTTTATAGCCTCTACCAAAATCCTTTGCTGTGCATCAGGCATGATACCTGCCATAATGACCATAGCCTGATTCTATATTGCAAGTTACTGTTAGCTGCCATTCACTTATATTTAATTTGTAGCAGGGCTCAGAGGCTAACAGTTAGGTGGACAGTATGAATTTCAGTAGGTCAACACTCACCAACTTGTTGTGCAGTCTGGGCAAGTCCCTGCAAGCTGCACCTGTAACTCAGGTGCACTGGTCACAAGCTGCCCTGAGTACTGTATTCATGCTTCTCTAAGTTTTTCTTACCAGCTAAACCAAGACTACCCAAGTCGAAAGACTTAAGCACATTTGTACTGTACATGAAAACAACTGTCTTTTACATGCCTGGCTCTGGAAAACAGTACAAAATACTCTGAATGTTGAGTCAGAGCATGACGGAAGTAACACTCTGTGCATGCTTTGTTCTTGTTAAACATGAGACTCCAGCTAACCTCAGAGAATGAGCTTGGGGGACCATTGAACAGACTTGGTCTATCTGTCCTAATATATATTGCAATATATGTATATGCAATATATATTGTAATATATGCAACTAATATACCTGCCTAAGACTTTTCTGTCTGCCAAAGGAGAATTAAGCACCTGAGGATGAGATCCAAAAACGGCAATAAGCACAACTGTTGTCCTGTTTGATGGAGGCAACGGATAAATGTAAAGTGGTCCAAGCGGAAGGGGCTGTAACCCAGAGCTACCCCATAGCTGGGAGTATAGAGTCAAACTCATTTTAATCCTTCATTTAGTTTGTTTACCAATATTTTCTTCCAGGGGAAAGAAAAGATATAAATGGGATGTAAATGATTCTTGCTCTGAAGCCAAAAGAAACAGTGCCACATTTCACAGTTTGCATGCAATGTCTTAAATATGAAGTGGGAATGACAGCAACTTCCTTAGCTCACACAGGTAGAAAGGATGTATAAAGGATCCTGAGATGCTCACAGACTAAAATAATGGGAATCTTGAAAAAAAATCCCTTAGGCAGAGGTGGTATTATTCATTGCACTGGGGGCTTGGTATGCTGGGTACCACGTAAATATGTAGGAAATGACACCATGTCCCCCAAGTCCCCAGTTATTGTCCTCCACTAGTCGCTGTTAAGTGCAAGCCCAGTAGCCTGTTTGCATACTCTGTGATTGGTATCAATGTTTGTATTAGTATTCAAAAAACAACAAAGGGTGTGTTAAAAATAGCAGAGATGACAGAAAGAGGGCAATTACTTGGCTGTGTGAAGAGGAAGGATAATATTAAGTTACTGTGTAATTAAGGTTAGACCAAGGTGAAATAAAGATAGTAAACAAGGAAAGTAAGGAAAGGTTACTCATTCTGGACCCAAACCTATCCCTACTGAATCTAATGACAGGTTTGTGCTGACCTCTACGAAAGTGAGTAGGAGTAGATGAGGTCAATTTAGAAACATGTTCATAAGGCAGTTTAGTGAAACTTGATAACGTATAATAGAAAAAGAAACCACAGCCAAATAAATAAATGGGAACTTACTGAACTGAGCTCATCTTGGAAGTGATTTGATATGGATTGTTCTCTCACATCATGCTATGTGCTTATTATGAGAGGTGAAATGCACGGGTTTTTTCCACATTAGATTATTTATGGACGTTCTTCAGGACAAATCATTTTCAAAAGGCCTGTACTTGGATGTGTTCTGCCACTGGTCAATCTCGGGCTGCAGGGCTGCTTACCAGCAGGGTACCAGTGCTGTTTTCATGCTTGACTGGGAAACATTTGTGGCTTAAATACCATCTTGTTTGCAGCTACCAGAAAAAGCTGCATTCTTTTACCGAACAGGCGTGGAAGTTATTGATTTCTCCTCTGTGCTCACAGGAACATTTGTTGGGAGGTGGTTGGGACTGCCTGAAATGGTTCAAGAAAATCGCTTGTGAGACAGAGAAGGAAACTAATTAAATCTTCAGAGAGGAAAAGGACTTAAATGATGAAATATGGTGGTAAATTACTTAGCTAACAAATATGTGCCTTGGAAACTGAAGTACAAATTAGGTTACCTAATTTTTCACCACAAACCTAAGCAGTTCCATTAATATGATTTCCATCTTGTGATAATATTTCATGGCTCATCAGGAGCTTGCTGAGACATATTAATGACAGCTGGAAACAATGGTAATACAAAGCTTTTCCTTCCAGGTAGGGTAATGAGAATTTTCCTAAGAAAAGGACCTTAAAAAACGATGATACTTTGATGTGTTGGTACGTCCATACTACCAATGAACATAGCACTGTACGTGTCCAGCTGAATAGAGGATATGGTGATAATTTAGACAAACAAGTTTGATCCCTTTACCTTCATGCATGTTGACCCCATTGCTGTGTGGGGCTGCACTGAGAAACAGGGACAACTACAGTGTACATTGGCCATCCATCAGGTAGGCTTCTTCTGGCACAGGACCCAGTGCTCTTCTGTCTAGACTGGCACTCTGCCGCACACATTACATTGTAGTACCAATATATATGACTGTATTCCCCTTCTCCCTGGACACACTTTGAGCATCACTCTTCAGCTCTTCCTGTTACTTTACTATGGTTAGGAACTGCAGATGGGAAGGTCAGCAGGAGGAGGAGAGAACATCTAGCTACTGCTCAGAAGCCTTTCCAGCATCTTTTGTCAGGTATTGGGTCAGATTTTGCAGATTTCCTAGCAATACTTTTGTGCCCACTAGCAATGCATAACATTACTCACTTGGAGCACAGGCTGGAGTCACCAGTGCTTTGACTTTCTGATACATACATTGCCTTTGCTATGTTTCAGCATTAATTCTGCAGTGAGAAAAATGCATATTACTCACAGATGTCTGTAAGTTATCTTTCCATCTGCCTGCACACTGATATTTGGCAACCTCATTTTATAATATACAGGTGTTTTTTCCCCCTCTTTAAAGCATGATTTTAAATCTAGGAGTAACTGGCAGGGCTGTTGTGAAATTGTGGGAGACACTTATTTCCGTCAATTCCCAGAGCACCTTGCTACAACTCATTCTGTGGTTAGTGCAATGTGTATAGTTGCAAAGACAGATGAACATAAACAAACACAGTTCTAATTTAAACCCAACAGTTTTACAGCAATAACTATACTGAGTGCATGTCTGACAAAGGTGGAGGGAAATATTTGTTTTTCTTTAGAAAGATGACTTCAACCTCCAGATGATTTCAACATGGTTTCAGATCTGGTCTTCCTCCCACTCCCTGATTTTTCTCAAAGTGATTAATCAATGAAGTCATCGAGTAGCAATATCAGCTGTTATTTTACAGTAGCAGGTATGACAGTGTTCAGCTAGGGCAGTGACAACATGGCTGAGCCTGTCTGTGACCTTTTTAAGCAGACTACTGCATTTTATGCCAAATGAAGCAGGTTGCAGTGCATCCATGGTAGGTACAGTTAAGTGCAGCAAATCAGATCCAAGTCCGGTCTAGCTGTGACAACTTTTTGCTAATTCCGGACAAGCAATGTACATTTGTTTGCTTCCAATAGTTGTTTGCTTGTCAGATGGCATTTTGAAGCTCAGAAACAGCAGACCAGCTTAAAAATCTTAAGACAAGTAGTTCAGGCATATTGCAGGAGCAGGTTTTTTTTTTTTTTGCTTTTCCTACAAATTACCAGTGCTCCCTACCCTGTCAATCATTTGGGCTGCACCATGCAGAGGTTCAGCAGGGGAGTTGCAAAAGAAGACCGACTCATCATCAGTGATGTTTCTTCAGGCTTTGAAAACAAAGCTTTTCCCCTTTTGACTCTAATACTGTATGGACTATGTATCGTCCATTAAAGTGACATGAGCTGTATAGCTGTATGATCCAGTTTACCGGTCTCTATAATATGCACCTGCACAGTGAAAATGCCCTAGTATGTCACTAAAATAATGAATTTTCCTGACCTGTTGTACATTACTAACGGAATAAACTCTTCCTTCATTAGTAACTTAATAGGTTTTCTGCTTCTTGTCAGTTGTAATCCTAATTTAACATCACCAGAGAATAATCCTTTTGTTTCTGTATCAGAAATGTGGACACATTACTCCTGTTTTATTGCTTTCACTACAGTGAAGACTCTGAATCTCCACAATATCATCTCAGAATGGGATAGGGGTTCCTTTAGAGACATTAAGGACAGTGCCCCTTCTGCACTTACATGTTGGTAGATACAGTAGTCTACATGGTCTGTGCAAAAGATCCAGATTTACAGCATACAATGTGATCAGTAAGGAAGGAATCCTGAAATATAGCAGTCAGGGACTTTACAAATCTTAAGAGATGAATTCTAGCAGAGCAGTAGGTAGCGTATCTGTCAAAACCAGCTGTTTCCTTGGCATTCTATTTCAACGGAAAATTAAAACCATGATTGTCTGCATTCAATCTATACCATAAGAACTGTGATGAGATTAATGATCAAACCTGTGTTTCTGTCTCAAGAGTCCCCCTGCTGTTTACGTGCCTACCTTCTGCTTTGGAACCATGGTGATCGATGTAGCTGCCTGACACAACCTCCAGCTGCTTGAAATATGGTTCCCTGGCTGGTTCATGGCTGTGATGCCCTGCTTGCTGAGTCCTGTGTGATGTAGGCATCTATTTCTTACTTGTTTAAAAACCTTCAGGAATAATATAATCCGTGTTAGTGGTGTCATTCTATGGTCCCAAAGTGAACACTGAAGCTATAATTCAGTGTCAGGGCTCTGCTGCTCTTCATAAGCCATCAGAATGAAGAAGGCTCTTTCAATTCAATGACTGCCTTATTCATTGAAACACCATGTAATTGATCTGTACGATGTATTGTACTTTATGAAATGCTCTTTGGTTTCGGTGGTGTTAAAAGCTTTGCCTTGCCTTGTGATCACTGTTTATTCAGTTATTTAGGTTCATTCCTCTCTCTTCAATATTGATGCTGATAAACAGGGCCTGCTTAGGAAAAAGAAGAGGCTATTGTCATTTCTTTAGCCATTTTTTCTAATTGCTCTTTGCTTGTGGTGTGAATTAGGCCTGTTTTCCCATGTATGGTTATGTCTTTTTTTTTGGTGGGAGTCTCTTTTGCTGCTCTGCTTCATGCCCAGTGAGGGACCCAGGTTGCGGTTGAACACATGCTGAAGCCTTCTTGAAAAACTAAGATGTTTGCCAGAAACCTTTATTTGGAGTCACTCCTATAGAGGCAGGGCAGGTAATTGCTTAACCAAGGCCAGAGGCTCAACGGGATTGGGAAGGGCACTGCTCACTTTGTGAACTAAGTATCTCACATCCACTCTACGTCTCCACAGCTTTGTATCTCATTGCCTGAGTCCCACAGGCCAGGGCAACCTGTGCCTTCATGCTCAGTGTAGTACCTCTCTTTCAGGACACAGTGGGGTGACAAGGTATGGGCAACTTGTCATTTGGAGCTGTGTTAGCTTTGGGTACCCACCTGGCAGGAAGCTGGCTCTGGTCTGTCATTGCATGCTCAGCTCCTGGTGGAGAACAAGCACCAGTCAATACCTACATAAAGTGATCACGACAGTAATGGTGATTAGGGAATAGAGCACAATGTTGCTTCTTCATCGTTATGGTAACTTTTTTTTTCCTGTGGCTAAAGGAAAGCGGTAATGCCCTTTGCTTGGCTTAATTTTACAGACTAACCTTAAAATAATTAAAAAAACCCACAAAATCAATTAATTTAGGAGCTTCTCTGCCATTAAGCCTATAGGATGTAGGGTCAGGACACTCAGAGGTACTTACGCTTTGGACCCCAGTGACCTGGATGGGAGGAGCTGCAGCTAAGCTATGTAAGGCAGATGATAAAAAGGCATTTAGATGCCTAAATATGCAGATAGTTTCCTGTTGCCTATTGCAACAAGCACTATGAAAAATTCTTCTGCAAGACCCAATTCTCCTAGATAAGTGCATCTGAAAACTTACTTTTAAAATCTGCTTTGAGGGCCTTTTGAAAATGTTTCCCCAAGTGAATACCAATGGACTGTAGTTTGAGACTTTTAGATACAATTTGGACTTTAGGCTCCTTCTGTGAAAATATTGGGTTTAGCTGTTGTCACAGATGTACTGGGGATCTGATCCAGTTTGTCTGGTTTTGTCTTCCTAAGCTGTGCATGCCGTTGGGGAGGGAACTGGATAACTGGTAACACACTGAAAGTGCATTTGTTCATACGTGCGAATGATTATTCATAGAATTTTTTCGCTTCATTGGCCAGCTCTATTAGGTATCCACCCACCTACAAAAGGCAGACTTAGAAATGTCACAAAAATAAAGGCTGGAATACTTAACACACTAAAGGCTTGATTTAGATCTTCTTTAACAACATTGCCTTCAAAGTCAGCCTGCAAGAACATCACAGGCTTGGATTCGATGCCAATGTGGAACACAAGAACTAAAAAAATCCAACATACTGGATATGAAAATCACAAGAAATGTGAAAAGAAAATGTAATACATAGAATCATAGAATCATAGAATCATAGAAAGTTTTGGGTCGGAAGGGACCCCTAGAAGTCATCTAGTCCAACCCCCTTGCAGCGAGCAGGGACACCGCTAACTAGACCAGGTTGCTCAGAGCGCTGTCCAACCTGGTCTTGAATGTTTCCAGGGATGGGGCCTCCACTACCTCTCTGGGCAACCCGTTCCAGTGTTTCACCACCCTCATTGTGAAGAATTTCTTCCTATATCTAGCCTAAACCTACCCTGTTTTAGTTTAAAACCATTACCCCTTGTCCTGTCACTGTTGTCTCTGCTAAAAAGATTGTCCCCATCTTTATAGCACATCTATGATTTAAAAAGTGATTACCATTGTGTTTGTGTCTTTTCCATAGGACATCTGAAGGCACATACATATGGGTAGATAAAGAATTTGTATGAGTGAGAGTCTTTCCTTTTGGGAGCGGCTCTGACCTTACACTTTCAGCAATTCAATAGCAAAAATTATAATTTTCTTCCTATTTCTTTGTGGGAAAAAGAAAACCGTCACCTTGCCTTCTACTTCAAGATCATCTTGCTGCTATGCCTCGTAACTATCAATCTTCATTTACTTTGCTGTACAGAAAAATTAACATTGTAGGAGGGCACTTTTTTTAATGTGTGGAATAATTCCTTAGTCTTTTTGAAGTGTCACTGGTTATATTGGGTGAGAAATGCTGATAGCATCTGTACTTCATCTTCATATCAATGAGAGCCTGATGATAAATTTATTTTCTTGTCAAATACACTCTTTAATGGGTTGCATTTTGTGTGGTTGACTATTCTGATAAAATCAATTTTGTTAACTATCAAGATTTGACAGAACACATTCAGGCAGTGTCATTCATTTCAAAAGAATAATAATTTCAATCAAAGACAAGTTGCCAACCATTCTAATGAGGTATCTCAACATTAGCACTACTTCATGCTAATGATCAAAATGAGATATTTCAGGATTTCTTACAAATTATCATTATAAACTAGATATTGCACTAATACCAGGGTACACTGTCACTATTTATTCATGAAGCCTTCAGTGTTTAAAACAAATTCCTGTGAACTCCTGAATGTGTAAGTTGGTTGGGAAAAGAGGGAAAAAAATTATCCTCCACTCAGGTTGTCATTCAGGAGCTTGTAACACTCAGTTACTGTGGGGAGGCAGGCGGTACCCTCAGAGTACATTGCATACTTTGTGGGATGCAGGTTCACGAACAAATCAGCAGTGGAGTGTGCAGCTTACTAGAGTTTACATTGCTGTACTGTGCTATCACTCCATATTATCATAGTGGGACACTGAATACCAGCAGGATCTATTACAGTACTGGATGATTAAAGTACTTCTTGACTTTCCACAAGATTTTAAATTTGTGATGAAGGAGTGGGAGGCATAGTGTGTGAAGAGAAGCACAGAAAGAAAGGGAGAGGATTATATTTCAGCAGCCTTCGTGATAAAATAGTAGTAATTAGTTTCAGTAAAATCCCATAATCGTTTTTTTGCACTTTGCAGGAAACCAAGCGGCAGACAGATAAAACAAATTGCTTTACTCAGGGCAATTAGCAAGTTATTACAAGGTTCTGCCTATGTTTCCCCATGACTGCAAAGATCATGCCCTATTTTTCCAAGAACTTTATGTTCATTGAAATCTCATCCATTTTAAACCTATCATTGTGTGTACACACAGCCATTACATCTCTCTGAGCACAGCCTGCATTGTGGTGGAGGGCCCAAGAGATAATGAGTACTGTGACCACTTTAAGGGGAGGGGCAATTTATAACACTTGCTGCTTACTCATCTGAATAAACCTCCAGTGTTACCATCGTGTGCATGACTCTCTGACAGGTAGTACAAGAAAAACGTTTGGGCTTTATTGTCCTGCAATCAGGTACTGCACTAGCAGATTTAAGCGAAAGTGTGCATTGCAGATTTAGGTGTTCAGACTTTCCTGGCACATTCCTGATAGTGATCCCATTGAAAGGAAAGGTGATTTCTTGGTAAAAGGGTACAAAGATTTCAAATGAATCAGAAATAGCTCTGAAAATATAGTTTATGAAGCTTTTTATTTTGATTTAAAATACTTTTAAAGCTTGTGCTTCAAGAAGGCAACAGTCTTGAGAAATTAGATATTGGCTTCATATAAGAATAATTCAGCCATTAAACAAAACAATTAAAAAAACACCTGAACCTGCATGCTACAGAAAAATTACAGGTTTGAAATAACTATATTGAAGAATGCCCCTTAATGCATGGTCAGCATTGTTTTGCATCTATCTTAATGAAGATTATGCAAAATATGAAGATCACCACATTTAGAAATGGGAAGTTTATTTTAGTTTTTTGAAGAGAAAGCCATTTTTACTGCATTGAGATCAGGGGAATTACACTGTTATAAAATGTAGGAACAGAGTAGGAAGTAGTATTATATTGTCTGGCAAGACTTTGTCCAAGAGCACCAGCTCTCCTGATGTACGCTGCCTAGCCATGATTTCAGTGGAGTTTCACACCAATTTCTGCAACACCCTGAACTCCATTCCTAAGCTATAGACCACTAAGTATTAATAGCAAAAACATTTTGCATTATAGTTAGGCTTGGTAGGATTCAGCATGTCTTTTTACTGAAAGTTAATAGTTAAAATCAAAGCTTATACTTGATTAGTTTTAGACTGTTTCAGCCTCCTCCCATCTCTCACTTCTGGACCTTCAAACCAGCTCAGTAAGTTCCAGTTTGGCCAGCCAGCTGTTTTAGACCAGAAATTATAGCTTGCAGCTGGGGTGAAATGTAGTGCTGGCATCCCAAAGAAGAAAATTCACTGATATAAATTTGCATCTTCCCATAACTCACTTTATTGATATGATTACTTCTAGGTTGTACCACAATTGAATTATGTATGTTAAATTGAGACCTGGTACAACAATTTGTTTATTCCCTCTACCAGACAGAGTGCAGGAGACTTACTGGTGTCCTAAAGCAGAGACTCCAATAACTGGGTAATTAAATGTTCAGATTTATTACTGGCAGTCAGAAGAAGAATTGAATTGTTCTAGTCATGATCTCTACCCATCACTCACCCTATCTTCCCATCAGTGGTTAATATTGGTGAAAGAAGAAAATAACAAGATGGAGATATCTCGAAACACGAGAAGTTAGGGGAGGCTAATGGCATGTTCGTGAACTTGACCAGAAGGCAACAACACTCCGTATGCTTGAATGGGGGGAACATATGGCTGAATCTGGGACGGCAGGTGATGACTCTAGTGAATAGACTTCAAGCAGAAATAGATTTTCTTTGGAAATTTTGTTGGAAGACCTTGGAAGTCTCTGTATTAGCAAAACCAATTTAGTCATTAACAGACCTGAAGGCATCACACCTCCAGCCTGGGTCTGAACGTGCAGTTGCCATCCTTGTCAGCAACAGTTTTATATACAAGTAAAGGGCTACAATAACAACTGTAAAATGTTTCTAAATGCCTTTTAGGAAAGGAAAAACAAGGGAAAGAAAACAGCTCATTACAGTTTACATTACTATTTTCCCACGTGGCAACGAAATTGGGATCCTGTTCTACCCCTTTGACATATCAAAGCTTTTGTTATTGGAAAGGTATACCTAGAAGTAACCTGGGCTCCTGAACAGCCCAGCTAATTGACAAGTTTGTTATCAGATATAAAAGAAATCTGAGTGGAAATGGCAGGTGAATCCCATCCTTGCCCACCTTGCCCTCCCAGATGCCTCTGTACAACAGGTATAAGGCTCTGGATGTGGAAGGTCAGTCAATGGATGATGTGGATGATGGTCCATCTACACCAGTGGTCTTGCCAGGCATAGAAAGGCCTACCCCAGTGTAGCATGACCACCTCCATGAGGAATAAGAGATGGGTTATAGTTACAGCTGATTCCCTTCTGAGGGGACAGACAGACCAACAAGGAGAGGTGGGGGAGTTGCTCTGTATGTGAGGGAGCAACTGGAATGCATTGAGCTTGGCCTGGGGGCAAGTGAAGAAGGAGTTGAAAGCTTGTGGGTTAGAATTAAGGGACAGGCTCACACGGG
>Ga0065711_1004506_pt1 | contig 23289 bp, 12 predicted proteins | sample Hoacrofraction12_FD_59098 | JGI IMG/M metagenome (GOLD analysis project Ga0065711, IMG submission 59098) | Hoatzin crop microbial communities from Cojedes, Venezuela - Epithelial fraction 12 v2 (version 2) | ecosystem: Host-associated > Birds > Digestive system > Esophagus > Crop | place...
TTTTTTTTTTTTTTTTGGTGGTGGTAGTACATACTAAGAAAAAACAGAATGGCAAAACTATCGTTTTAAAGATAATTTGCATTTTGTCAATCATGATAGCCAGTTTGCAGTCAGGGATGGTAATTCCTGAGCTCTCTATATGTGGATTTCTAATCATGTTGGAAGAGGAGGACAAAATAATTTGATGTCTTTATCTCTTTAAAATAAAAATACCTGTTGTTTAATTTGGTTTGTCACTTTAAGTGCATCCTTATTATTTTACTAACTTTTTTTGTAGGGCTATAGATGGCCCAATTTAAACTTACTCGTGTTTGCTAGACCTAAGGTAATGGATATCTTCTGGGAGCTTTGGGAGAAAAAACAACCTCCAAAGTCAAAAGCTCTTTTAATTCGGCATAAAGCATTTATACACCTTTGTTGGTTTAGTAATAATTTTTGGGCATGGATTTATAGCCATTTGATCTTCAAGAGGAGCTAGATGTGTAGGATGCTCTTCAGAGGCCTGATAGATACTTGCCTAGACCTTACAGCACCTCAGTACCTTTGAAAACGGGCTCCTGTGCGGTGACACGTCTTTGGAGTCTAATGCGGTACGAGAAGGTTGNCCTGGAAGTGGTGAAGGTGCGCGTTGAACGGCNTTTGAAACACCTGGGATGTTACATGTTCAGACCTCTCACCCTGGGACCTGGAGATTCATAACGACAACAGGGCTCCGAGGAGGAGCAAAAGGGCTTGTTATCCTTTAGCTGATGACTGCTCTTCTCTCGTTCTAGCTGCTGTGTTTAGTATTTTAGGAAGATAAATGATGACAGAATTACACAAGAGTTGAGACTGGAAGGGACCTCTGGCTATCTCGTCCACCCCGCTGTGCAAAGTGGGGTCTGGTACAGCAGGCGGCCCAGAATGATGTCCGGTCGGGTTCTGAATATCTCTGGAGGGTGAAACTCCACCGCCTGCCTGGGCAGCCTGTATTCAGTCAACCTTGCAGTAAATAAGTTTCTTCTTTCATTGCAATTAGCGCCCGTTGCCTCTTGCACCATCACTGGATGCCCCGGAGAAGCCTGACTCTCTTCTTTCCTCCCTCCTGTCAGATGTCTGTACATGATGGAAGATGCCCCCAAGCCTTCTCAGCAGTCCCAGCTCTCTCAGCCTCTCCTGGTGTGTCAGGTGTTGCCATCGCTTAATTATCATCACGGCCCCTTGCTGGAATCAGTCCGGTTTGTCCATGTCTGCCTTGTACTGGGGAGCCCGGAAGGGGACACTGTAACTCCCAGTGTGGCCCCGCTAGTAGTGAGCAGAACAGCAGTAGCTGGGAATCACATAGGAGACGTTTAGGTCACAAGTGTTGAGAGAACATCCACCACAGGCTTTTCTTACACTGCAAGTCTACAAGCACTTCCAACACGGGATATCCTATTTAAGCTGTACAGACAGAAAGGCCACGAAATGCAAAGACTGTGGTGTCACAGAAAACGAGCGAGAGAGATCAAGAACGGCACCGATGTCTTAGATTATTTCTTTTTGTGCTTGCGGAGAACTTGCTAGGTGAAATAAGCTCAGATGGTTCTAGGAAAGAAGAGTTCGAGCGTTATAGGAGGGCAAAGTCAAATATAACTTCTCCTTTTTAAGTACTACTTGTGTGTATGTGTTCACTTTATTAACTTGGTTTATTGTCTTTGTAGCAGTCTTATTGCTGTGTATTAACCAGATCCGCTGTTGATTTGGGCACTCTGGAGTAAGTAAGGTGTAGCATCGCTGTCCGATTTTGAACTGATGGCTCCGTGGCTGTAGCGCTTTGTCTTTATACGGGAGCGTTGTTTCTTCTGGTCTGGGAGAGGCTGAGGAGAGGCGCCGGAGGTTAATGCTGCTGTTGGCATGCTGGTGCTGGAGATTTTATTCTTGCTGTCCTTCATCCTCAATGAAATTGAGGTCTACTGCTTACTTCGTTAGGAATAGAACATGTTTTCGTTAGGAATAGAACACCCCCTCCCCCAGTGTTTATCGTAATCTAAGCTTGGGAATTCTTGGGGGACGGCAGGTGCCTCTGTCCCTTTCTGGTGTCGAAGATGAACCCACTTCAGTCGGCAGGGGAGGAGAGGCTGCCTGCATTCTGCATTCACGCCTCGCCCAGCGCGAGAGGAGCCGGCAAGCGTCTGTGTCTGGTGTCGGTCATCTCCTCGTGTCCCCTCGGAAGAAATGCTTTGGTGGGTGAAAAGGGGTTGGGGACGGATTTGGTGTTAGATCATAAACGAACAACCTGTTTATCCCCTTTTTAACAACAAGGAAAATCTAATTACTTAATGCTTAACAAATGAGCCAAAGCAAACCTTAATCCAGTCTGTTTCTTTGTGGCAAATGGAGTGTGTGTATCATTACTTAAATATCTAATGAGAGTCTGGAAAATTTGATTAAACCTACTAAGAAAACGTTGTGAAATGCAGTAGAAATGAAGTAGGAATTATACTGAAATTGAGTGTAAATAATTCTTTTTATCAATCTGATGATGTCTGTAGCACTGCTCACTGATGGTGTGTGTGATATCCCCCCTTTTTTTTTCTTCTTTGTGTGCTTGTGGTGGTGGTTTTTCGGTGTGGTGTTTTTTTTTATTTTTATTATTTTTTCCATCTAAAAGCATCAGTCTCCTGCTGTCTGTTGTGGGAATTCTGTGCAGCCAAATGGGGTTAGAGTAAGGAAGGACGGACCTTGTTTCTTGCTGATAATCTGTCCAGGCATCAAGAGAAGAAAGGATCAAAAGGAAACTTTGCTGAGCTGAACAAATTTAGATTGGAAGTACAAAGGCCAGTTTGAAATGAAGTTGGAAACTTGACAACCTTCCTGTGAAACACGGCCTTTTTCTCTTTGCAGGCTGGGTTTGGTGAGCCGATGAATCTTGCTTGGTTTTTTTCCTTGCGCACTTATCGTGCGTGGATTCACGTGCTTATAAAACAACTGGACTTGCTTTGCCTCCAGGTAAATGATTAGCAGGGGAGAAGGTTAAACAAGAAATACTTTGGAATGTTAATTGCAAAACTAATGACTTCCTTTTAAAATGAAGCTGGAGCAAAAATCTAGTGACTGTTATGAGGAGGAGAGAACCGTGGGAGCAGCAGCTGGATGAAGCTTGCATCAATTTAAGGGGCTCTGACGACTGGGCGGAAGGGGGACGTTCCACTGGGGTTTGTAACGCGCGTTGGGGGTGTTCTGCAGTGTCCGAGGGGACTGCTGCACGGGGCAGGCTCTGAAGCCAATGCATTGCTCCTCCGAAAGAGCTTTAATTACAAGACTTAAAGTTTGGATAAAAAGATTTGTCAGGAAAACTGAAGGAAATTTGGCTTTGGATGCCTGAGTCTTAATAAGAGAATGCGTTGGCAGCAGTAGCTCTTGCATGTCAGTGGTTATGTGGGTGTTTGAGAACTTGGTTACCTCTTAGGGCAACTAGTGAACAAAACAAAACATGAAAAGCTCCCAAAACCAACAGCAAACACCCCTCCCATCTCCCCCCAAACGTCACACCTGGCTTTAAATTTTTGGCTCCTATCATTTTTTACCTGAAGTATCTTCAAATTTAAGGCCATCACAATGTAATTTCAACATAACTGTGACTTTATGTGTGACTGTAAGAAATGACTCCCAAAAGAACTAAGGGAAACTGTATAAAGTTAATAACAAAGGTGAAAAATAAAAATTTCAAGCTATGCGTTCTATGAAGAAGCAAAAATGTGGGGTTTTTTTACTACAAATTATCTTGTTTTGCTGCTAATGATTGGGAGTCTTATTTGCTGTTTTCTAAAATGGGTGAGAAATTATACAAGTAAGGGCTTTGCAGAATAGATGTGCTGTTCTGCCAAACCACGAGCAATTGTGTGTTTGTGTGCCTGTACGTGTGTCTGCAGCATCGGGAAGCAAGGGTTAGTCTTCATCTTTAAAGGAGGACGCAAAACTGCCAGTACTGGGCACGTTGCTGGATTGTTCTTGGTGCGAGGGGCACAGTGCAGAGCGGGGAGCTGTGGGGCGTGTACTGGGGTGCCTGCGGGGCGCGTACTGGGGTGCCTGTGGAGGTCTGCGTGTGACGAAGGCATATGGGGAGAAGTACTGATGCCAATGGAGAGGAATAAAGATTTTCTTAGTTCAGTTCGCAGTGACTCCTTCCCACCCTCTTTCAGTATTTGATATATAAAAAGAATATGGTAGAAGATCGCTTCGCTCGTTCTGCCGCAGCAGACCACAAGAAGAGAAGCTGTTTAAACTAGCTGACATATTTAGTAGTAGCCTTGCCAAAAAAAACTTCTTCCTTTCAAACTGTAAATAGTTTTTTTGTTCTGAAAGAATGATCTTTTTATCTGCATTGCGTTTTTCTCTACAGCTAGTCCCTTATTCGTAGAAGTTTATTTTTGTAAGGGTTTTCCAGATTTAGGAACTGCATTTGGTGACTCATAGTATTTTTTTTTTTCCTTCGCTGTATGCCAGGTAGGAGCAGCTGTGTACTTGATAATTAGCTTACTCTCTGCCTTTGCTTAAACACTGCATTCTTTGCAGTGTGTTCTGGCGGAGGGGGGAAAAAATGCTGGATTTTTCTCCTGTTTGCTTTTTCTGTTCAGCCTACAAAAGCCAGTTTTACTAGGCTGTTGAAGCAGCCAGAGTATTTAAATAGAGCATCTAAGTAAAAGGAGGACTATAGAACTGCTGTAAATAATCCTTTTTCCCCCTCGGTGTTCACTTTCTCTGAACATTGCAATTCTGGAGAGTATTGTGAAAGTTCAGAGGCAACAAAAAGCAGATGGTTACTATAGTTTCGGTGAATGAAGGCACAGCTCTACTTGGCCGAAGGTATTTTCTAATTTCTGTCGTCTTGCCTGACACTCATGAAAGGCTTTTTATAAACACACTGAAGTACGGACTATTTTCATCTGTCATTTGATCTTTCTTATAAAAGCAGAAGTACTGTCTCTGATGTTTTTAAGTACATCCTTATGCTAACGGTTTTATGGCCACTCTGGTTTACTCCTAACCGCCTTCAGTTCTTCTGAACAGCAGCCCGAGTGCCGTCACGCTGTGTGGGTCACAGTCCCCCGGGAGCGGGCACCTCCCGGCTGGGCGCGAGGCAGCTGTAGCTTCAGGCAGGACTGCAGTCACCGGAGCTGCAGGAGACAAAGCAGCAGCCTTAGCTCCCATGTACCGAGCTGAGCTTGTGGTACGGGACATTGTGATAATTAGAACTGTGGAGGAAGCGATTAGATGGCATTTTAATGAATCTGCAGTGTCTGTCTGTGTGTCCGCAGCCATCTGATAGATGTTATGCATGAACCTGTGTTACGAGAAAATAAACGCTTCAAAATACGAAAGAGATTCTGTTTGCTGTCGTTTTATTAAATGAGCATCTGCCCCGTGGAAAACCTTTTTATTGTAAGGCTGATGTTACAGTGGTGAAATCTGAATTTTCTTTGTAAGTTGCGTACAACAAAACTGTCCCCTTGTCCTTACATGGATTCTTCTGTCGTGAGGGCGGAAGGTCCTTGGGGTGGAACTTGCGCTGTGCTGCCCAACACCTGGTCAGGGCTGTGGCAGCGGAGTCAGCAGCTGAAGGGGGGCTGCGATCCCACACAGAATTGCTGTCACCGCGTGGCTTCAGCAGCAAAAAGGACTCAGCAAGAGCCTGCTGACAACACCCCCTGCTCCCCAAATCAAGAACTCGTACGAACTTGCCAAACAGAAATAGCAATAGATAGGCTTTGCGACATCAAGAATTTTTTTTTCTTGATATTTTAATATTGCAGATTGAAACAGGTAGATGAACTTCTTTCAGAGGGGAGCTGAGGAGCCGACAGAAGCATCCCCAGGTGGGTCTGTGCAGATTGCTGTTGGTAGGCGCTTGTTGCCGTGCGTTGTTCTGGTTTCTGGTGGTGGTGTTGAGCGGAGGTTGACAGAAATGATCTATTTTAATCTGCGTTGTAGGTGAGTGCACACATGCAAGTACGTTCACTAGTGTATTGGAAGACTATTAAAAATATAGCTTCCATTTTGGTGATACATTTTTGATTTAAATTCTGTGAAAGTTTCATGAAACATGCATGACTTTCTGAAAACAAAGTACAACAAAGTTCTCTGGTTTCGGTTTGTTAAATTTTTCTGCCATAAATTGGGCTTTGTAGATGTCATGCTGCTTCTGCACACCTTGTGGCTTTTTCGAAACCTCTTGTCAGGAGTTTGTCATCGAGGGGTCACCAAAGAAGACGCTCTACAAAGTTTCCGACTTGTCTGGAGGTTTGGGTAGTAGTAGTCTGTATGGTGCCGTGGGGTTTTGGGGGGATTTGTTTGCTTTCTGTTGTTTTCTCCCCAGACACTGATCTGCTCGTTGCCTGCTAGCTCCCCTCTTGCTAGAGAACTTACGGTGGAGCTTGCTGAGCCCTGGCCTGCTAGCCCCCAGCATGTTCCCTGAGACCAAACGTACTGTAGCATTTTGTACACCATGCAGCTTTGTAGTAGTTGGTAGGCTCTTGGGAAGGAGGACTTCCGTGCAGAAGCTCTACTCAGAAATATTTTTCAACTTTAAAAAAGGTTACATTATGAAGTCAGGTGTTTTAATCAGAAAAGGTGTTTGCTGTGGGATCAGTGAAAGGTTTCCACTCTGGAATTGCAGAGATTTTTAGCTTATGACTTAAATACTTACATTTTGGGGAACCGCAAGCCCTGTGGCTGATATATTTTAGTTACTTTGGATGACTGAAGAGTGGGTGTATGTATATACACAAATATATACACCAAATATATATGAAAAACAACATTTGAACGAAATACAAAGTGCCTAACTGCTTCAAATTCAGTTAGCAACTCACCATCTTCATGGAGGTACCCAGGACTGTTCACATTTAATGAGGACGGGGTTTTGTGAAGGTGCAGACATGGTGTGTGTGGGCATGTGCATCTGGAACATGCTAACTGCACCCTGTTCAGACTGTATCGTACAGCAGTGGTCGTAGGATTTCTCCGTATCGTGCGTCGTGACTTTGGCATCTGTGAGGTGCTCATTTTGGCAGCGTTATGGTTTTCACCATTTTTTCACTATTTGAATTGGTGTGTAGAACCGAGGAGGAGTAAACAATCCACACTATTTTAAACTACAGTTAACATTTGTTTTTTAAGACTGGATGAAATTCAGCTTAAACTTCCTTTGTGCCAGCATTGGAATAGCAAGTAAGAAAATAATTACCCTTTTAAAAAAAGTGAACATGAAAAACATACAAGTGAATTTTTTTTGATTTATTGATCCCACCTTGATTTGATTACCCACCTTGAGCTGGTGGGGTTTTATATTCAATTGATCCCTTATTTTTTTTCCCTGGACAGGTGTTACTGTGACTGTAGTAGTGTTTTTGCTTTAGAAAACTGTCAGTTGTGTTGTCCTGCATTCTGTAAAATGCCGATGTAATTTAGTGTTAATCCACCTTGGTTTTTTTATTTTTGTACTCTGTAAGGAAAGATTAAGCAACCAGAATAGTAATAAACATAGGAAAGGTTGCTGCTCGGTCAGAAGGTGGAGGCTGGGGGCAGAGACTCGCAGCAGGACAGACAGGAGCAGTGGCCATGGCAGCCTAGTCCCTGAGGTGGTGACCAGCCGACAGTCCAGAGCTCCACACCAGTCCCTATGATGGAGCAGGTCTGATATCAAGCCAGAAAGCCACGTCGCAGCTCAGGATCAGAGCTGGAGAGGTGCAATACCAGGCCCAGGCAGGCGCAGACCTACCTGTAGCTTAAGCTTAGGCCGCCACCCTTAGGCTCTGCCTGAGCTAGGAGCAGCAGAAGGGGGACAAGCCCCTGCTGACGGCTTCTTACAGCTCTTGGTTTGATGCTTGGGTGGCTGCAGTGCCAAAATCTGGCCTGAGCCCAAGTGTTTGAGCCCCCAGGAGCGGGAGGATTTGTTCAGGGATCTGGCAGAATTAGGCTGGATCAAACATCCATTTAATATCCTGCAACTGATAACGACCTAGCGAGTGTCTGGGGAAAGGATGTGAGAGGAGAGCAGTGCTACAGTGACGTGTCCTCCAGTTTGTCTCCAAAGTTCCAGCAGCCTCCAGTGTGATGACATTTCTTAGCCAGAGGCCGTTTTGTTCTGTTTCATGCCCTTGCTTGTTCTGCCCTCCACAATTTGTCAGACCTGTTTCTTGAAACCCCATCCATTGCTCCCATTGACAGCATCCTCTTGTGAGGTGTTCCCCGTTGAACTCACTCCTGGAACCACCTGCTCTGTGAGCTGACTGCCTTGGGAGTTTGCTGGGGTTCCCCTGCTCCGTGGTGGTCGAAGTCGCAGATCATTCTGTAGGGAAGAGGAGGTTTTGCCCCTAAGCTGCTTGTTGCTTTGTGCTACCAAGAATATTTGATAATCATCTGTTGAACTGGCTGGGCTAAAATGGGAGGAGAAGAACTGAAAAACTGGCTGGGGACTGGTTTTTGGGAAGAGGTGTGCTGTTATTTCTCTTCTCCCTTAATGCAGGATTTGAATAATGCAGCTTGTAAGTTGGGGATGTGAAGTTTGTCAAGGTGGAACATCCAGAAGGCAAAACTGAGGAAGGCCTAGAAAGGTGGATTGATTCCATATGAGATGGAAACTACCACTTTGAACGGAAAATTATAGGAAATCATGCTTTTAAACCTTGTTGAATCTTGTTCTTCTGTGTTTTTCTCATTTGGTGGTGTGTTGATTTTTTTCCTCCTGCCCTGCTAACTACAGCTGAGCAATGGACAGAGAGGTGGTTTGCACCCAAATCCATCACCCTCTGACCAGAAAAACAGAGCCTTTTTTTCCTTTTTAATAGAGGTAGCTCTATCACCTAACATTTCTTTACGCAGATTCCCTTTTCGTATCTATCAAGAAAGATTGCAATTATTTACTAGATTAATAACTCTTCCTTTGGTTTGTGTCTGTTTTCACTTGGCTAAAACTAAAGATGTGGGAAAAAAAATTAGTAATCCACTAACTAATTGTATCCTACATATGTTAAGGACTTACAAAATAGATGAAGTTACTCTCAGCCTATTTTGTCTGGAGACTTTCCCAGCTGCACTTTTAAAATGTACCTGTTTCTGGCAGCCTTGTCTTGGCACTGCCAGCGTACAAGTGTCTTTTGTTGTGCATCAAATACTTTCTTTGGTGAAGAAGTGTCTATGAATACGTTGATTGTTTACTTTGCTCTTCTGATACAGTGGAGAAGTTGAAAGGAAGCAGGCGTCGTGTCTGAGACACTGAAGGCAGTGTTGGAATGATGGGAAGAGCCGTGACAGTTGCAGCTATGAAAGCCAACAGAGAACAATTTTGGATTTAGAGACTCGGGGTTCAAGTCAAAGGCTGGAGTGGGAAGAAGATGTGGGGAGAACAAATGATGTTTCTGAATTAGGGCAAGGAGAAGACCCTGGTGTGTTGTAGCTAAAAACTTACACTGATTTTGGTGGTTGTCTTGAATTTTCCAGCCACCCCTTCCTCTGTCTCTCAAAATTTGGTTTAAATAAATGCTTTTTACAGCGTTGGCTAGAAGCCAGATGGACACTTCCAAGAGAAACTCGTGCTGAGACGGGAAAATTGCAACAAGGGTTTCTATTTCTGGTTCAAAGGTTGGTTAGAGTTAAACACCTAGAAGGCTTTACGCAACCTGTTGTGAGGAAAATGGGTGATTCAGTAGAGTTTCCATGCAAGAAAGTTATTAACTGTTCTTGGCCTTGTCCCTTTGACTTCGAGGAGCAGCTGGACAGATTGGAGCAAGCAAAACTCGAGCAGCTTATCTAAACCAGGTGCCATGAAAGCAACTTCAGTCTGTGGAAGAAAATCAGTTGTGTCTCTAGGCAAGCAGTTAGTCGCTGACTTGCTCTGTGGCTGCGCGTTCCTGTAGACACCGATACCAGGTGGGTTCACACGTTGCGATAACTATCAGAGAAAGCTGGAGCAGAGTCAAGAAGCCTGTTAAGAACACAAAAGAACAACATAATGCTTTATTCAAGGCAAAAACTTAGCATACGGCTTTTAAATAATAGACTCTCTTGAAGGAATCGTAAGTTGTTGGTATTCAGAATTTTTTTTCTCCTATTTAGAGATGTTGGGCCTTTACTCCTGGCAGGCTGGGTAGGTGGAGCAGGGCCACCAGTGTGACTACGGCTGCTGAACGCTGTCTGTGAGCTGCTGCTAAACCTTGCCAGCCTGGCTGAGATCTGTAAGCCCCGATCCTAACGCGCAGAAGTGAATCCGATTTGTTTAGTCTGCTTGAGCAACCAGCATTCCTGGGGTCAAATAAAAATTCTCCGTGAAGCCGATTGAGCAGTTCAGCTGTTATCTGGCCATTTTGCTTTTGGTTTCTGCAGTTAACTTGTTTGATGTAACACTGCTGTTTAACAACCAAAAAAAAAAAGAAATGAGAGAAAGGAAACCTAGCTGGGTTCATAACAAACAAGACACTGAAATAACACCGTTTTCTTCCATATCATGATATCCTTGATACCCAGAAGGAAAAATATCATGAAGGAAAATGTAAGAGGCGCAGGAGCTTCAGCTTTATTCCTGCTTCGTTACGCAGGGGATAAGGCCAAACCCTAAACATCTCAGTCTCTCACTGGGTGAGATGGGGTTCTGCCTGTTGTTAAAGCCTGGAAGACTTTGATGTCTGTAAATACGAGTGGGAGTAATGCAAGGTGCTGTACTCTATGTGCATTGGTCTTTTAAGAAGTAATAAAAATACAGATGGACCGTGATATGAAAATCGCTTCCTGCAGGAGAAGTTCTCCAGCATACCTCATTATTCTCAATATCTGCTGCTGCAATTTAGTAAGGAAAACTGTACAACGATCAATGTCGGATGTTCATTTTGTGCTTTCCTTCTGAGTCCACTCCTTAAAGATCTGTGATTGAAAAAAATGAAATAATTGTAGAAGCTATTTTGCTTACCATCGCAGAGAGTGTTTAAAATTGGTAAGGGATTAGAGTGATCAGGAGGCTGTTGTTACCTGTCATTTTCAGAGTGTCTATTGGAAAAAAGCATTTTATGGCATAATCTTTTTTTATGTTTAAATTTTATTCAGAACGGTTTTAGAAAATGAAGAATACTAGATGTACTTTTCTGATGCCTTCCCATGTTCATCTAATAAGTACTAAAGATCAGTATCAGAATATAAATTCAAAAGTAAAATTACTGGTGGTCTTTCCTCCTGTTTACTGTGTGACTGGAATTCTGAAGTATGACTTCTGGAGCATTGATTGCAGAAGTAAAAAGGTTGGATTTGTGTTATCTAAGAATTTTCAAACGTTCAGTTTTTAGCATTTTTTGGTAAAATGCTTTTTGTAGAAAACTCTGTTTACCGTATGCTTCTGGAACTACGTTGGGGTTTGTGTTCCTGCTTTCAAACAGGACAGCAGTCCTCTGTTCCGCTCAGCGCCGCGGTCCCATCCGCAGGAGGCACAGCACCTTGCCCTGCCCCGGCTCCGCAGCTGTGGCTGTACCTCGTTGGTGCTTCTGCGCTTTGCATCCAGCCAAATGCGCGCTGCCTTTGTCACCGTTAGGACGATGAGCCACCCTAGTGGGTTGCTGTTGGTTTTTAGATTTCTGGGAGTCTGTCATGTTGGAATAGGTTTTACATCTTAATCTAATTATCTTCACTGTTGCTTGCTGAATTTATTTGAACAAGTAGAGCTGAAGAATTTATGAAAATTATCAAAACCTAGTGTATTTATGATATTTTTGACCTTACTATTTTCTCTAAACTTAAAGTTTCTTTAATGAGAATGCGTATGAAGCATTCATAAAAAAATTTTAAATAAAAATTGAGCTGCTTAAAATTCTGAATTGCCAAAGTAGCATTAGACTTTCAAAACCTCCTTTGCAGTCAGAAGAGCCCTATCTCCTCGTGAGTTTATTATTTAAGATTCTCTTGCTGCCTAGGGCAGCACAAGTAATTTTCTCTTCAGAGAAAGAGCAAAAAAAATTTTATTTAAGTAGAAACCCTCTTGTTGAAGCCCCAAAGTTATTTTTTTTGAGGAAGTGGATTTTTCAGGAAGCTAGAATAGTGAAAACCAATTTCCTTTACCTTTAGTTCCATTAGATGAAAGTCTTTGCTTCAGCCCCAGTTTTCCCGCTGTGTTATTCTGTGTTCCCTGTTATTCAGAGTATTGCAGGTAAATTGTGTCCTGTACTCGCGTGGGAGGGTGAAGCTGACAGAGAAGGTGTTTGGGACATCAGTGTTCATAGTGGGACTTTCTTTTCCATAATAAAATTATTGGCCACCCCGAGTGCCTCTTCCAAAGCTCGCTAGGAACTGATTTCACTCAGCAGCCAGAACGTGAGCGTTAAAATATTTCCACTTTTAGGGAGCAGACTGATAGATGTTTCCTCGTCCCGCACTAAAGGAGAGGTGGTGGCTGGATATTCTGAAAGAAGCTGCTCGCAAGTATTGAGCCTGGCCGGGATTTATTTGCAGTGAGAAGCTGGTAGCAATGAATACCCCAGTGTGTTCCCACTGGTCGTTTTTATTTGTATTTGTGTGTTTTGACGTTGTTCATCTTTCTTGACACTTCTGAAATGACAAGAAGTTTCTAGGGCAGCATAAATATTGCCCTCTCTCAGGATAAAATCCTGTTAGGTAAGTAAATTGGTTTTCCCGCTGATGCGGTGGACGTCCTGGCATGTGAGGAGCTCTGCATCGGGTTCTGCAGCCACTGTGCTGGAACCAGCTCTGGGGCTGGGGGGCGGTCAGGGACTGCTGCCCCCGGCTCTGGGTTCCTGATGAGCCCTGTGCCAGCATGGTCTCGGGGTACTGCGGTTGCGGAGAATGTGCTGGCAGCGTCCCCCATCCGGAGGAGCGTTTCTTCCCTTCAAGAAGTTTTGTCAGCCCCCTGAGCTTCTTTAAAAAGAGCCTTCCCAGTCGTTTGACAGCTTTGAATTTCTTTCTCTGAAAACTGTATTTTGTCAGGTCATTGTTCCCTGTTTGGTTTTCTTCCGAGGGCAGAGCACTGCCCAGCGTGCGTCTTCGCAGCTCACACACCGCAGTGGGACTGGCCTTCGCTTTCAAGGGCTGGTGAAGCTGGGACACAGTTGGAAAGCCAGCTCTGGTGGCTCTTTTTTGTGTTGCTTTAGCACAGTTTACAGGCTTTCCCAGCAGTAAGAGGAGATACACCCCAAAGCTAAATTTATATTTATTTCAGGAATTTGAGCATGTAATCCTTAGGCATGCGTTGCTTTTGTATATTTGTTGGTGTAGGTGGAGTTTACTCTGTGTTGGGAGTCTGCTGGCTGTTGGTGCCACTTACCTAATTCAGGGAACAGCTGATGCTTTTTTCTGTCTATTTTTTAACCACTTGCTTATTTGTTTTCCCTGTCCCACTTTCATGGTGAGTGAGGGAAGAACTCAGTCAGCTGTAAAAATATTTGACTAAACTTTGAGAATGTGGTTATTTATTTAGACTGAGAAATACTGTCACTAGAAAAAAGCTGAGCGGAAGGTGATGAGCGCGAGCGGTGTATTATGGTGTATAGTCATGGCTGGGGGCTTTATTGCTGTTAGACTAGACCAAAATGTTAATTTATTTAGCTTATGAAGTTTGTAGATCCTGTTAAAGGTCCGGCTTTACTTCAGCACCTTGCTTTGGGAACACATTAGCCTGTGAGTGCCGGTAAGAAGATAAATGTATTGAACGGTCCGGTCTAAACTGGGCACGTTAGAGGAGAAGGTTGGTTGCAGGGAGGCTGGGGTTTGTGGCTCTGTTTTGAGCAGCCATACAGAGGATATCCGTGGGTTTTGTTGGGATCCCCTCCTCCCTGTGAAGTTGCTTGCTTAGTTCTTGTTCTGAATCCCCCGGCCTCAGAGCCGTGTGGAGCAGGCTTCACTTCTGGCAGCGGTGAGACCTGTGGCTTCCAGCGCGTGGGAGCTGCCGAGTGGCGCGGCCGCGGCCTCGAGGGGTGTGCGGGTGCCTGTCGCAGCTCGGGGGACGTCGAGAGGTTTTGGAGTGCGGAATTGCTCTTTGTTTGAGCCAAACGCACTGAGCCGCTGCAGTTAAGCAGCATGGATGATGATGGAGATGCCGCATCTTCTGTAAGGTTCTCCAGGGAGGAACTGGCACTCCTCTTGAAGTGAACCAAAACTCAAGTGAGAGTGTCATTATTTGCGTTTTTAGTAATTTGTAGCAATCTCTGGGTTATATGATCGCAGTATTTGCTTTCACTGCACTCAACTTTCAGCATTTCTCTACTATTTGGTACCTTCTGGCAAGTAATTCAAACCCTGAATCTGTTGGGTGTTGGGAATTCCTGTCTGCCTTACCTTCCCTCTCTCTCCCACTTTAAAGGATGAGAAAAGTGATGCTACGCAGAGCGTCAGCCTCCGTAGGTTTCCTACTGCTGTTGTTGTTTGGTAGTCTCTTCGGGCTCCTGCATGTCACTTATTAATTTTCAGTCAACCAGTACTGTCTGTGTGTACATATATAGCTGTCCTTCCTTACCAAATGAAGACTGAGTTACCTGGATGTCTGATGTGCTTAAAATGCCAACAGGCAGAGGTTTGTGCCAATCTGTGATTAAAAAAAAATAAAAAGGCAACAATGAATAAACCCATTAGATACTAGGAGCCATAATTCCTAAATCCTAGTCAATGTTTGAGATTACTCCTAGTTACAGCTCACATGTATAGATCCAGAGATAGCAAGTAAAGGGAAAACTGTATGAGAACTTGCTACCTGAAATGGGAAAAATATGTTGTTCCTTGTATTCTAATAGCACGTGCTAGTGCCGCTCTTGAAATGAAGCCCTGTGGATAGTGTAAGGCACTGTACTAAAAAAGAATTAAAAAGATCTTTATACTGAATAATAGTCTCTAGAACTGCATTAAAGGCTTACTTCTGTGATCTACATAATTCTTGTGTTAAATCTAACTTTTTTTTTTTTGGAAGAGGTTAACCGAAGTGATTTAAAGGGACTGGCTCAGTACAGTAGATACCTGATGATAGTGGTACTAGGGAAGCAGTGTGATTTACACGCCTTCTCACCACTGGCAGAAATGGATGACCGTGTGTTTAGGACATGTGAGGAAGAAGGGGTAAGGGGGAAGAATACTTTTAAATTCCATCCTTTTTCACTTATCACATAGAAATGCAGCTCAGAGCTTTATTCACTTACCTGGCTTCCGCCGCACGCGTTCAGCTGCCCTCTGCGAGGGTGAGCAGCCCCGCTGAGGGAGGAGGACAGCAGCTGTGGGGAGCACGACCTGTCCCTCTGGGGTCATTTCTGATGGCAGGCTTGGAGCTGGCTTTTTCCCCTCTAGGAAAGCACAGGTTTGTGGGTCGCTGGTGCTGTCAACGAAATGCGTCTCATTCCAAAGGCGCTGCTGGGTAAACGAGACCATTGATGTAAGTAACTTTGTCAAAGGGTGCCCTGGCTGGTGCTAAAATGACCAGGGAAGTATGATGTAACTGTTTTATGTGACTATATTTATTAAGTGTTTATTACCTGCTTTTCAGTAGGTATTGTAAGTGTTACTGTGTTCAAACTATTGCAGAAATAGGATGCAGAAAAAGTCACGGCTGAAGTGCCTCTGAGGAATCCCCGTATTAGCTCAGATGGAGTCATGTCACCGTGCATGGGAGGAATTTGGCTCAGAATTGTAAATGAGAATACTGAAGTTTGGAGTGTTTTGTCCAAGGGCGATACAGGTGAAAACCAGATTTGATCACCCCACCTGCTGAAGGCCTGCTCTTGCAGACAGTAAGCAATTGTTCAGTTTAATGGGGTCTCTTCAGCAGAGAGCAGTGAGTGCAAACATATGGAACGCGTTCCCTTGCCAGGCCGTGCCGGCTTTACTTCTGTACGCGAGGAGCTGCGCGTCGGGGTTGGCTGGCTTGCGTTGTAACTGGAGCAGGGACTTTGCTTTTTGCTGCTTTTTTTTTTTTTTCCTTTTCCTTTTTTTGTTCTGAGCCAGATGTGGGCTTAGATCGCTCCATCAAATACATGTGTCAAAGTTGTGTGGAGCATCTGGAGATGACTGGAAGTCCCGAGAGGCTGCCAAGCTGCCTCCTTGTTGATCACTTGAAGTCTGGAGCTTCTACAGGTCAGGGGTGTGGCGCGTGCTTCCCCGCGGGCCTTAGCTCAGTGCTACACACCATAATACTCCTTTATAAATACCTGCACAGTTTGGGAAGACACATTGACAAAGCACAATTATTTATATTCAAATTGGTAGTGTTCTTTTCCTCTTACAGAATGTATAGTCTAATGATATTTTCATAAAGAAGCATTCCTAGAGGCCATCATGAGCCAAATATTTTTGATACGAAACCCCTTTGACCTTTTGCAGAAATCAGTCTTTGTGGAGACAGAGTAGGTGTTGGTGAAATTTTTTTTTTTTTAATAGGACAGATTAACAATCAAGAAAGGAGAATATTTTTAAGGAATGATAGATTGCTTCATTCCAAGTATCTGAGTTCATAAATAACTTTAGAGATAATATTTATATCTTTCACTTCCTGAGCTAAAAATCTGATTTGGCTGTGAGAGTGAGAGACACTTGTGTGTCTTCTCCTGAGTCCCCTTTCCACTTGCATTTCTCAAGAGTTTGTAAACCTTAAACAATTTGAAGATACACAGTCCCATTTAGGGGTGGTTCAGTCCAGTACTAAACCAGAGCTCCTTCCAGTCTTCTGTCCAGAAAACCCCTTCAGATGTTGCAGCATCTTTGCTATGGACATCGTGTCCTCTGTCTGCCGTAGCCTGAAGAGTGCTGTGTGAGTAAGGTTGCTGCTCTTGTAGAGACGACGTAAACTGAACCCGTACTTAATGGAGCTGTTCATCTGTTGACGTTGGCAGTAGTAATGCTCAAGCTGAGCTTAATACCAGCCTGTGTTTGGGCTGGCATTAGAGGCAACGGTCCGTGTTTGGCCTGCGTGCCAGAACGACGGGTGCTGGAGAGTGCCAGGAGCTTTCTAGGCAGGTAGGAGAGCGAGGCAGAGACGCTCTGTTTTGAAGCGGTCGTTTGATGTGGAAGCCCTCAGAGCTCCTGAGCACAGACTGGCTTCACCATCAGGCAGGGTTTCAGCTAACCTGGGTCAGTGTTACGGGCAGGCGAATCCCACCGGTGGGGGAACTCACTTGGGAAATGCTCTGCTCTCCTGCTGCAACTCGGGGAAATAGCCCTCGTCGTCCTCTGGTCTGCAGGTGACTGAAAGTACAAGCAAGTTATTTTGCTTTTTGTTTTTATGTACTCATTTTGACTTTTCCCCCCTCTCACAGTGCTCTTTCATTGCATGTTGATCGTACCGTTTTGATTTCAGCCTGCAGCTGCTCTGAGGTGTGCTCCAGAGTTTCTGCCAGTCCCAGTAACAGCCCCTTGGCTCAGTCGGGCTCTCCCTGCCAGGCTGCCCTTCCCCGGTGCGCTGCCCGCGTGCGGGTTTGTTGCTGCCACGAACCTGCATTTGAAGAACAAAAAGGAGGCTTTCCCTGCAGAGCAAACTTGGTTTTGGCCTACTGGATGGCAATCCAGGGCTTCAGTGGAAGGGTTTGATGAGATCAGACACTGCTAGCTAAGGTGCAAATTCATTAGGGAAACTGCCCTTAGCGCTACAGACGTAACCTTTTTAATGCAGTCTTGGCAATAATATTCTTTGGCAGCCCTCTCTTTATTTTTATTACATTGAACTAGTGCTGTCTGGTAAGCATTTCTGAAGGATTTAAAGCATGGTAAGTTGTTTTCCCGGCCCTGAGAGCAGTTTGTGTAGCTACTCTTACTGAGATCCCTGGCATAATTTCTTGAAACTCAGAAATTTTGCTGCCATTATGTAGCTGCAAAAAAAATCCTGGAGGTAAAGATGAGTATGGTGTAAATTGCACTGTAGGTTTTCGGGAGAGGCTACGTACTAAACTATTGTATTATTTCTGTTTTATGTTGCTCAGAATTTGTGACACAAGTGCAGAAGTGGTGCTATCGCTGGTGGACGTGACCCTCTCCTTAGCTTCTGTAGATGGAATGCTGCGTGGCTCTGAAGCGCCATCCTCAATCGCTTTTCAGTGTGTTCTTCTTACCTGCTAGAATTTTAACTTCTGTAATATTTGTATAGGATAATGGTTGAGAAATAAAGCGTGCATGCTCGTTTGAGATTGGATACGTCGAATTAGTGTCCAGCAATCATCCTCATGCTGTTTGGTCGCCTGCTTCGGGGGGTGAGAAGTAGCCCTGGGGTGGTTTTTAGCACTAGGATGAAGATGGCAGTCAAATACTTCTTAACAGTGTTGGAATGGGTTGAACTTCAAGCTTGGAGACAGGAGCAGAAATCAGTTCTAGGTTGGGGAAGTGATGGACAAGCCCACAGAGGCGGAAATTCCTTCATAAACAGCAAGTCTAGAGAAAGTTTTTCGACAGCTGTGCGTTTAGGTGAAGCGTATGGGATAAAAGTGTAAAAACTAGTATGTGGTAAAACAGAAGAGCACATTTAAAAGGAACGGGGTATCTGTTGCACTTCAAACAGTGGAAATGCACCAGTAACACTTACTTAATTTTTTACCATCCCTTGGGGCATCACAGATTAATCTAAACCTGTTGGGTTTAGGGTTAAGGAGAGGAAAGTGTCTGTGGAAACATCATTTGTCTCAAAGGTGCCTCTTTGTTCTCCAGCTGTTGATTAAATAAAGTTTGTGGATAAAATTGGTGTGAGTTACCTGTAATAAATACAGATGCAGTTTATTAGGAATTTTTAAAGTGTTGCTCAGTGTTCAAATTGAAAAGATGAGTTGGAACAGGCACGGACTTGATTAAAGCCGTTGGATCATCTGTCAGAGTTAGCAGATATTGGTCGTGTGTAGGTGGACTCTTTAGAGTGTAAATCAGGATGAAATGAGCTGTCAAAAGCATACTGTGAGTAGGTTTTGTTGGATTTGTTTGTGATCAAATAATGCAGGCAGGGATTTGTGAAACAGAAGAAGCAAAAATTCCTTCTTCATGGGTAGTTTCTGATAAGCAACCAGAAAAGCAATATCCAGGCTAACCCTCCCCCTCCTGTGGCTTGCAATATTGCACACCTGCAGCTCAGCCGTAGCGGTGACCCAGCACAGGTATCCATACGGAGAGCAAATCTGCTTTCAAAGGCTGAGAGGGAGCAAAACCAGTTTTCCGTTCATGCTTATGAAAAGCCAAGTGGTGTGCTTGATGATGCCGCAGTTAGGAAAATGAACTGCGGCCAGACGGGGCTGGTGTTTCCTAGTAAAGCTGTTTCATTACCTGACTTTTTCTTGCCTTTACGGGCTCAAAATATGAGAGTTTCAAGGCATTAAGCATTTTATTAGACTGACTGTCATTATTAATGGCATTATATGTCAGTTGGTGCTCTTCAGTCGAATCTGCTGGGTTCGTAGTAGTTGTCCTTAGTGCTTCAGAAGAGGGGAATGAAGTGAAGCTAAGAATAAAACCAGCCGCTTTTAGTAGTTTTAGAAACAATGGTGTTGGCTGGGTGAGAAATAATCAGATGTGGTAAGCCTGACATTCAAGTGCTCTTGAAGATCCTATGTGTGTTGTGCTGAGCAATAAACCAGAGATGTTTGCTGAGGTATTATCCATGACAGGGAGCCTGGAGTGCCCTCGGGAGCGGTGTGTGGTTGTGTGCCGACGTACCGAGGGACGGGACTGCTTTGCATTGAGCAGGGACAACGATGCTGTTCAGTGCTTTGGCTTAGGAGGGGTGTATGGCTGTTATTTTTAAAGGTTTTACAGTGCTCTTACTTGAATGGCTGAGAAGGAATTTTAATTTGTGGCCTCTAGAATCGTTACAAGGATTCTATTTTTTCATGGAAAATAGTCCTAATTTCTGCAAATGTCCGAAGTTAGTGGTCACCTGTGTTGCTGTTTCTATTTATGAGCCTCTGTTTGCAGACACTCTTTGATTCTTTTTCAAATACATTTTATTAGAATAGTCACAGCATTTCAGAGACCTTCTTGCCAAAATTGGGTCGATCTTCTGCACCGCCGTACGATGTTGGCTGCGTTAATTTAGACATCTCTGGCCGCTTTTGTTGCGAGTTCACTTATCCAAGTTCGTACATTCCACAGTGAGTTTAGAAGTAGTGGCATGTGTTGAACAAACACCGTAATTGCACTGTGTAGTAGGTGTTTGACAGAACTCCACATGACACAATGAAGGAAGAAGTTAAAGTTGGAAGACTAATAGCGTCCAGAGCAAGAAGTTGCCTGTGAATTGCAATTTAATGGAAATGGTGTCTGAATTCCACAAACTGTTTTGAGAAATTCACCTAAAAATCTCTTTGGGCCTGTAATAATAACAATAATAATGTTGAAATACAGCATAATTATTTCATTTTTATTTAAGTTCTGTATTGCAGGTGTTGCTTAGAGCACAAGATTAATTGCTGCATAGTAATAATTTTCTCTAGCTTGAATGTTCTCCTGATGAAGAGCCCTTTTGTGGGTGCATCAGCCAAACTCTTTGCTCTTGGGTTAGATCCTCTCAGAGGCTGGATGCAGTTACTCTGTGCTGCGGGTGGGATGAGTGGGAGCGGGTGGATGATGGGCGCGCCCCTATTCCCACGGGAGTACCTGCTGTCAGAGGCTGTTGCGCTTCGGCTTTAGCTCACGCTTTCATGTTTTGCCGTTTCAGAACTGTTATTGTCTCCCTGACAAAATAATCAATTAAGACATGAGTATTTGCATTTTCTATTTCAAAAAAGACAAACATGAACTGCAAACAGGTATGAAAATATTAAATGCTTCTCTTGTTTGCAGGGAACACTATGGAAGTGTTTGAAACTCTGCGTTTCCTAGCAGGGGCAGTTTGTGTGCGATTTCTATCCGTGACGTAGAAGACCGAAGATAAAGTAGTCTATGAGCTTGACAAAATGTAGTCATTCTGTGCACAAAATGCCTCCTGTTCGTGTGTCGGCAGCAGAGCCTTCGGAGGGGTTAGTTGCCAGGTCACCTTTCCTGTTTGCGGCTCCCTGTTCTGGGATCCAGACTCCGAGCTCCTGGAGGAGAAGATCCTCAGGGGCCTGACAGGGGCCTTGGCGGAGGCGGGAGCTTCACCGTGCTCGACGGTCAGAGTGCATCTGGCTCTCTTAGGCAGTGCCTGACAGCTTTAGGGCATGTGTATTTGGATCAGTCGAGGTTGAGTTTCTTCTCCAGTGAGACCCAGACTTTAAGAAATTCACGTCTTGAGTAGCAGAAATGGTACAGTGTAGCATACTTTGCAGTCCTTGCTCTGTGTATAATTATTGGTTTAAATATTTCTTCCTTGAAAGCTTAAAACTTCATGCCAAGTAATATGACATCTGTGAAATTCAGCTGGTTAATAGCATGGTGCTGATGAAACTGCTGAAGCTATGGCTTTCCCACTTGGAGATGTCTGTTGTCGATTCCATCAACTTTCACGGATTCTGAGCTGAACTGATGAGCTTTTAATATGTACGTCAAACTAATTGGCCTCAACTGTCGTGTAGGACTGATGACATTTTTTTCCAATGGCTTAGCTGCCGTACCGTGCTGTTCGTCAGGTTAAAGCCATAGCAGTTTTTCACCGTAAGCATGATTCCTTCCAGTAACCTGGCCTTCTGGAACCTCACCTCCACCTTGTTTTTGGTTTGTGTCAGTATGGAGGCTGACAGAGGAGATGCTTGGCATGCCAAGCAGTGCAAGACCCTGATGGCATGCGCTTCTTCATTCATGATTTATGGGCTTGGAAAGAAAAGTCTTCTCTTTCTCCAGAAGTAAAAGAAAACAAAATGAGCAGAAGTGCCAGAAAATAAACAGTAGCATATTTCTGGTTTGAAATTAGGTTACAAATCAAGAAAGCAAAACATTTAACACGAATCTATAAAATGGAGTTTCAGCTGTTCTTAGATTCCTCATTTATTATGCTTCTGTTAGTGTTGTTATCATTAGGCTCTTAGTGTTCCTCATTTATTATGCTCATAAAACAGCTGAAAAAATTATTTTCTCTGTGTGAATTTTATTGATTAAGCTCTTTTAACCTATTTTTTCTTTTACTTCCAAAACTTTACAATTACTTTTTAGAAGGAAGAGACTTTCTTAACTGTTGCTGGTTTGGTTGTGTTTTAGCTTATTTCGTGACATAAATATGCCAGCCTTTCCAGTCCTCTTTGTCCTTATTTTTTTTCAGGCAGTGCTTAATAAAGCAAAAATGTTGTTGTTTGAAGTGTTTCAGCTGGGAAGAGTGATTTCTGGCAGAGTGTGTGCCTGCTGGCAACCGGCGGGGCTCTGCGGTGCCGTGGCCGGTCGGGCAGCCTGGCCCGTGAGCGCTCTCCTCCCGCGGGGTCGGGGAATGAGGGGGAAGGAGAATCTGCGCCAGAACCCGCCGGACAGGTAACATGGAGTGTGTGAGCGGGTTCTTGGGTTTGTTGGTACGTTGTACTTCCACCTTGCACGAAGAGCATCCTTGTGCGAGCTTGAGCTTGAGGGACCTCCTCGCTGGGCAGAAGGGGCAAGCGGTGCTGGCTCCACAAAGGTAGCGAGCCCCGTTGCAACACGAAGCGTTGTTCGCTTCAGGTATTGGGTTTCTAGTATTTATGTGTTATGTGTATTTATGTGATTGAGGTGTTCAGAAGTTTTAACAGGCTCTGGTAGTGCGGCGCGGCGCGTAGGAAGCGTGTCCGTGGGAGCAGGTCTGTGCCCGTCGTCGCTCTCGCACTTGTAACTGCGAAGCAGCGGAGGACAGTGGCCCTGGCACGGGCGTAGATCCACAGCGAAGGGGAGAAAGGGGAGCGCTGGGGTTTTCGAAAGCAGCTGGAACAGAAAAATAACTTTCCTGTGAGATTATCTTGTTATCACATTACTTGGAGAATTTCCAAATGGCGTTGAAGAGCTGTGTTACCATTGGTACTGAACACCACCTTCATACCGACGCTGTCTAATGGATCTGGCAGATTTATTTTGTCTTCCAAGTCAGGCTTTCCTTTCTCCTGCAGTAACATGTGTTTTGAATATAACGAAGAATAAAGTTGAACCCTTCTTCAGAGCTATACTCTATTACGAAATTTTCTGCTGTTCCGTAAGACAGTTTGCTTCATTTTATAGAAAAAATCCTCTGCAAGTTTAGTTTAATCAAATCCTGAAAGCTCTATCTGACAGTCATGATATTCAGTCATAAGCTGTTTTTATTGGTTATTCTTTCAGAAATTAGGCAATGGTTATTACTCATTATGGGAGGTTTTTTCCACAACCGAGAAAAATGACGGTATGTGCTTCTACTGCAATTCAGAGAAAATAAATCTCTTACCAGATTTTTTTTTTTTTTTTTTTTTTTTTTTTTTTTTTTTT
>Ga0065711_1004507_pt1 | contig 23288 bp, 12 predicted proteins | sample Hoacrofraction12_FD_59098 | JGI IMG/M metagenome (GOLD analysis project Ga0065711, IMG submission 59098) | Hoatzin crop microbial communities from Cojedes, Venezuela - Epithelial fraction 12 v2 (version 2) | ecosystem: Host-associated > Birds > Digestive system > Esophagus > Crop | place...
CCCTGCCGAAGCAGGGTCACCTACAGCAGGCTGCACAGGACCTTGTCCAGGCGGGTCTTGAATATCTCCAGAGAAGGAGACTCCACAACCTCCCTGGGCAACCTGTTCCAGTGCTCCGTCACCCTCAGAGTGAAGAAGTTAAATTTAATTAATAGTCTCTGGAAATTTTTACAAGGGTTTTGTCATGCGTAATTTTGGGAGCCTCACAAAGGATCAGGATTGAAAAAAATACGTATTAATGTTAATGATTTAGAAATAACATTTGCAAAACATAGGGCTATTTGCTCACTACTAAAACAACCTCTTCTGAAAAATTAGAAGTGAGAAGCTATTACTGCAGTCCATAAACCTCTCCTCAGCCCTGAAGGCAGAAATATCTGCTAGCTATTGTAAATGAAGTCTACTTAAAAGAAACTTACCAAATTATCATTACTGCTCTTGCCTAGGGAATGCCTGTGGAGTCTGTAGCAATTACTACAAGAGGTTTCAGAAATGGAAACAATTTGCTTGTTAGTGCCACTTGGGTTTGTGCTGGATTTAACTGTCAGTTTTTATAACAGTAAACACTTACTATAAGCTATGAGAGCACAGACAGGAGAAATGACTACTGGAGAAGAGATTTCTTTAATTTTTTCTTATTTATTTTATTAAATAGAATCATTAATTACCAGACAAGGAACTTTCTGAAATAGTGTGCCAACTATTCAACAAAAACAAGCGTGCTATAATATTTGAGGTGAGTTTAGGATAAGTGTTTTTTAAAGCAACATTCCAAAGAATAAAACGATCTCTTCTGTAGAAATGTTCTCCGAAAAGAATGCGTGTTATCAATTTGAAGAGTTTAAAGGTGTTTGCATTTGAGATTTTGATTCAGGGTCATCCCTAAGTATAACAAAGATTTTTTTCCTTTGCCTTTCAATCACCTTTCAGAAGCCCAAACTTCATGTAGAAGGATGGTTCTGAGTGTTCACGGTAGAGCTATATTAAATATATGTCAAGTAAGGAAATTAATTCCCCAGTGGTCAACTCTCCATTCATTGACTGACAGAGGTTAAAGAAAGGCATACACACCAGGTGGCAGGCAACTATTTTTAACTCTCATAAATACGTATATTCTCAGAAAAAATTACGTCTTGCGTGTGAGTACAACTCTCTCATCCATTCCATGGCTGTGAAAACATAAAAATTCAGTTAGGGATTGTGATAAAGAGCAGGATTTGGGAGACTAATATTTGGTCTGGAGGCCAGTTGGCCCAGCATGACTCATATCCACACACTGAAACTTTATTCTTCTGCAAAACAGAGTGGCCACATCTGAGCCAGGAACACAACCACTGGAAAGAAGACCTGGTCTGCAGTAACCCAGACCATGGCTGAGTGTTTTCTGGGATGCTGCTCGCTGGCACAGGCAAAATACGTGCCACAGAATGTGCTAACAAGGACGATAGCCGATGTTTGTATATTTTGTCTTTTTTCCTTATTTGGGTAATATCAGCACACTACAGCAATACCAACCCACAACTATACTTTTCTTTTTCCTTCAACGGTCCTTTCCAACCCAAACTATTCTATGATTCTATGCTGGCAACCACACTCCAGTAACGTCATCTCATCCCAAATCAAACTCTTTCAGGCACATCATTATGCAGCACACAATTTCACTGGCATGTTCAGCTGCTGTTGCAGATGAGCCTATTGGTCTGTGATCAAGTCAACATGCAATAGCCATTGCATGTCACATGATTCCTACACAGCACCAAACATCTGAAGATTTCTGGAAAACCTTGCTAATAGGCCTTTTGTCCAGAGCAAGATTTTACGAGATTTCTTATGCAAAAAGATCTCTGTTCCCACCTCTGTTCTACTGCTGTCTCATACTTGAATTATCTTTTTTACCAGAACCTACTTATGGATTGCAAAGTAAAACTACCATATAGATACTCAAGCAACTCAACCAAAATACATTGTTTTCTGTGATACAGACCCTTACATGTTCCACCTTCCCTCCTCATTGTATTCTCTCTCCTGTTTCTCTTCCTCAGATGTTTTTTCTTAGTGTTTAATAGGCAATGCAACTGTACATCACCTACTCTGTTCTCATCTCTGCTGTCATTCAGGTAGCCACCAGCATCACTAATATAGAGGTGATTTCTGCATACAACATCACCCAGAGTAAAGTCACTGACTGGTGAATTCACAACAACCACAGCTGCCACTGAGATAATTTCCAGAAAGGGGTCTCTCACAAAGGAAAAAAAAGGGAGCATACCACCCAGGATTGTTCATCTACGTTCTTGCACCATCCTGGGCTAGCACAAAAATCTGTACCGGTCCATAGTATGACTGCGTCCCATCACTCCTCTTCTACAGAAGTATGTTACTTTAGTAGTGACCACTAAATAGTTTACACATGATCAGCTTTGCTCTAAAGGCAGTTAACAGGAAGTCTAGCCATGACAGCACAGTGCATCATACAACTAGTAATCCAGTTATGACCAATTTAGATGGCTTTTGTGGTCTTGTTCCGTATTGATGCTGCCACCGGTACTCATGTTAGTCATTAAACTGTGTCTGCATCACATAACAGTGGCTGCAGTGTGAGCATAGAAGTCAGAAAGGGTCTCAGTCCCGTCAAGAGAGCCATTATTCACACTGGAAACATTATTCTGTTGCCCTTTGACAAAGCTGTTTCTGCAGCTGTCACCTTCATGTGTTTTCTTTCATTTTATGTAAAAGAAAAGAAGAAATTTTCTCATTCAAAATGTTCTTTGTTATTACAGGGTCAAGTATAGTTCTCAACCATTTCTGAAACAACTGCTGAGAAACAGCATTCTTTCTTCGTCAAGAGTTAATTTTTATTTCTTTTACATGTAGGAAACAAATTACCCATGTGGAAGTTTTCTTGAAATGAGCTATTCATGTGAAGCATGGCTTACAGAGTTATTTCTTTGACTGTTGATTACTTTAGTAACCAAACACAGAAAATTAAATGAATATAGAGAAATTATTCATTTAATTTGTATTTGTTATCATCATTTATTTTAAAGAGCACTTGATTATACAGCTTATATCTAGGTCCATGATAAGTTGTGCTGCTTAATTACCACTGCTAACATCCTGTGATGATTTACCTAAAGTTATCTTTCAATTCATATCTATAAGATGATTTCTATGACATAGCACATAAGCTCAAGAGCTGCAGAATGTATTAGATAGATAGATTAATATTTGGCAGTAAAAGTTTTCATTTTCAATATGGAGGTATTTTGAAGATTTTTCTTTTTTATATTCCTCAAATCATCACTTTCTATTGTATTAGCAAGCCAGAAGAGATGGAAAGAAACACAAAAAGTCATTATTCTGAGTCAGACAGGACTGTCCTTTCATACTACATATTAATCTCTTTGGTACTTACATATGTTACACCTTTTAAAGACTGTGCACCTTTTTCTGATCACTTGGAAATATTCACCTGAATGAAGGTCTTTCTACATTCCTCTGTTTTGTAAGAATTCATTTTGAAATAATATTTCACTCTTACTGGCTTAGGAGTAAATAAATAAGTTCCATACCTTTATTGAGTTACTCAACATTTTCACCACTATAGAAGATAGGAGACTGGAGTCTGCCCTTTTATGCTCCAGCTAGAGGTATTTTTGGTACCAGTTTATGGTCCTTTGCAAGAACTCTGAATGTGCTTCCATATATTCCATTCTAACCACCTTTAGTCATAGGAAAATTGTTAGGAAAGGATGTTAGGATGTTAGTTTTAATTAGGAAGTTGGTTTTAGCTAGGAAAATCTTCTCCGGAGTTGCTTTGCAAGAGAAGACAACATAAGATATTAAAACTTTTCATGTAACAACCAGAGGGCTTTTGAATGAGAGGGATGAGATGTCAGTGCAAATATATTTGACCCAGGCAGCAACACTTAAGAACTAAATATCTACATTATCAAGATGAGCCTCCTGTCAGTAAGACACTTTGAATATAGAATTGTCGTCTTCTCACCTCAGCCCAAAAAGCTTATAGAAAGAAACATTACAAACTAGATTGGACAAAATATGGAATCAGGAATAATCTGATATTGTAGCAAGACTAACAAAATGACTGAAACATAGAAACATGTGTTGGTAATATGAGTCTATGTTAACACACAATATGAGGAACAATTCAAAGACAGCAATGATCAAAAGTTTTGCTTCTTGAAAGTGATTAAATCTATCTAAAGAAATTAACAGTATTGAGAATATAACTTTCACATAATTGTTAAAATTATCAAATAGTAAACATCATAAAACACAATTGGTAATAAATTTAGAAATGTTTTTTCTTAAAACAAAGAACACTAGCATAAGACAGAACTTTCAGATTAAAGTCTACTAGTCTGTTCAAACTATCTTCAGAACCAATCCATTCTTGCTAAACATTCCAATCCTAGGGAAAAAGCATTTTTCAGTAGAGAACTGATCCTTCAATTATTTTTAATCAGGTCTACATCTAGATCAGTAGCCAGTACAAAATAATACTTTGTAGGCTTCAGTAAAAAATGTCAATGTATAATTGCACTACACCTACACTACACCTGCTGATGTAGTTAGTCATGTTTTACATTCCTGAAATAACACAGCTTAACAGAAATACCATACAGAATTTTTTACACTCTAATTTGGCAATTATTCTTTGATCTTCTATCTCAAACTTTCCCTCTAATATTCACATCTGATCCTGCACATTTGTCTTATTATTGATTGTTTCTGTAACATCATGTGGAGATGGTGCATTATGGACAAGGGTTATTCGCAAGCATTTTTCCAGAACAGTTGCAGAATTAACAAGGATGTCATAATATTCTTCTCAGCATCAGACAACCCTTTTACACAGATGAGAAAACTCATGCAAAGGCAAATCAAAGATCTGCATATCATTTGCAAAGGCTGTTACTATTACTTCTGATACCTTCATTCCTAACAGTCCTTTCTACTGAGCTTATATAATACTAATTATATAAAACCTTTTCAGAATCACTCTCTCAAGCTGCAATGTTTGATCAATACGATTTAACCTTAGCTCTTCTAAATTTAGCACAAGGTCTCTCTCTGATCTGTTTCAAACAGAGTCTCCCTAATATCTGTCTCCTAGTGAATGATGAATTTGTTTTAACTCAATTGGTTTGTTTCTAGGAAGATCAAGGTCAGGATATACAAAGTATATAACAGTTGTGATGAGGTAAGAGGGGAGAATAATTATATATACATGAATATATCTTGATATCTTGTATATATTTTTATATATATAAATGTATCTTGATTCCCCAAATCATATTTTGCACCCACTTGCTGATTCTTTTTTCTGTTTAAATTCTGCACATCAGATGTCTCCTAGAGTATTTACATCAGTTTATATCCATGGCTGACTTACAAAGTCATTTATAACACTTCTGAACTTAGTCCACAATGTTAAATTCAGCCTCCAGTGAATCAGTGAAGATCTCATAGATTTCCTTCATGAATCTAAATTTATGAGTAAGGAAAATATTTTTTTACATTTAAAAAAGTGTATATCAAATGTAATTTGTTCAAATACCAGTGTAAGTGGTAAATAACTGTGAACTTCATCCCACTTTAACATAAGGATTACCAGAATCTGGTTTGCACACCGAGATGAAGTAAGATTGTATGCTCAAGAAATCTAAGTAGAAAGATACTTCCCAGTACTAGAAAATACTACCATAAAAATATCCATCATACATCTTATGTTACTTGGTATACTTGCCACACCATCCTTTAATTGTAAATTACATCCATGGTATAATATGTAAATGAAGGTCACTTTTTGTACATGGCCAGCTATAAGTTGTTGCTCTCAAAATAGAGATGGACTTGGCCCATAAATCTATGGAATAGTTTTTTTTCAAGCCTTTAACTTAATGAATTAAATATTCTTTGAATTTCTTTATATTGGATATGATTGAAGTAAATTTATATGATTGTTTCTTAACGATATAAATGACCAGTTCTGAAATAAAACAGAGCTATGTCCATTTACACTGCCAGAAACCGTAGCTTGTTTTGCTTGTAGAAAATATAGTTTAGATTAGAATTCCCCAAGCTAACTATGTTCTATTAATCAGAAATAGATAAAGACAATATTTAGATTTTACCTTACAGGGAGGGCTATTTCACTTTGCATTATTAAGATAAAGCACATCTTTAGCTGAGGTTATTAAAGGCTGTCCTTCCAGGAATTTCTAGTTTAAACTGGCAACACCATTTGTGAAAGTTTTTCCCCAATAACAATAGAAAGGCAATTGGTTACTGAGGACTCTGAACACTGTCTTTCACAGTAAGGCTCAGAGACTTGAGGCTTACGTAGTACAGTCCCTCAGAGTGGGAAACTTCCTCAGATATCAAGGTTTTAAATTAAAACCATTAGTTCATGAAATAGCATTATTTTGTATCCCATTGGACACCACAAGTAGCCTACATCTAGTTAGTGGAGCGACAGTGCAGGCTACGCAACCCATGGAGGACTCTCTAGTTGGTGCATAGACAGCTGGGCATGATGTGGGCAGGCGCTGAGCTGGAGCACCCGCATCTCCGCAAGGTGGGAGGGCTGTGCAGGTGCAGGACCTTGCACTCCCTCAAGGGAGCAGAGTGCTCATGACCCACATGGCCTAGGCAGGGGGTGCAGCAAACTGTCAATATATGGTGAAGAGCATTAGCTTGGGGATTCATTTTAGAAGGTATTTACAAAGGTGATCATTAACATTTTGTAGATGTCTAGTGTTGTGTTTTATCTGTTGCATTGCTGATATTGGACCTAAATGATAGCTTTCCGATTGCTCGTTGATTATGTATCATTAACAAATCAACACACCACTTCTCTCATTTGTTTTAAACTGCGTGAACTGAGTAGGTCTTTTCCCCGTGACCACCCTCAAAAAAAATTTCTCAAACCTATGAAAAGGAGTAATCACTGTGATAATAAGAGATAAGACGACAAGACATATTGCAAACAAAAGCCTGCAAAAAAGTTGGTAGAGGGGTCAGATTTGATTCAGTTCCTGCTGAAGGAAGGCTTAGGAAGATTCACACCAAGTGCTCATGCAGTGTTTGCAGATAGACCGGGCTAAGGGAGCCACAAAGCTCCCATGGAGAGCTATGACTTATGTGGATTCACCAGCAGAACTCCCTTTACCAAATTCTGCAGCTGTGGAGACTTTTGAAGCCTCATGCTTCTGCAGAGAAGATTTTAAAGGTAGACACTATGCCAAAACAGAGAGAAGTAGAATCTCCCTTTCCACACCCGCAAACACTCACTCTACTGCAATCTGCTCTAGCTGCAGGTGATAGATGAACCTTTTTGGCAGCACACAATCAAGAACACTGCAGTAATCCAACCGTGACATCAGAAAGATCCATGTAACAGGTCAACTTGTAAGAGAGAAATGTAAAGTTCTCATAGGCCTAAAAGGTTTAAAAAACCTTTATAAGACATCTCTAGCTGTGACTGACACGTGATTTTCTGACATTCACTTTTGATCAATCGGTGCAAATAAATTTCAAGGCCAACATAGCATCAGTCCTGCAATGCAGCAAAGATAACTGTATTTTATACTATATCGTTCAAAGGATACACAGCACTGAGTGTAACTAAAAATCAGAAAAGATTGTCCACGAACATCCATTTTTCTTCTCTGAAATGGTGATAGCTAAAAACAACCTGAATTAGATCATCATGTTTCTAGTTGAAAATGAAAGTTTTTTTCTCCCAAAACTTTAAAGATTGCTCAAGCCCTTAAATATTCTGTGACCATAGCAGAACTTGACACTGTAAGCCCTGTAAAGCCTGTTGGTACCTTCCACTACTTCAAGCCAGTTCAAGATCTCAGTTGAGACTGAGAGTCCCTACCTAGTATAAGTGAAAAACAAACATTCATTCCTTCTTCAGGGTATTTCTTCGCAAACAACAAAATCAGAAAAAAAAGCAACTGAGCATTAAAAGCAGGTTGGAAGCATAGGACAGAACCCAGAAGTTATAAACAGAGGGTTGCAATCAATAGATGATGCTACATACAAATATGCTCTTGCTCTCCCCTCTCTACTCTATGGTCTTCTGGTTCACTTTATTTATTTTTAATTATAAATTTATCTATAATTATAATTATAAGTCATTCCCTCAGACATCTCTGGGAAAAGTTGTCTAATTACATGAAAAGCATTCGTAGCAGAAGAGAATGCTGACACGTGACAAAGTGTGCTGTTTTCAGAGTTTTTGGACTTAGTAGCAATAATAAAATCGTAGGTGAAGAGAGGAAAGTGTTTAAAAATTGAAAGAAAACTTTAAAATTAATTTATTCAGAAGTTTTCTTTGTTTGATAGGACTTCGCCCTCTGGCTACCTCCTCCAAATACTTAACCTGCCCTTTCTGGCTCTGTCTCACTCACAGCACTGTTGTTTCCAGGTGACATTTAGAATGTCTTTAAGCTAAATTTCCATACTTATTTTAATGGGGAAAATATCAAGCATGATATATGGGTAATTCAGATAGCATTTACTTCACTGTAAACTAACTTCACTTGTTACATTGAATAATTGGGAATATGCGTCCTCTAAACTACTGGCTTGCTCGTATTGCAAATACAATATTTCTATGTCTAATTCTTGTCTAGAAAAATATTTTTCTTCCTTTTTCCTTGTAATGAGGTTCCTACTGGACTGTATTGAGAGTATTTTAACAGAATAAATTGATTAGGTCAGTGCAATAATGTAATTATTTACTGTACATTAATATGTCAAGGCCAGATCTAGACTCATTCCATCTCACTTTAGGCACAGAAACAAAATATCTAATCATTGTATTCCAAATGCCAGTGCAATGAAACAGACACCTTCACATGGTAATTCACATCCTAAAGAAGGTGTCATTTTTTCTCTCACAGTTTCTTAAGAGGGAGTCCATAGCATAGCTCTGTTCAGAGTTTAGGCCCCTCAGCTGTGTGTCTAATGATAGACAAGATGCATGTGGACCTAAGCACGTGTGAACTTTCACATGATTCAGAAGGACATGCTCTGTTAGTTCTTGGAACAAGCATTTTCTGTGAAATGCCGGCAACCACTGCAGGATCACTGCCGACAAATACTGAAATGAGAAGAATCTGGAAAAAATTAGGAGGAAAAGGGACACCTAAAGCTGCTGCTGGAACTGGTGGTAGTATATTGCTTGAGGCATAGCAAGAATAGAACAATGTCTTAGACAGAGAAAGAGCAGTAAAGATTATAAGTGGGACAACAGAGAGACCCTTATATAGGGAATACAGTATTTGTGAGACGGAAGGGTCAACGAAAGGACGTGAAAAGCATGACTGTAGGGAGAGAGAGATGGAGAAAAATGATAAGCCTATGTTCTGCAAAGACAGGAACGGGGATTGGCGGGCATTAGTCAGGATGAAAGGAGGAGAGGCAAGAGTCAGAATTTGGGTGGAGAGAACAGAAAGGTGAATGCAAGATTTGGGAACATGGAATATCATTGTCAACAGAGAGAGGGAGAAATATAAAAAGCTAGAGTTTAAGAAACTTCAGGAACATTTAAGAGGTGATCTCTAATATTGGCTATATACAGTAGAAAGAAGTCAGTGGAAAGATGAGTGAAAACTATTATTTCATTTTGGTTCTTTCCTTTATTCCATAATGAGCTTTTCTAACTGCACTTTTGTGAACTGATGTTACCTTAGGCTCCTGGCTGTTGGAGATGAAAAACACAAGCAACTGAAACACTGACAACATTTACAGGAATTGATCCTGCAAGAAAAGTCTAAATAGCTTTTGCTGACTCACTTAAGGGTAGGCTGAAATCTAGTACAGAAGTACTGAACACACTTAACAAGCTGGCTCATGTACCAGAAACAGTCAGGATCAGCCAGAGCTAATTCATTCTGGGAGTGGGACTTGGGGAAGCGGGGATTTAAAACACAGCCATAGTTAAAGGGAAACTTCAGTCTCAGGAAAAAATGGTCTTATCAGAGATATTTCTCAATGTTGCAGTTTGGTAAATAATTCCTAGTCCCAAGGAAATCACTTTGTGTGCTTCTTCGCTTTGGCATTCAATAAGTATTTTCTTGCATAGTTTATCAGTGATAAAGATTACATCTTTAATGAAGGAATATTTCTATTAGTAAGGGTCTAGTCAGTAACACGGGCTTACTCATCCTGCTGTTTCACTTTCTGGCAGGCAAATAACTCTCAAGTGCTAAAGCATTTAAGAGTGGAGCAGAGTTCATGCTAAACTTCTGTTCTGAAATGCTATCCATGGTGTAGGGTTTGGTAATGACCAGAGTCAACATCAGGAGCCTAGACTTCATTCAGTGTGTAAAGTAGTAAGGACTCTTACATCAAACATTTTTTTTCTATTTCAGTACAGCCTACATTTAACAAACAACTTTGGATGTTAAGTCAATTTTAGATATTTACATGAAGATATTGGGAAATACGATCTCATTCTCCAATTGACTTGTTCTCCAGCTGTCTCCATTTCTTCACATTGCTAGGTATGTTGGATTTCTAAGTTCATTATGGCAACTCCTCAATAGCTTACCTTCAAACAGCCTGCTTTGATTAGATCTAAATTATTCCCTGAAAAAGAAGACAATTTATTTTTTTTTGGGGGTACACAGCATGTTAATAGATTCCAGGTGCCAAATGAATGAATTGTTTTGGGTTTAATTTCTCAGATCGCAACTTGAAAAAGTTTCTGTAGATTAGTTTCCCCAGTGCAGAGTGCTGTGCACAGAGATACCCAGACCATGCATCCCTATACCTGTGTATAAGCTAATTTTCCCAGGTGAGAGAAACAAGGCACATTATCTTGAACATAGCACCCCATTAAAAAGCTGTATTAATTCTGTGAGACAACAGAGCATTATGGCAGTACTTGAAGCACTGTTTCCCTATAGATACACATTTTCTAAGGTCACATTACATTAGGATATTTACTGACGTATAAACCAAAGAGAATGAGCACTTGCTCATCAATATGATAAAGCCAACTAGCAGATGATAAAATGTAACTGCCTTGTATATTTTGAGAGGCTGAGCATCAGAGAGCATTAGTCAAAAATTTATTTGCAACCTGGTCTATAAGTTGCAGCCGTCCATTATATCCTTTCTGATCACTCTGTGTTTGGTCTTTTTGCATACAATTTTTCTGCATAATTCATATTTCTTCTTCTGACTCATATTTCTGAAATAATACACACTTTAAAGAAGTTGTAGCACTAATACTAACATCATCTAAAGAACATTCCTAAGAAGAGACTGCTCAGATCTCCCCATTTTAAATCACACAGAACAAAGGCAACTTATTTTTTTTGAAAAAAAGTATCAACTAAAATCTTTTAAAGGACCACCAGACTTTTTCAGTGCTTAGCTATAAAGAATAGCATCTAAAATGCTTTCTGATTAAAGCAGTAATACAGGAGGTTAACAGAAAATCTTGAATGGAATTGCCAGTTCTATCGATTAGATTCAATTTACGGTGCCAGCCCAGTAAAACCTAATTTTATTTAACTTATTATGTCAATTTTTATTCTGCACATCAGTAAAAGACTAACCCATTTTCTTTCCTATATGATCTTATTATCAATCAATCAATAATTTTCAAGTGAAAAAGACGGAATTTCAAAATAGTTTCAATCTTCAATCTTTCAGAAGTCAAACTGTTCTTGTTTTTTATCAAAAGAAGAGGAATAAAAATTTAGAACTGTTTAGGTGTGTTAAAAAAGTTATGAAGTCAGCTGCTATCTAACACTGGGCCATGACAGACTTCATATAAACCTTTTACGAGCAGGACAAATTCAGCATTCCTATTTTCACAATAAATGACATCAAATCAATTCCTCTCAGGTCTTTAAAGTAAAATGTGCATGAATCCAGCTCCTTTTGAAACAAACAAGAATGAATTTATTAAATCAGAATTATCACTGCTTCACAGTTTCAGAACTGAAAGGCAGACAAACAAGTAATTATTAATCAAATATGAAATGAGAGTTGCAGCTTTGACAGTGGAAAATATTGAACCAACCACCCACTGAGTGCCACAATATGCTAGGCAGTCTTAAATATTACTGACACCGTACAATTCAGAAGATCAGTAGCCTGGTTTGTAGCTGTAACCTGACAGGAAGACGTTTAACAAGCATCAGTTTCATTTCCAAACAATTCTGACTGTAACAATTTGACTTTGCAGAATTATCAGTAAGTTGGGACACTGCTTCGGAAATGTAGGTTAACCTCTAGTCTCAAAGGCAAGAAGAAAAAGAGTTACTGCAACTTCATTTTGTCCTCCTTTTATCAAGTCACTTTTGATTTCTCGAATTGCAGCACACATTTATTAAAATGATAACCTTTTAAAGTTAATTTTTTTTTTGTAATGACAGATCTCTTTGAGAGGACTCTCGTACTACATGAATACCATTCTGAGTTGATACGTAACAACCCAAAGCTGTGTATCAACCCAAAATGATACTCATGTCGTAGGATAAGGATGAAGTATTCCATCATATTTGTTTTCTAGTGTAATTTAAATTTTAGCACATTCTATTCTTTTCATAGTTTAGTCTATTATTAACATTTAGCTTTAAAAATATTTGCCTGAATTTCAACAGATATATTAAGAGATAAAAATTAAACATTTTAACAGTTTTTTCATAAACAGACGAGTACCTGACTAAGTGAACACCTGTTAAAGTTATAAAAACAAGAATGAAGAGATACAAAGAGGTACTTAAAAATTCAGTGGTTTCAATTTCCATTTAAAATTGAATCTTCAGTAATTATTTTTCATATTTTAGTCTCTAACACTTTAGCCACTCACCCAGGTAAAGATACTACCTGAATCCTGAAGCAGTAACTGTTGTAGTACCATTGAATACTATCAAGCCATAATACCTAAACGTTTATAGTGCTAGCACTCAAATTATAAATCCTTGCACATAAGCATATCTGAATTATTACAGTACATCTTCCATTTTATACTGCTACATCTCTATTCAAACCACAGAAAGTGCTGATGTAAAGAAATTATGCCAGCTTTCTGAGGCAGAGTAATGCATTGTGATCCAGCTGAGTTTCCAAGTGAACTTGTCAGCTGACAAAATCACAGGCAAACATGATGATCATTTCTGAAGCTCTCTTTCATGGCTTTTTCTTTTTTTTTCCCTCCAGGATCTTCACTTTTCTGAGGAATCTTAACTGCCTTTTTGAAAACTTACTGTTATTATCATCATCATAACTCAAACATCTTAATAATACAAGTGAAGCAGATGACAGAATTGAAACTGCAGAATAACAAGATGACAGTTAACATCTGTAATGTCCTGAACATACACATTCTGGGTAGCTCTTCTCTCTAGTATTTTTAATTCTGTTAAAGTTTTCTGCTTCCAAAGATGAGCACAATGGGAAAATGGGAAGTGAGAAACAGGCAGAGCTAAAATAGTAGACTGGTATTTATCATCACTCCAATTTGAGGCAGGTTCAACAACTCTTGAGTTATGACCAACTTAGGTAGTCTCTGTGAGCATGGTGTTCAAATATCATTAAACTACCATAGTAAACAGGTTTTAGCCCAGGGAGGGGAAACATACTGTTTTAGGAAGCAAGAAAACAAAGGCCAGAGGGATCCTGTGGGTGAAGTGAGAAGAAGCTTTTTAAAACTTCTTGGTATCATCTTATACGTGACATCAGGATGTAGCAACCTGACAGTGTGGTGGCTTTTTATAATCATCATGGCAAAAAGAGTGCAATTGTATCTGTGTAGGCACAGCTAGTTCCAGGTTTCGGTCTACCCAGAATTGGATTTTCCAACAACAAAACCAATTGCCAAAACTATTCACTCAGAAGCCTTCCAGCATTACTCCAGGAATGAGTAATGAGTTCATTCTCCAGGGCAAGTGTCTTGTTTCTGCAGCAAGAGGAAACTTCTGTGTCTTTTGACTGCATCTGCAACTTTTATAACTGGCTCAGATATCCTGTACTCTTATCTTTTTTCCTCTAGAATCTGCAATGTTCCACCAGATCAGCAAAGGAGTTTTGCAACTCGAACTGTCATTTCATCAAGTCTCTTTGAATTTCTGGAGCAAATACTCAATATTTTATAAGTGTAGAAAATAGATACTGTCAGAGGTTCTACTTCCAGGGATATGTCTCTTCTGTGCATAATCAAATTTAATTAAATTGCCCTGGCTTTAAGATCCAAGTGCTAAATGTGGCACTGCTTTCAACTTTTCATTAATGTTTTGTAAAAGTCTCCTTGGTGGATAAGTGAAGATTGCTCTTAAGAAGTGGCCTTTATTTCCAGGACTATGGCTGAACTATTCCAGGAAAGCAGTTTATGATTCACTAACAAAACTGAACTGAGAGCGGACAAGAACATGTCAGGACCAGGACAAAGTCCATCTGCCATTCAAGTGGAACACACGCTGCCCAGGGCTCTGGGCTGCCCCAGTTTGTGCACTGGTGCATTCACTGACATTACCTGTAGAGAGCACCTTTACTTTTCCAAACATAAATCATAGGCATATAGCAAAACAGTGCAGTGAATATGTAAAAAAAAAATGTAAAAACATCTTGACAAGAATGGCTTGGACCCCATTACAAAAAACCTGCTTCTTACCAGCCACAGCTCTTACTAATTAGTGCGGTGAAAGGTGGCAGACACATAGCCACATTTTGTGTAGCCTTTCTTAGTGCTTAGTACCACTTTCCCTTGCACATCCAGTAACTCCATTATTGCCAAATTTTAGCAAGTCACATACATTTCATTTAAACCTCTACAGATATATGGGTTGGGAGGGTTGAGTTTTTACTGCACTACTGTAGTCACTAGTGACTTGTAACGTAGTAGACAAAAAAAAAATCCATAACCTCTAAGAACCTGTAAACAAGACTTCTTGAAACTCAGAAACATAAACCTGTTCTCATTTATCCATGGAGCTGAGGCTGCCAACTCTAAAGGCACAGCTTTGCAGTAAGCTGTAGGAAAGGGGTCTCATGTAGGGGTCTCATGTTCCCGCCTACCCCACTGCTGGTGTTTACCTGCGTGGCACATTTTGAATAGCACAGACAGATAACTTGCAGGAAATTAACCTTACAAAAACATGAATGAAAGGAGAAAAGGTTGGAGTAGGGCAGATGGCAGCTGGTTTGGCTTTTTCTTGAAATCACAGCTGAAGCAAACAGCAGACTTTGAGATCTGGGGTCCAAAGAGTGAGAACATGGGGGTTGGATTAAATCTTTTAAACATGAGCAATTTAGGACTGAAACTCTGGATACTGACCCCAGATTTGCAACACAGTATAATGTATTTATATCCTTCCTCCTCTGTCATAAGTTCATTAGGAATTGTGTGCCTTAGTTAAGTAAAATAGCACTAGTTTAGACCAGTAACATTTTTTTCTTGCTAGATAAGGTGTTTCTCTCCCTCTGTAAGGCATTGTTTGAAAGTGGTTTCTAGTAGAACTGAGAGTGTATGTATGTCACAGAAGGAGAATTGGCTGAAAAATACAGTTTTGCAGCAAAGGTTTCAAAAGACTTTTGAAATGAATCCTGTGCTCTAGGACACTGCATTGCTTACATTATTTACCGAAAATGTCAGGATGTTTGTAACAAAATCTAATGCTACCTAGCTGAGTATAGCCAGTGACTTTTGCAGACTGCAACAGGGGAAGATGAGCAAAGCTGACATTAAGTTAAAGAGAGTGAAAAGTCCACTGCTGAGGAAAAATAAAGCAAAAAATGTAGAAGAGACAGAGAGGCACAGAACACAGGTCAGAATTGTTTTGAATAGAGTGTTCAGAGTCCTAAAGAACATAAAGGTGAAATTTTCATATAAAACCTTTAGAATAAGTAGATGAATCTATAGATGCATCCCCTTAAACAGACTGAGCTTGAATATACTGATTGAACAAGCAGGGAAAGGAGTAAAAGGTCAGAACTTGGTCCTGAGAGAGTGGCAGAAAGGACAGGAGTAGGTTAGAGTCAGACTAAGGCCACTTGTTTGTCTGAAAGGACCTGTGGCGGCAGCAGGAGAGACTGCAAGTTTCCCAGGAAGAGAGACATGAGGCATTCTGCAGCAGAGCAAGGGAGCTTTCACTGAGCACCCTTAAGGAGCGGAGTGTGGATTGTGGAAGTTGATGACATCAGAGACCTTAAATTTGCACATTGGTCCCAGAAGCAGCATATGCACTGGCTGATGGGGAGAGAAACTGATTCCAAAATCTACTGAAGGGACTAGCAGACCTAGCTGCAGGATCACACCAGGACTTTGGAAAGAGCAGTGGCATTAAAATGAACAGCTGAATGTGTTAATGACGGAAGTCCAGGACAGGCAGCTAGAAATGGTATGAAAACATTATATTCTGCCTTCCTCTCCCAGTGATTTCCAACTTCTATTCATATCTGGACAAAAAAAAAAAAAAGAAAATATCATTTTTTAATACCCACTGAATGACAAACTTCAGTTTATTTCTTGTTGATTATGGTGGTTTTACGCCAACATTTATCCTCAGTTTGCTTTACAGAAGATGAATACTCTAATCAATGCTCCAAGAGCTACAGAGGATTTACAATTATAAACCATTGTGAACTTTATTAGGAAAAACAACACATGAACATTTTGATAAAGACAAAACTCATAACTGAACAGTTTCTTATTTTGAAAGTAGAAAAATCATTATCTGATGGATAAATAATGAGAAAGCTACACAGTATTTCTGATATCAACTGGCAATGAAATACTGAAAAGTGAGGAAATTCCCACAGTATATCGGCAAGTGGACATAGAGTTGCATGATTTGACAAATAAGAAAATGACTGTGCTTATTTTGACTGACAGTGGGTTCATTATTCCAGATATCAAGGAACTCAACCACTTCAAAGACAAAAAAAAGCTGGTGCACAATGAAAGCTGCCAACTGAACACGTAACTATAAATGCATTCACATACTGGAAAGAAAAAAAAACTATTTTTCTTGCCAATTTGGGAGGGGAAAAAATACGCTGTTCTGTGTTTTCTGAGCTAAATTTTATCTTCTTCAGTCCCTCTGCCTCATGTGCCTTAAAGGACTCATTTGGGTGAAGCTTTAAAAGATGTGGGAGATACAGAATTCTGCAGAAATTCTCAAGAGTGAACATAAACCTGAAAACTGAGTATTTCTAAAAGTTCTTGTTTTAGGTGAACAAGTCCTCCAAAACATACTGGACATTAACTTCTAGAGCAAAAGATTTCATGTCAATGTGAAGTTTATCTGAATCCTTCTAATATTCCCAATGGAAAAAAGTTCAGAAACACAGAATGATGGAGATAAGGTCAGTTAAAAGAACAGAGCATGCAGTATAAAAAATTAATTGTCTAAACTCCCAGTTTTACTTTCCTTAATGCACTAAGAGTTTAAAACATATTTTTCAAATCATTAGTATGTTTAAAAATGAACCTGAAGATTGTTGGAAAAATAGCAAGACAAATTGGAAGGGAACATTATCACAGTGTCAACCAGATGAAGAGATAATGCTATCCCTCTAGCCTATAAAGTTACACTGGCAGAAAATATTACTAGAAGAACAGGGTCATTTTTGACAGAATTTCCACTTTTGTCCAAAATTTCATGTCAACAACTTCTTTAATCAAAAGGATGCTACACTATACAATCCCTCCTTCATTCTTCCTACCAAAACAGAAATAAAGTAAACAGGATTCAACTATATATTTTTTGTTGCTTCTAAGTATGGCTTTACATTGAATTCTATTTAGAAACAACAAAAAAAGGAGGTATGTTTTTCTATTTTTGACATCTCTGTAAATGAATCAGTTATGCAATATGCAAAGAAAAAGAGAAGAGAGTACAATGTCAGTAAAATAACTAGTTCTATAGTAAAAATGTTGCTATGTTTTCTTGACACAGAAGTCTGGCTTCTATCTTCATTCTTGGGAATTCTGTCCATTTCAAGAACAAACACAGCAAGTTATCTACAAACAAACAAAAAAGGAAATTAGGATATCTAAGCCTTTCCTCCTTTACCAGATCTTATCCTTGAAACAGGAGTAGAATGGTAGAGAAATGTCTTGTTAGAAAATGTTGCAATTTATAAAAATTAAACAAACCTACCCTCACCTTCAGCCTCAATCTAAGGTGCCAGCAGAGAAGCTGGAAGCTAGAAAAGAGTTTTTCAGCAACACAGTCAAACCTTGGTGAACTACAAGAATATTGAGTTCAGAATCAGACTATGTCTGGAAATGATCCATAGTCTTTTATTTCAGCTACTTTATTCAGTTCTGCTGGTGGTGCTTTCTTTGTCTTCACCAGGTATGTTTTGAAATCTGTACTGCCTCCTTGCCTGTAGAGGTTCCTAAAGTAAATACTTGCTCAGACAGAAAACTCTCTCATCTTGATCTTGCAGTCCTTTCTTAGCCTAAATGTAAATAAACTGTCTACTGAGTTCCTGAGTCAGATTTATACTTGTAACATAAAAAAAGCTATTGAAAAATAGGAGAATGATGAACGTCATAAACAAAAATATTGATATCTGAGATAATTGGAGGCACTTATAATTAGGAAGGAGGACAAGGATATTTTGAAGTTTTAGTGGAGGCTATGTAGTATGTTCAAAACCAAAATTTATCAGATTTTAACTAAGTGAAAGCATTAGTAAAATTTCCTTCCAAATACTAGTTATAATAGTTTTTATACTAATTATAAGCAGAGAAGGTTATCCACGTCACTGCAGTTAGTGCAACATACTTTCCCCTAATAATATACAAACATACATGTAGAAGAATTTTGTGAGATTGATTGTGGAGATTGACAGTTTTACATTCAGTGTTCTTGCTAGATCTATCTGCCACACGACCAAACATGACTGAGCCTGTCATGTCTGTATTAACAGCATAGAACATAACAGCCCTTCATTTTTTGTGGAACAAAGCATTTAGTAATAGGAAGATTTTTCATCTGGTGAAGCCTTTATTAACACTCAAAGTATCTTCTCTAAACCAGACAGAATTTCAGAGGCTAAATGTCAGTCTTGGGCATGGTAAGTGACTGTGAATCCAGTAAAGTAAGACCCATCGCAAAGAGAAAAGGTACAGGGATCCTACTCCAATCTCAAACCTACAGACCCAATTCGAAGTGTCCAACCAAGATTCAGGACCCTTTCAAGTGGATGCCTGATCCCTGACGTTGGTTTGAAAAGGAAGCGATAGACACATAACCACATTCTTGTTTTAGGAGCCTCACTTTATCCCTTTCTACAAGACAAAATCCATAGCATATGCAAACATCTTTTATTTCTTTTGTTGTAGTTGTTGTTGCAATAGAATAATTTGTGTAGAATAGCTGATCTTCAAACAGTAACTATCTTTCCTACGCACTGAATGGACATTTCAGATAGAAAATTCGGGATTTTCACAAGCACCTATCCCCTTTGTTTGGCTACTGAAAACATAGATACTTGACATAAGAAGGACAAGATCATCTTTCCTTCCCTCTGAGAGCTGGATAATTAAAATGCAGGCACAACAAAACCTACTTCAGAGACATGACATACCATACATCTTTCTGTTATAATTGTTCTGAAGTTAGAAGCCTCCTTTCAAAACTTCAAACAAGGTTGCCTTTGGAGTATGGACAAATAAACTGTCCCTTCAGTTGTTTAAGAATTACTAGGAAACTCTTCCCAAAACACTGAAGAATGAACACAGAACTTTGTCTTGAAACCTTTCTCACATGAGCAACCCTGGTTGAAAGCAATAAGATCATCCATGTGAGCAATGCAGGAGACCAAGTGATGCTGAACTGGGCACAAGGACAAAGAAAATGCTGTATTTAAGGCAGATGTTCTCTTCAATACGTTTTCACTAACAGGGAAACATTGTTCCCCTTACTTAAGGGATACGTGAATATAAATCAATGTGTTTCATCAAATGTTCTTCATATAACAACAAGCTTTCTGTATGTTTGCCTGGATTTGGTTTTGTCAGGGTTGCAAATCTCACTCCAGTGTTTTGGACCATAGGCAGCTTTTCTCAATGTAAACTCTTCTTAACATCTCTTCCCATACTCATGGGTTTGTGTTCATATGGAATTTACAGAGAAAGCTGAAAAAGAGCAAGGAATTTTGTCTGGATAGCTGTAATGACATGACTGCTGTCAGAATTTGGGCTTTATGTACTTGTGGCTCTTAATATGTAAAGTGTGTTCTAAAGAATGACACTTAGCATAAATAATGCATATTTCAATAGACAAAAAGTAGTCTCAGTTGGTTTTGATGGGGAGTTTTGAGAATACTGTAAGACAGATTTTCTTAAAGTAGTCTTGGTAGCAGTAGTTGGGCAGTTTGGGGTTTTTTTCAGTTTGCTCCAGTTCTCTATCCTTAGGGGGGAAAAACATGCACAGACAAAGACTTATTACAGCAAACATTATCATTTCCAAATCTAATATAAACCATTTGCTCAGACCCAGAATTCAGAGTAAAAATGTTTCCTTCTCAAAAGCACTGACTTTCTGTTGATAGGGATTTCAATAAACAAACAAACCTTGCTTTTTGATAACCCGCTTTCTATACCGTAGTATTCCACTGCAAAGGCAGAGCTCTTTACAGTCTCACTGCTGTGAATGAAAAAAGATGACATTCAGATTAAAGGCTTCCAAGGAAAACTTGCATTTTATGTCAAGATACAAGCTGGTGAGTTTTTCATTTTATTTACAGTTCCATGTTCTCATTCAGGGTACTCATATTAATCTGGACATATGATTAGAAATGCTGAAGAACTGAAATACTTGCTGCTTTTCAGCCCTCAATGTAATTCGAAATTATATGTATCTTTGAAGATATTCTAATGTTACAGAACACTATAGAATTAAGTCTACTGAAATATTTTTTTCTTGAAGTAGTGTCCAAGGTTTCAGCTGTTAAAAAAGCCCTAAAACCTTAACTCTGTACACTATGTCTCCCTTTGCTTTAATCTATAAATGCTTTCACAAATCCAGCTTGTCCACAAGAAACATCAATTCTAAATGAATCACATTTTGACCAAACACATATTCCATTGTTACCACAGTGTTCCTGGACTTTTGACATAACTTCCTTTTCCAGAATTTTTTTTCCCATATGGTCCTACCTTTTTTGTTCTGTTTGTTCACAGGCAGCCTCAGATTCATATCTGTAATGGTTTAACCCCAGCCAACAACTAAGCACCAGAAAGCTGCTCACTCACTCCCCTCTGGTGGGATGGGGGAGAGAATCGGAAGCATAAAAGCAAGAAAACTCGTGGGCTGAGATAAAGGCAGTTCAATAGGTAAAGCAAAAGCCACACATGCAAGCAAAGCAAAATACAGAATTCATTCACTCCTTGCCATCAGGAGGCAGGTGTTCAGTCATCTCCAGGAAAGCAGGGCTCCATCATGCGTAACAGTTACTCAGGAAGACAAATGTCATCATTCAAATGTCTCCCCCTTCCTTCTTCTTCCCCCAGGTTTATATGTTGAGCACGACATCATGTGGTATGGAATATCCGTTTGGTCAGTTGGGGTCAGCAGTCCCAGCTGTGTTCTCTCCCAGCGTCTCGTGCACCCCCAGTCTGCTCGCTGGTGGGGCACTGTGAGAAGTAGAAAAGGCCTTGACTCTGTATAAGAACTGTTCGGTAGTAATTAAAGCATCCCTGTACTGTAGAAAGATTAAGATAAGATAAGATAAGATAAGATAAGATAAGATAAGATAAGATAAGATAAGATAAGATAAGATAAGATAAGATAAGATAAGATAAGATAAGATATTAACTCTATCCCAGCCAAAACAAGCACAATACCATCCTTTATGATACGAGCAAAAACGGACCAATATGCCTTGCTGGTAGTTCTCCTTGTGCAGCAGGTATAAATCATCACCTTTTCTCCCAAGAAGAACAGTTAATGGGTTGTGGGAGGGGTTTCCTACCAAGACGTCTCAATTTCCATTTCAAAGACTGCTTAGAAACTCTTTTATAATGCATGGTACCAAAGATCTCAGCAGGATCATGACCCCATGATTACAGTTAAATAGGGATAAGCCACTACTACAGTATAAGACTGTAGAAAACTCCACAGGTAAACAAAAACAGTTGGGTGAGAGAAAATAAAAGTAAGTACACAGTATGTTAGATAGCTTGCAGTCCCTTGTAACTTGTTTCTGTTGCTACTAGAGGACCATATAGAAACATGCATATATGCTACACATGTATGTGAGAGATCTAGTAATGGGTAAATAATCTCAGTTATGTAAAAAGTAAAATAATTTTTTAAAAGAGCTAACTGAAATATCTATTTAACGAAATAATCCTCCTACATTTGATATTATAAATTTTATTTGTCCCAGAGGCCAAAAAGCCCTTGTCAGTGGATAGGGAAATGCTGCTAAGTACCATATAACACTTCAGTGGCATAAGAAGACTGAAGATAGTACTGTGTATTAATCAGATTTTGTCAACCATTGGTAACATATGGTATTATAATTTATCAAATATGTTTACAAAAGATTTGAACAGGTGCTAACACTTGTGTTCTAAATGTTGACAGGCCTTAAAAAGATGTTCCATTTTTACCAAACTTTGTCCCACAGACAAGGCAAGAAAAAGCCTACAAATTTAGGGCAAAGAAAGTTTTCCAAGTAAACTAAATTTATTCCCAAACTTTTCTGAAAATGGATATTTTAACTCTAGTTTGATATAGATAGTAGTCAGGGTTCCACATTTTGCATGAAATATCAAAGAAATTTCCAAAGAGTATTGTCTTTTCCCATTCATAAGATAAGATGATTGTAGTATATATTTACTGCTAACACTGTCTATCACTAGTACTAATTATCACTAACATTGTGCTGGATTCTAGAGGCGCTGCCAGAGATGACAGTCACCCATCATATGTTCATATACATAAAAGACTGTCTGCTGAGTTTAAAATCTCAGAAAGAAATGTCACAAAGTGTGGAGTCCTGGCTGGACGAGAGGGGACATAGCTTGGTGCGTTGAGCAACCCAGGTTCCAATCCGGAAGTGAGCCTTGGGAGCGGCTGACACGGAACCCTGCTGGGAAGGCAGAGCGAGGGGACACTGGAGCAGGGGGAATGTCACCGTTTCCTGCCACACTGTCATTTCCTTCCTGCCACGTTGTTGTTTCCTGCCACAGTACTGTTTTCACATCGAGATGCAGCTCTGCACCAATCACAACGAGTTGCAGTAGTTTTGCCTATATATGGATTGGG
>Ga0065711_1004508_pt1 | contig 23287 bp, 9 predicted proteins | sample Hoacrofraction12_FD_59098 | JGI IMG/M metagenome (GOLD analysis project Ga0065711, IMG submission 59098) | Hoatzin crop microbial communities from Cojedes, Venezuela - Epithelial fraction 12 v2 (version 2) | ecosystem: Host-associated > Birds > Digestive system > Esophagus > Crop | place...
AGCCCTCGGATCATTTTTGTAGCCCTCCTTTGGACCCGCTCCAACAGTTCCATGTCCTTCTTGTGCTGAGGGCTCCAGAGCTGAACGCAGTACCCCAGGTGAGGTCTCACGAGAGCAGAGTAGAGGGGCAGAATCACCTCTCTCAACCTGCTGGCCACGCTTCTCTTGATGCAGCCCAGGATATGGTTGGCCCTCTGGGCTGCCAGCGCACATTGCCGGCTCATGTCCAGCCTTTCGTCTATCAGTACCCCCATTTTTATTTAGGTGTAGCCTCATTGAATTATATTATTCACAGTCTATTCAGAAGTTGTGTCATATAAATAACAAATTATTTGCTGTCGGAAACACCTGACCTCCTTTTTTAGCCCTCATTCTGCAGCATGGGTTAGTGCTTCATCTGTTCATAGGACTGGTCATTGCAACCTCTATATTTTCCCCAGATTCTTTTTTGTTTTTATTTCGAAAACCTGTGCTCTTTTTTTTTTTTAATCATCAGACAAACAATTCAGACTCCCTGTCACAACAAACTGATTGTAAAAGAAGACTGAATACATCTTCCTCTGAAAACTGCATCATGCAGTTGCTGTAATTTTACCTTGGAAGGAGACAGAAGGTTAGCACAGCACCCTCCATGAGACTCCCTCTACTGCATCCACACAGAAAGCAAGACACTTTCCTGATGCCCTTAAAATCAAATTCAGACCTCTCCCAGAGCAATGGCAGGTCCATTCCTGCAGTTCAGGCATCCGTCTAATTTCTTAATGATTCTGGCTTCAGTCCACAAATTTGTTATTATTCTAATTTTGGGTTTTTTCATTTCACACCAAGCAATCCTCACATGTTGCTTGAAATATAAACAGCAGAACTGGTAACAATGAAACATAATTTTCAAATTGGAGCCATTTTTCACAAGACTTCCCATGACATTTTCATCCATTTGTTAAAATGATGTTTTCAAATCAGAAAAATGTTTCCAGAACACTCAGAAGCAGAAATTTGAAGGATTTCGCAGAGCAGAAGTCTTCAAAACCCACAACCAAATAATGTTTTGATTTAAAAAACTCAGTCCCCAAGTGATCACAATATTGTGAAGCCTCGGAAAAACAAAAATTCCAAGGAAATCTATGGGGAAAAGGTTCAATAAAAACAGGTTATTTCATCACAAAGCTTTTTATGCAAAACCTCAGACCAGTTCAAACAAGCATTGTCCCCTGTCTGGTGGTAGTGGGAGGCAGAGCACTGAGCCTGAGGGCCCTGTAGCAGGTCTGGGGCTGTTCTCCACTCACAGTATTTCTTCTCTCCAGAAATGATAAAAATAAAGCATGTTCTGCTTCCAGAAAACTTTGATAGCTTTCATGATGTTTTCCTAAAAATATCTGTATTTCCTTTGTATTGTTTAAGAGTGTAACTCCTCCATATGGCTGAGGCTACAGCTGCTACAGATAGCTTAAAAATGAGGAAATGGAGAAATTTCTATTCATTTATTTGCACACCTCGGTAAGAATATTACTACATCATGATTATAAAATCCGGCTGTCCATTCTTTGGAAACAGAGCAGATTTCAAAAGAGCGCCTCATTTTTAAGGTTTAGGCCCATATTTACGTGAAGGTGCTGAACTTTCTGATGTCATGCTGTTAGGGTGGCTATCTTTTCCTCATTTCCCCAAGGAAGTGTGAGAGTGCCACTGATCATCACAAAGATGTGTATAGACCACAGTAGTTACACGTTTGTATTAATGACATGGGTGTGTAGCTTTCTAGGGGATTTTACTGTTGCATTTACTGTCTGTGTGATGGTAAATCTTCAGAGCTCTGGGGATGATTAAAGATATTGCAGAAGTTTATATAGGCATCTGTATGGACCTAAACTGGATAGCAGATATCCATAAAGAGATTTAGAGCATGGTGGAGCCCTGCACGGTGCTTAAAATCTGGGAAACAGTGATGGGAACAGAGCTGTTATTCATCAAATGAGAATTTTATCTGGTCTTGCTGTTCCTATATTTCTAAAAATGAGAGAAACCCAAGAGGCATAGGTAATAGCAGCGGTAACAAGAGCAACGGTGATGTAAACTAACGCTCACAGATATCTTTTTGATATTCAAGGCACAGCACTCAGGGGTGAAACCTGACCAAGAGCTACCAAGTCCCTTTTTACCAAGGCAGACTGGGGTAACATGCTCAACCATCACCCAGCAGTTCTCGACTGTAACCTCTTACAGTCCCCACTGATGTAGAAAGGATACATTTCTAACTTAATCCAGACTGCCACATGGTAAAGCCATCTGGGAGGATATTTTGAAGGAAACAGATGGAAAAGGAAGAGATTCCTCTGAATGTAGTGTAAGATTTACATTATCCTCCATGAACTTCCATGTAGTCCCCATGTTTACACGATTTATCACTATTTCCTTAGACAGCTCAGATTAGGAAGCCTGCATGAGCTCATGTTCTTATTGTTAATTCTGAGTCTCAACGTCCCTCCTTTAAAGGGAAAATCAGTAGTGTAAAATGAAAACGGAGAAAGGCAATGGGACTTCAGCGAAACCCAGCAGCATGAAGTTCCTGATCGTCCCAGGAATTAGGCTGTTTTACCTCCTCCTTCCTTCAGCCTCAGGAAGACACTGTCATGAGCGCATGTTCACAGTGATAATTTTTGTTCTCTGCCATGCACCCACATCCAGCAAAACTGCAATATTGTGCTAGCATAAGCGTGGGAGCAGGGCCTATTAAAACCACGAAGGGTTAAAGATAAGTCAATGATTCCACTGAACATCCCCCAGGCCAAGGATTAAAAACCAAGAAATGTTCTCTGAGTGAAGACACGGCACACAAATAATTTAAAGAGGGTAGTTTCACTAGCCATGTTGTGATGACTGGGGATTTCTAAACAGCCCTCTCTCTCCTTTCATGCATTCTTCCATGCCTCCTCATTTCCTATACAAATGTTTCCATTACTAATGGGAATGTCAAACAGCCTCCTTTTCTCTCTGTGTCTCTGTCTCTGACCACGGAGGTGCTGCCGAGGCACTGTGCAGCAGCAGCAGCTGAAACACCCCACAGCATCCCCACCAGACTCATCGCTTTGGGAAAGAAGAAGGGACGGGAAGATGCACACAGGGAACCTTGGTGCTTAGGTTCAAATGCCTACATCATTTCATCATCAATTAAATCTGTCATTACTTTGTTCTGCTACCAGAAGACGGAGACCTTGGTCCTCTCTTTGTCCTCCCACACCCCAGCCCAGCCATTCCTTCCTCTCGTGTGCTAGGGAACCACACAAATGAAACACTCACAGGGGTAAGTGCCCAGGGAGATGGGAGAGCTAGCAGCACCACACATGCCGTCAGCAGCAATGGCTTCTGCCAGGTGAGGTTGTGGGCAGAGGACCAGCTCTCCACCCTGTTACCCGCCTGGCCCCAGGGGGGATAAGCTCTGCTACGTACCAGAGGAAACCGCCACACGAGCAGCCTCCCAGAGCCTTTGCCTCCCGGATTCGGCCTCCTTTGCACAGCAGGGTTTAAGCCTCCCTATCTCTCAGGTGCCACGGAGGAGATGGCTGGCTTTGTGCCCACTGGCAGATTTATTAACAAGCTGTAGTAGAAATAGCCTGATTGTGGCCGTAACAGTTGAAGGATGTAAGCAAGACCAGGGAGAGGAAATATCTCTTATTAGAACAACTTTGTGTGTTTTGAATTGTATGGTGTAGTTAGAAAGTTATAGATGGTAAGTCCTTGGGGACTGATGTTGTGTTTCTTGCATAAGCTGGCCTAACGAAAGACATTACCTCTCCCTGCAAAACTTACCTCACTTGAAAATACTACTACATTCATCCTGTAGGTTTTATCCACCATTGAAACATTAATATTATTGCCAGTGCCATGGATTCATCATTGCTGTGACTGTATTGGTATCTTTTGTAGAAACCCGATTCCTGCACATGCTTTTGGGAGTTACATCATTTTAACCCTTCAGCTCCTAGCTAGGATGTTTTCTGTTTCTTACGCAACGGCTCCTAATTCAGATTACAGCAGACACTACGATAATGTACACTGTACAGTAACATATTAAAACAATAAGGTGGAAAACCAAAAGTATTACTCCCTTCTGAAAGCAGACCTCTTTCCCGAAAAGCAAGGGACCCTTTATGCTCTTGACTCAGCAATCATCCATATTTACCAAGGTACAGCAGCAAGTCCACGGACTCTGCCAGGCAGGGATGGGCCTGCTCCCATGCCCACAGGCTTTCCATGTTGGTCTATATGTCTAACACTGCCAGTGTTAGGGTGCTTGGTTTTTTTTAGCATGGGGTGGGCTGGGGAAAGAACATGGAGGCGATCATAAATGCAGTGTTTGACCAGTTTCATGACACTCTAGCTTACACATTTGGCCAAGGTATTAAAGAAGAATAACACCATCCATCAGAGAAGTTCAAATGTGTTAGTCTTTATGACGGATTCAGTCTAGCCGCTAAGTTCAGCCTACTTTCTTCCGTGGATTTAAAGACTCCTTTAGACCAGTGGGGAGAAGGGTTTTATACCTGTGCACCCTCCTTGCTGTAAGCAGTCCCCAGTTACCCACGTTCAGGACACACACAGACACCTATCACACACTGGGCTTGTACCGTGTGTGTGTGCCTGCATTATCATCGCAAGGTGGCTGCTGCAGAAAGAGGACATTCCTGAGCAAGCACCATTCACTGCTTCCTCCTCTCATTCCCTAGGGCCACTGCGTGAATTGTTCTGGTGGCTGTGCCGAGCAAGCCAACAGCTGTCCCCCAGCTCATATGACTGATGTATTTCCCTTCATTCTTTGCAGTAAAGGAGACAAATTTAAATACTGTAGAATTATTTCTTTGAAAGTAGTTCAAAGAATTTAAAATAGCTTTTCTTACCTGAGCAGGCTTCTTTTGAACCACTTGTTGAGGCTGAAAAGAAGAACAAGAGCACGGTGAGAAACAAACTTCACTGAGGTCACTTAACAGTGATTTCACGGATGCTGAGAAAAATGTTTTCAGCAATAGAAACAACATGCAGGCAAAGCCCACATTCAGAAATGGAGCGATGAACACACCCAGCTCTCACAACCAACCTTTCCTACACTTATCTGTGTGACCTTGCTCTGAAGTAGTTCAGATTGCTGTGGATGCAGAGGAATATGCTGTTTGTATAATTAAAACCAAGGTGAATTCTCATGTAGCATGTTACGTCTGGCCTAATTTTGTAACTAGATTTTGCTGTCTCCATTGCTGCTGTACATTCTCTTTCCACACTCCTTCTGCCACAAGTGGAATGTCCTGCTATGGGGAAGCCCTCCATCCTGGCCATGAGCAGAAGCATAGCCCAGGCAGAGAGGTGAGGGATACACCACCATTGCTGAGCCAGTGCTTCCCACTGGACCAAAGCCATCCCTGCAGAAGCCAGGAGGCTTGGACAGGGAGCGGCTCCAGCCCTGGGAAGTTCTGGTTTGGGAGCTCCAGCTGAATGAAGGTAATGCTGTGTCGATCCTCGTGAGCCTCCTGACATGATTTCAGAGATGCCCATCACCAGGCTGGTTGGGTGCGTGGCAGGGACAACTGGAGGCCGTGTCTGTCTGCCTACACAGGACCTGGTGGCACAGCCACGGGCTCCTCAGCAGATCTCCCTCCTGACTGCTCCCACCCAGGAACGGGAAACCCCATGCAAGTCAGGAAACCCATCAAGGTGCCAGTGCCCTTCATCCCCATCCCGGGGAGAAGGAGGAGTACCAATTAAGAAACTAATGCAGGCGCACTTAAAACACACCACCACCACACCCCAGGTGATGTAACAACTCTTGTGGGTGTTAGGAGCAGCATGGAACAATAAGACCACAGATAAAGGATAAAATCCTGACACAGAGAGCACAAAAGGGCTTTTCTTATTTCAGTGGGGCAAAGCTGCTGCCTCCCCTGCCCCCAGGACTTTCTGTTTTCAAAGTGTATTTCCTCCTGCCCTTCCTTCCTGACTGATCCTAATCCCAGCTGTGATTTCAGTGCCTTGCTTGGGCAGAAGCCAACAAGCTGTCCCTCTACATGGCCAAAAACCTAATTTTCATGACAGTGTAGTAGGAAATAACCAGAATATTTCTGAATAAACAGTTTAGTGTAACTGGCGTTTCAGAGCAATATTTCAGTGGGAAGGATCAATGAAAATGGAAATTAAATGTAACTGATTAAATTCAGACTGCCCACCACAGCACCCCTTTTTAACAAGAGATGCTTTGTTTATTTTCGGTCTTTTTTTAAGTCAGTGGAATCCTACTGCTGTTATATTTTTATACCTCTGCCTCAGGCTCCAAGTTCTGCTCTCAAATAAATATGAGAAAAAAAATTATGTGATGACCGGGTCCATCTTTAAACTTCAGGCTGGACCCTTTTCTTTTCCATTAAATTCCCTTGCAATGGAGAAGCTATTACCAAGGCACACATTTTATTGATGCCTTCTCCAGGTGGACTGCAAGCCCTGAACTCATTAATAGACCTTTGCTGCCCTTGAACAAAGGAATTATTTGTTTCAAAGTAATCCCTCGTAATTACAGAACTCTTCAGCTCTTCAGTAATCTGCTACTAGTGCTTTTCTGCTTTATTTTCTTTTTTTGCCTGCTGATTACACCTGTACACATGTTTACTCCAAAACCACATGAAATCTGCAGACATTCTTCGAGGCTGACTGTTTTCTCCTGCTCAGATATCCCCATATAATTTTGGCCATGCACTCTGCATTCATGTGACTCTCACACACTGTAGCTCAATGAAATCTTCTGAAAGAGCTGCCAACTCACCAAATTTTCCATGAATTAGGTCCTGACACTTCAATGAGAGGAAAGACAATGTCTGAAACACGGCCAGCTCTGGCTTTCTGCCTAGTATGTGTCACAGTAATTCTACCAGCTGCCCTTCTACACAGCACTTCATACTTTTCAGACCACCAAAAAGCCCCTTGAATACTTTCAGTGATAGCTGGGGCTCAAGCTGCCAGCGTGTTTTCCCAGCCTCTGGCACCCAGTGGCTCTGGACTGGACCTACAAAGTTTTTTGTGTGTGTTCGTTTTGTTTTGTTGTTATTTTTATGAATGGCTTTCGCAGGGGACTCTGACTCTGGCACAATCCTATCCAGCCATTCATAAAAAGCAGAGGGAAAATATTGTACTTTGCCCAGTTGGAAACTGTCTCTGATACTGACCGAGGTTGTCAAGAATCTTAGTCAGTCATTCAAGACCTTTGCTATCGTAGTGCTTCTTGTCGAGAGCTCCCTGGCAGTACTTGCTTACTGCTGGCTAGGTTTCCACTGGAATTTGGGATCTGGAGTTCAGCGTGTGTTTTGCTTTCTCCCTTAAACGGAAAAAGCACAGCTACGAAAGCCCAAAAGCAGCTGGTATTAACAGCACACTCCGCTGACACACCGGGAGCTGGGGCCACTTGTGCCAGGCTGAGGGCTCCAGCTTGGGGCAGCTGAATCACTGGAAGTGCTGGTTTTCAGGGACATGGCCTTCCCTGCTTCAGCCTGGCTGCGTGGGAGAGCTATTCGGACAAATGCAGGCTGGATAAATCAAGCAAGGTCCAGTCCTGAGAAGACTGCAGTGTCCGCTCACTTAGGTCACCCCAGCCCAGAAGAGGTCTACAGGCATACGGGAATAATGAGCGATTTCCCAAGCACCCCCTTTCATTTCTTCAACTGTTGTGGATGTGAAGCCTTCGGAAACTTTTTGCTACAGACAGAAACGCCTCGACTCACTAAGCTTTGTGTTCACTGAGTTAAGAGATCTTTTCAGAGCTTCAAAGGAGACACTTCTGATTCAAAAGAGTGTTGCAACTGCATGTTCAACTAGCTGGAAAGAAAGAGAATCTGTCTTGGTTATGGAAAAGACTGGAACCATAAAAAAGCCAAGACAAGAGACTTTAAAGAGGTGCTTTGGAGTAAAATAAAGTTGTACGCAAGACATGAGAGCTCTGAACTATTATGTATCCCCCCAGGAGCATGCAGAGTGAGATGGCAGACCCTGTGCTCTGCCAGAGGTTCTCTCAATTAAGTCAGTGATCGTATATAAGTGGAGCTTCATGCCACTTGGGACTTCCATGTTTCATTTTTATCCGAAGTTCAAAAACCAGCTATTGTACACTGAATGTGTATCAGCTGAAATCCCATAGACTTGAAAGCAAAGTTCAGGTTTTTTTACATTGTATGCAAGTACAAGTCAACCTTAGAGTAGCTTTCTTAAATCTCTATGAGACAGAAAGAACAAGTGATAAGTGTTGGAAAAACCCTCTGACCATGCCATTTAAATGTCTACAATACAAGAACAAATCCAAAATACAGCAGAATTTCTTTTGCTGTGTTTAAACTATTAAGTATGTGAGCTACGGCAAAAGATAATAATTTAAAACTTCAGGATAAGATTCCTAACTTTGAACAGAAAAAAGATAAACCACCTGAAGAGGAAAGTACACAAGATTTTTGGTGGCTTTATCTTTGCTGTAAGGTTTGGATGTTCAAAGCTCAACTGTTTCTCTTCCACAAAACACTTCTTCCACTCCTCCTCTGTCACCACATCTCTCATTTTATTTTATTTCCAAGTTCTATTACTTTACTCTTTGTCAGTATCTTAGGTGCATCCTTACAGCCTATATAGTCACTGGTCAAACAATTTCTTTGCCTTCTCTACAAGAACAAAAGAGCAGCCTCATGTGTTGAGTCCATATTCATCTTGTACCACTGGTCAAAAGTTGTATCAAATTCAGTTTGTCACACTTCTGATTCACTGGAGTACTTCTTACCCTGTGAATTCTCATAGCATTATAAAAACAAGGAAGGACAAGGGTAAGTCTGTGTCAACTAGTATGAGTAATGCTGGAACACATTTTTAATGATCAGCGATAAAAGCACTGGTTTGAATGCAAATCATCCCAACTGCTGTGCCCGAAGCTCCAAGGGCAAGCTGCACACTCACAGTGCTTCTAGATTTTGTGTTCGTGTCTTCCTCTTCAAACCAAAGTGTTATGAAGATGTTTGACTGATGCTTCTTGGCAACAGTGACTCTCTGTTTTATTCCCACAGCTTGACATAGACAAGACATGGAGGTAGCTCTGCTGGTGAGACTAAATGACCATGATGGAAACTAATACCCAGTTAGGATGACATTTATAGTGCTGACAGCTCAGTGTTGTGCAGAGATCATTAAAATAATTTCATAGGTCACCCAAACACTTGTAGTTTTAAATTAAAAGATGAGTAAAACCATATTTAGTCTTTTTGTCTACACATCCTCGAAAAATCAGGAAGTTCATATTATACCAGTTGAAACCAATATAATCCAAAATAAATCATGTCTTCCAAGCAGTTCCATATGACAGCAGAGTAACTACTGTTCTGCCCTATGGCTTTAATTGGTTTGAGTCCAGCCTTTCTCCCTCTCTCCCAGCACAGAGCGATACAATGCTGGGACTAGGGGCCCACACAGACTGCAAGAGAGCCCCTGCCTCGGGGCAAAACCTGCTTCCAGCTTCAGGACCGTCTGCAGAGATCCATGCTGGACTGCACGCGACGGTGTGCCTGCCATTCCTTCCTCTGGGTCCAGGTATGCTCATGGCTTGCTTTAGAAACGATCTTCCCTCTGAGGGGGTAGCAGAAATGCTTTTTTACCCCAGTAACAGCAAGGGGGGATGCAATCTCCACCCAAGCAGGACTGGCTTGTGTTTTGGAATCACAGGTCATGAATTCTCCTGCCTCCATTGCATGTTTGCGGTCAACTGGCAACCGTGGTGTCTGTGTACGCACACTGCTGTGGGTCATTAGGATCTAACAGCAAAACCATCTGGCCCTTAGAGTTCAAAGGAGATTTCACAGTCCTCTGTGCAGTCTCATAAATGAAGCTAATAGTAATCTGTGGAGAATTCTGGCAAAATCTGTGGAACTTTTATTCTTTATTTTCTGTCCTACTTGGCACTCCTCTGAGATTTTAATACCAAATACAAAGTCAGGTCATTCAAAAAATATTTATTAGCTTATTAAACTGACCTCCCCTTACTGCTGCTGGAAAACCCTGCAACATCTCAGGAGCCGCACCAGTAACTTTAGCTGATGACAAAGTAAATAGTACTTCTGTTCCACTTGTGGAGGAGAGCAGAGAGCATCAGAGTTTTCCAAGTACACAAAGTGACTTTTAATAGTTATTTGACTGGCAACAAAATTGTATGTTTTAATAGGCAAATTCAAAACACACTACTTCAAATGACTCTTCTGGTAGCCTGGAAATTCAGGCACTGGCACGTATATCCAGTCAGGTATGTATATATCAAATGGAAATCAAACAACTGACTTCAGCAGGGTTAGGATTTCATATGTTTTGTATACAGAAAGCTACTTCTACTACATCTGCAATGGTTATATGTTCTGAAAGTATAAAAGCTGTGAAAAAAATATATTAGAAATCAAATTCCGTTTTCTTTTACACTCATATAGCCCATTATTTTTCAGTTGCTTTAACCCAACCTTCCTCACAGAGGTAGACTTCCCACCATTACAGATCTTGGTAAGTACAAATTTAATGGTCAGAACATGAACGGAAAAATCAGTTTTTCTTCATCCACTAGCTGAATTGTTAGTTCAAGCACAACAATACCCCACTGAGTTTATCAAGGATATAATCAAAATTCAAAGCACAGTAGCTGTTACTTCAGTGCTCTTGGTAGATGCTTTTAATTTTTATAATGTTTCAGCCAGTACTGGTTACATTTCCATAAAATATTTAGGGTAGTACGGCTTATGAAATACTCATTTAATGGGTCTTGTATCTGTGGTTAAATACTATGAACAAAGTTTAAATTGCCTTACTTAGCTAAAATTAATACAGTTTGGCAGCAGGAGGATCTGGTGTTGTTGACTGCTCTTCTTAACAGTCACCGCTGCTCTGCTGNGTTCCCCTGTTACTTCATTATCCTCCATCATGAATTTCGTATATTTTTCTGATGCATTTTGCTCAGGTTTAGTTCAGCACTCTGTGTCATTTTTCTGGTAAAATATTAAGAAGCAATTTCTACCTTTCAGAATAATTCCAGTACACAGCTCAGCACTGAGGTTTTCTTGATATGCACCTACGGAAATATGAGCTGGCTCTTTTGTCTGGCAAACGTCATATATGTCTGTCTATTTATAACTCCCTACACAGACAGACTATTGAGAAAGCCAAAGGGGAGGTTCCAGTTATTCTTAGTTATAGCATAAGGGAAAAAACCCTACATTTTAGCAGCCAGAAATGATAAGTTGTTAGCAAAAAAACCAAGCCCTCATGATTCAGGGATATAAACCGATCAGAAACTACTTAACTTTATACCTTGCGGACTTCTCTAGACAAACAACTATTGTGCAACCGTTTACCTCCAGACTATCTTGTCTGTTCGGATACAGCAATGCCTGTGTTCACCATGCATTTCTCTTGGTGCATGTGGAAATGATTTTTGGTCACTACTAAGCAGGTTAGATTTGAATTGATGACCTAGAGGTGAAAAGCACCGTATCATATTACCATCCGGTTCTAACTTTTGTTTTAGAGTCTTCCCTCTCTTCTCCCCCAGGCACATCCCGCCGTACGGACTGAAAAACAGGGGCCGTTCCTGCTGCAGAGGCCATACCTGGCAGTACCACTGATGATGGGGCTGATCAGGGCTGCAGTCACCGCTGGACTCATCTCTGGACCTGACTGTCAGGAGCTCCTGAATCCCCCTGATCTTTGCATTGGTCTCCAGTGAAATTACAGAGTGAACAGGGCACTAAAGTCCCAAACCAGACAACCTGCTGCAAAATCTGCTCCTGTTTGGAAAGCGAACTCTGAACTTCAGTGGTTTTGCTCAAATGTAACTATTGCCAGGTAACACTTGTCTTTCTGGCCTCCCATGTTGATTCTCCTCCTCTTAAGGTCACAAAGACTTAATTCATTCAGTAACAGCGTCCCTGTGTCACTGAGAGCCTGGAAACCATGCACAGCCCATTTTCCACCATGTAGACTTCGATAAGAAAAATCAAACTCATTTCCAGGCCTATGAAAGCTTCTGCCAACAACAGGCTCAAGCCTAGAGGCAGGGATGGAAGAAGAACTGAAGTGGCAGCAATGCGAAACAAGGGCTCAACAGCTCCGCTGGGCAGCCCTGGGACCACAGCAGTGTCCCAGCAGCGACAGGAGGCAGCTCTGTCCCCTGCCCCACGTCTACACCAGAGTGCTGCTGCAATGGCCACACCACAGCCCGCAGCCGCACTTCTTCACAAGAGCCCCTGAAGGACAGTACCAGTGAAAATACAGTATTCACTTCCCTCAGCCCTTGGGCACCTTCCCTACCCAGGGAAGACAGCCGTTCAAGCCACCCTGAAGGTAGTGATTCAAGCCAAGGAGTCTCAATCTCATCCCTTAGGTATGTCACAGTGGCAGCCTATGGCATATTTCTTCAGTTTAGCTGCATGCTAAAAGTGCTGCTGCCTCCAGAAATCGGCACTTGGTGTTTTAGCAAGGAACATCTTGACGAGATGAGGAGAGCATCAGAGCAGGCACTGGTGCAGACTTCACCTACAAGAGAAAACAATCCAGTAGGGGTCCACAGCCTGGTCTGCATCTATACCACCTCTCCTCCGCCTGTATGGGGCCGTCTCTTCCACACTGCCCAGAGGGAAGAGCTCATGGGCCGTGCTAGTTCCTTACCCACACCTGGGCACCATGTTAGGTGGCAGAGGACAAGACAGCGAAGGAGAGAAGGGTTCCAACTGCACAGCACAGACAACTGCACGGCAGTGCTTGCAGCTGTGCCAAGGTACTGTTCAGCTCACTGAGGAGAGACACAACTCCAGATCCTGCTAGGAAGAGCCATCTGTATCCTCATTTGCACAAACTGGGGTAAGGATACAAGGGATCTAGGCAGCCTCTTTTGCACAGCCATTTCTCCCCTCTCAGAGACGTAAACCACCTTGTACACAGGATCTTGTACAAAGCTTATGTGGTCATCCCCAGGCCCGACCCGAAACTCCTGCAGGAGCTTCCCCTTCCCACCCAGCCCATCGCCTCCCTGACCTCCCATTGCCCTGTGATGGCTGGGCAGGGTTTTCCTCCTCACGCACACAGCGCAAGGAAGCCCTGGCTGATTTTCTGCAGCTGAGGAACTGGCCTGAGGCACTTCTCTCCAACTTCTTTGTCTGAGCAGATTCATTGGTAGCCACATGGTTGGCTGGGAATGTTTTTGTACGTCTGGGATATACAGATGTCTGATAGCTGTCTGTCTATAGAATAGATTCAATAATTATTACTGCCTCCAGGAGACTGATGCTCCTAAGAGTGTCTGTCAGAGTCCGACCAGAGCCTGATGACATACTGGCACAGTTTCATAAAGAAGTCAGTGTCTAAAACAGAAATACATTTTCCATGTACTTGAAATATACCAGGGGCTTGATGGCGAGCTGTAGTAATCAATCCACTTCCTGGCTTGATATATTTTGGGATCATTCTGGTGCGTGGTATGTTAAATACTGAACTTGGTTCATACTGTTAATTTTAAATGGAAATTACATTCATTCGATCCAAAGGCATGATTTGTAGGCACTCCTTGCAAAGCAAGAAAAAAACATTGCATAGCATTTCTGCTGTGCTTTTACCGTTCACTCATTAACAGAAATTTCATCATATGCATCATTGTGAAATCTGCATGACACAGTAACGCATTTTAAAAGATGGCAGCAAAACGATTTTCTATCTTAACCCCCATTTACTAAAAGATTCCAAAGTCAGAGTCTACATTATCCTATCATAAGCCTCTCGACAGCAGCAGAAATACGAATAGTGTCTGCATACACATGCTTCCCTCGGTCTGAAAGAGAAAGATGGAGAAAGAGATTCTGCTCTTGATAATCCTGGTGTAATTCTGGAGCTGTTCTATTTATGTCTGTGGACAGATTCTGAATTTAGCCCAGTCCAGGTGAGAAGAATTTGACTGTAATTTTTACAGGACAGTTACCTGACTGTCTAGCTACAGTTATTTAATAGCCTTTTGGAAGCTACATCCGACCTGAAGATCCTATTTGTTGCTTGGTTCTAACAATGTGAACATCAAAGGTATGTGTGTTAGGTATGCACACAAATCTCCTGCAGCTTTTTTCATAATAGTACTGCAACCCGATACCACATCAAGAATGCAGTGCCTGGAGCACCCTACTGCAGCCTCACTCCCTGGTACAGCTTAAAGTGGTTTCCCCTCTCACAGAGCTCCATCCACCACTTGGAAAGCTGCCTGCTTTTAAATGTTACAGTTGCTAGGGAGGGCTTAGGAACATTTTACCAAATGCAGGTCATTTCAGAGAACAGGTTTGCTCAGTATTTACTCTTAGTTCTGATAACCCTTCCATATTTTGTTGTTTCTGTTGCTTAAGTGACAAAACCTGATTTCTCATGCTGCAGAAACCAAAGCTAAATCCTGTCCTTGGCTAAATTCTCTCCTTGGTTCAAACCAGTTGCAGAGTCTGCCCAAAGAGGTAAATGCTTCCATCTCCCAATTAGTCACATTTTATTGTGCTTGGAACCTATGTGGTTTGGGACGTGCCAAAAATATACCAGTCGGTAGCATCTGTGGCTAGGTGGTCCTGGCAGCAGAGGTGAAAGTAGCTTGCTGGATGAAGGAGCAGGATAGCTGGCCTCCAAATGCTGCTGTAGTTGGCACAGTGAGACGTACCCTTTCTGGGAATTAGGTACACCGGCTAGACAGAAGCTTGACGTGCAGCTGAACATAATCCGCCTCTGTGAGATCAGGTATTATATCAGCACTGGATCGCTGAACGGCAGCTGTAAGATCATTTTATTATTGGCAGCAATGTGGCCAAAGACACCTCGATACTCTAGATATTAACAGGTATGGGAGCTACTGATGGTGTGGAGCAAGGTCCTTCTGCTGGTGGTCAGCAGGCTGCTCCCCGGCACCTAAACATACCCATGTTCCATGCCTGTGACTCCCCAGCCCAGCCTCGAGCAAGTCTTTATCTTGAGAAGGGAGCCAGGGAGCAGGAGGGTGCGCCTTGAGGCGAGCCCCACAGACACCAGAGGTTGCCGCTAGCCCATTGCTGTCCCAGGTAAACCCTAAGGTCAGCAAGAAGGCCACCACCAGAGGAAGGACAGCATTTGGAGAAGGGGCGAGGAAACAACAGTATAGCTTGGGGCAGCTTGTGTACACCTAGGAGCTTCTGGAAACCTCTGCCTGGTAGGGAATAGTGCTGGGAAGTTTTAGTTGAGTTGCACAGTGGGAAAGATCCAAACAGATGAGACAGAGGAATGAAAGCAGCAAGGAGACATGGTGGGGAAGAGGTGGACCAAATGCAAACCACCTTTCCTGCTTGCACACAAATGGGAACTAGGTCTCTGCGTAGCCTGTTATGCGCAAGGAACTGAGAAGAAACACATAGAAACACCTTATTTTTATTTCTTTCTGTCCACTGACGCAGTATTGTTGTCATATTTTTGGCTTCTTTTATGCTCCTGAAAGTGTGTGCATTACTGACACATTTTGAGGATTTTGTGGTGTTTTCAAAGAGAGCAGCTGGGAGGTTTGGTTAGAAAGACTGTTCTTAAGTACCGGTGGGTTTTTTAGATTTTAGGATCAGATGCATTTTGTAGGCTTTATGGGAGTGTTTCATCTTCTCAGATCCTTAAAACGAAGACAGAAATAGGAAGGCCCTGCGACGGCTTTGCCTTGGGGAGCGGAGGATAACACCCCTACCTGCAAGCAGAGACGCAACCTGCCATTCGACGCTGACGACAGCAGGATCCGCAGGAGCATGTGCTCTTCCCAAAGAAGAACTCCAGCCACCTCTCAGCGCAGCAATCTGCGCAGAAGCAGGTCTGCTTCAGCTTTGTGGTTAGACGGTGCTGGCAGCGGGACAGTCAGGACATTCACTGTTTGTTATACAAGCACTTCAATAGGGTGGGAGACAGTGATGGGGTAAGGAGTTGCCCATGCCTCTTCGCCTTTCATCACCTCCCAGGAATGTCTGCCTTCGGGGCTAATTTACATGCATTTACGTTAATAAATGTGTGGTCTTTTCAGCCATGTTTTTTCACTTCAATTCCTGTCTGCCCTTGCTGGCACATGCCCTTGGCAATTTGTGGTTATTTTGCTCATTTGGCACTGTATAATTGTCCTTTATTACTGAATATAGATTTTTTTTATAGTTAAGCAAACACAGAGCTCGTGAAAGTGATACAGTCTAGCTACATTTTACTTAGCAAATACTGGGTTTTTTTCTTTTTCTTTCTTTTCTTCTTTTTCTCAGATAAAAAGACAATGTTTTGCTAACTGTAAACTTGTTTGCAAACCCAAAACAGATAACTTCGTGCATCTTCTAACTTCGTGCATCTTCCAGCTGCATCACCACAGTTCCAGAAAGGTTCCTGACTGACAAGAAAGCCAAGACTTCTGTGAGATCTCCACATCAGGTTATTATTAATAAGCATTCTGTACCTCAGAGGGAACCCCCTCAGTATCACGTAAGCTCCATATGGCTCCTTGCTCAGCACTGTTGGTGTCTCCTCCCTCTCCTTACTCCTAAGTGTGATGGAGCCCAACCTTTTGGGCTGGGGTTGGTTGAACGGTCCCTTACGGGGACTCAAAGTGTCTATGCTCAACTCCAACCACGACTTAATATATGAAGACACTTCTTTCACATCCATGCTCATCCCATGACGAGATGATGTCTGTACTTGGACCAACCAATAGACATGAGATCAGATGGGTGAAGAGCAGGATTACCCTTGAAGAGAAAGCACAGTGGAAAGAAGGTTGTTGCCCTCTGCCCAGGATAAGGGCCTTCAGAAAAGAGGATGCAGAGTAATTCTGCATGGTTGATGACTTTGGAAAGGAGGATCTAGTCCACGAGCTTTAGTTTAACCAGCCCTGTCCTAGAAAAAGTTAGTAGGTCCATTTAAAATTTTGAATCTTTACTGGCCAGTAATACCTGGGAGTGCGCTTTCGCCCGGCTGTCTCAGCCATACCACATTCCAACTACAGGGCTGCCAATGTCCTGAGGGAGTCTTTAGTGTGCAGGAATTACGTTCCTGGAAGAGCTGGGGATGCCTATGAAGCATGGATTCTTTACGAGCAAAACGCGTAATACATTCACTGATTAGCATCTCACAGTAACACCATACAGACAAGGACATCTACTTCCTGAAGACTACAGAACTAATCCCAGTCTGAACCTGTCCTATTGGTACATGGCAGACAAGGGCAAACTCTAAGCAAAAAAACTTGGGAAGTGCCTGGACACCACCATGACAAACATGTTTGTCTATCTCCTCATCGGTATCACTTGTGGTGGATTTTTTTTTTCCCCAAAGTACGTTTTTCTTAACCCTCAGTGTTCCTCCAGAAACAGAAAGCTAACTCATTACCAGATGTCCTGTGTGAGACTTGTGGTGCTGTGTGATTGGTCTTACCAGTCTTATTCCTCAGTTCAACATGGACTTCCTTACGAAAAGCTTAAGAATATTTATCAGATAACTAAAACCAATCACAATATTTAAATACATCACCTTATGTCTGAACATCCTTTTCATCTCTGCAGATCCCAAAGTAGTTTATACACTGGAAGTGACATGGGAACCTTATAAAGGGATCTGTTTCACTCTGCACCAAAATGCAGCCATTTCTGGCATGAGGTCTGGAAGCTGTTTTAACAGCACAGGACAATGTTACATACAGCTGGGACATGAGGTGAAGAACAGCGAATCCAGTGTACATGGCAGGAAAGGAAGGATGTAATTATCCACACTAGAATTTGGCCAGGACACTGGGGTCAAAACCCTGACTCTTTTGAGAAGTGCCATGGGAATGCTAATGCCCACTAGTGGCCAGGGCCTTGATTTTACATCTCATCTGAAAAACATCACCTCCAACGACAGTCTTCTTGAGTACCATGCGGAGGCACTCATCCTAAGTCAATCAGAAAGAAAAGTGCATCCCAGCATAGCAGCTAGGTGTTCTTGGAGGTATTCATTTTGTTTCCCAGTTAGCCCACATGATCCGAGAGCCCAGGGGACAGATGCATACTCCCTTCACAGCACTGGTCTACAAGGAGAACAGGACACTGCTTGTGTTGGACGTATTTGCAGAAACTCAGATCACAACCCCACTACTCTCAAAACAGCAATACTTGCCCCATGACCACCTCGCGACTTGACTTCTGTTGTCGAAAATGTGAATCTCACTGAGTATTCCATCTATGAACAGCTACTAACCAAACACACTTCCATTGTGGTGTTAGTGAGCTACTGTATTCTGCATGATTTAAATACACAAACACATCATTGACTTAAAAGGCATTTTAAAAGTCACCAACAGCAATAAGAGAATACACAGAAGTATGAACCTACTTCAGATGTGAGGATATACAGCATCACTTTACACGTATTTCACTAACGTGAAGGAATAGTACTTAGCAATGCAGACAGGCTAGCAGCCTGTGCATGGGTAGTCACTAATACTTCCCAAAGCTCAGCCAGGACACTGTAACCCAGTCGTGCGTTACGTATCTCAGACTAGGAAATATGTCCATATCTGGTTTTATACATCTGGAGAAAGGAACTTAGTGCTAATGCACTAAGGTGGCTTGCACCTTAAGACTGTTAAATTTCTGATCAGTCTTAATTCTTAAAATCCAGTTCAGCAACCTACCTGCCCTGAACAGGTTCTGCCTGGTACAAAACATCGTACAATTGTCAACAAGCCCTGGCTGCTTCTAGGGTAATTCTTACCGTCAACTAAGAGCTAGACCTAATGGCAGGTGTCTCCAGGCATTCGGATGACTGTAGCCCTCCAATAGCTCATGAACTGTATCGGGCTGGACTACGTACCACAGCCAGCAGTGGGACCAGTAGGAATCAAATCCTGTGCTACTGGAGACAAGAAAAAACACCAAAGCTGACATTTCCAGGCTGCCCAGCAAATATTCACCCAGCTACTCGCTCTGTTCCTGTCTTCCCACAGCACCACACAGCTCTGGGGAAACAAGTGATGAACCTAGCATGTGAGGCAGAAAGACTCTGGGCAACAAGATGTTCATACAATATTCGGAGAATCAGGGAAATTTACTGTCCCTGCATTAGATGCTGCACAGCTGATCCGCTCACGTGAAGAACGGGTGCTCCAACCTCACAGAATATGGCGATGTCAAAAATACTACTGAATACAGGTTTCCTTGAACCGGTCTAGACCCACAGTCCCCGTTTTTAAAATCTGACACAAAAGATTATGAGTGTTTGTCACCTGCATTCAAATGCCACCCATTGGAAGGAATTCCCCTCTGGCCATAATCCTACGAAATCTGTAGCAGACCTTCGCTTGTGATGGACTCCAACGGTCCATCCTGCACGGGAGGTCACATCAGATTATCACACAGTCCCATCTGGCTTTGACATCTGTGAATCAACGGTCAGATACTGATGTCACTAGTCTAACAAGGGAGAGCTAGCCTGTCTCGCAGAAATACTGCCAAGATGGCTTCTTCTTCACAAGCATTTCCTTACACAGCAGGAACAGGTGCACATGTGCTGCAGAGAAATTAAATAATAAATTATGATCAAGGAAAATTAAAAGCATTGACACAAAACCCACTAAGACCAGATGCACATAACCAGAAATCTCAAATTTGTTTGAACAACCTCACAGAAGTGAACTCAGCTCAAATTGACCGGGTTGATAGCATGAGAATAACTGCACAAGGAGAGCGCAGGACTGCGGCACTGGAAGAAAATGAATCTTGGAAGTTCTACAGGGTGAGGCAAGGTATTGTATAGGTCTTCCAGCTATAAAGTTATCTGTAATACAGGAATATGTAGCAATGCCTTTTCAGAAGAAATTTAACAACAGTTATCAGTCTTTGCTCTAGGTAGCTAGTGGTTTTGAATCCACTTGAGGAAACAGCATCATGTACATAAGATCACATCAGATGGCTTTCACTCAAACGAGATGCAAGTGACACTACACGAAGAGCAGACCAGCAAACCTAACAGCTCATCTCCGTTTCATGAAATCAGAACCAAAATTGTGACTTTTACCTGACAGTAACCAAGCACAGATTGTCCTTTTTTCAAAGCAAAATCTAGTTAACAGACACACAGGCATGTTTTCTCCTGATCTCCCTGTTAGAAGCTAGAGTGAATGTATGTCTGCTTTGCTGGAAATACACAAGTATCAGTTAACCTGTCACCCAGCTAATTGTTACTTATTTAATAACACCCATACTATTAATTATTCAAATTATTTGCTTGTGCCCTTAAAAGCAATTGAACTTCATGTTAAATGTTTTCATATTTTCTTTCTGCCACTGCCTCTCCCATAAAAAAAGGGTTGCTGAATCTTAACTGCACGCAGTGCCCACAGCATTACAAAAGCCCTCAACAACAAATATGCAAAATTCAAGCCTTCTCTTGCTTGTTGCTTTACTCAGTTTACTATCCTCTCATTGTTTTACTTAATTGCTGGAGCTTGATACCATACTCATTTTCCTCAGTCAGTTCATAATATCAATTTCCCTGAAGGTCAGAAACAATGCATCAGGAAATACCACCTGCTATTCAGGGACATTGCAGGAAATTTGCATTTCCACTTTGTAAAGTGTTATTATTTTGGATTGACAACCTACATTTATTTCATTATCTCAAAGTGTTGGGATCCCTGAAAGCTGGAAAGAGAGAGAATGGGCGTCCTGGCTGGCCTCCCGCTAGCATTTCATGGTCATTAACAGTCAAGAGTGAGAAGACAAACAACTTGCTGCTGGAAGATGCGCTTGCTTCACACGCAGCTCTCCCTGTAACTTCCACCGGAGTACGGGAGCGGTTCAGCCTCTTCGCCGGTCTCCCCCATCTTGGCCAGCTCTCCTTCAGAGGTGGGTTGCTGCCCGAGCGCCTTCTTCCAGCCTCTGCAAACAGCACTGGGGAATGTGCTGGCCAATACAGGCAGAGGATTTGCTCACTTGCAGGAATACAGGAGGCTGAAGCGCAGTTTCTGTAAGGAGCTGGACGGTTTCCTTCTAGCCTCTTACTCACGGGGTGCGAGAACGCGGCATTTCGGGACCATTGGCAGGGGAAGGAAAGCTGCCAGTCAGGCGCTCGCAATCCTTGCAGCCTTCACAACAGCTGCAGCGAATATCCCAAAAACAAACTTCAGCCCTTCAGTTCTTTTTCCCCGGAGGGGAATTCTGCAGCGGCCACCAGCACAAACTCCAGCAATTCTATGCCTGTAGCATGCTCAGCACCACTGTGAGGGGTTGGGCAGGATGGAGGAGACTTGTCAGAGGGAAGCTGCAATCCTGCACATTTTTGATGCATTTTCTACACAACATGGAGTACACTAAGCGTTAGTAGCCTTTTTCCCAACTTTTCAAACTCAAACTCGCCTTTGGCCGTTCCTTTTTCTCCCCCTGAGCCGACACTGGCAGGAGGAGCCATGTCCCACAGCGCATAGAAGAGCAGAGCGTCTGCTTCGCGTGGCCACGGCCAGGGCAGCGAGCAGCATGGCTGCGCATCGCAGTCCCTCACTCACGTGTCGGGAAGCGCGTGCTACGTGAAATGTCAGGGGGAGAGGGGTATTCACAACCACCTACCGCTTCTTCCAAGGAGCCCAGCCTGCCACCCAGAAACACATCCAGTGACAGGCAGGAGGCAACTGGACTGAAGGCAGCAATGTGCTCAAAAAGGGCTTTATTTGCGGAGGTCTGTCCAAACCCAGCTCCGCGGCTTAGGAGGAAGCGTGACTGGGAACTTTCTTGTACTTTCTCATGGCAAGGAGCTGCACTGCCATCGCCACAGCCAGAGCCAAGCCAGGCTGCTGCCGTGGAGCTCCACATACGTAGGGCCAGGGTTAATGCAGGCTCCTCTGCCCCGGCGCGGGGGCAAGGCTGACAGCTGCTGCTACGCCAGCAGGTCCGAGCTGCAGATATGGCCTTGGCACAAGCAGCTCCAAAGCTGCCCCAAGTTGCATGAGCTCAGTTTGCTCCTCTCACCCAAGGAGAGGAAATGCAAAGAGGTAGAAAGTCACCATGTCCTTCCCCAGGCATGAGGACTATCGCAAACCAGCTGAGAATCCCCCAGCTTGGGGAGTTCTGCCCAGGTATTTGGATTTAGCAGTCGGCATCGATGGCGAGGTCTTGCTGGCAGAAGAGAGCTGCGAGCTGGCACTGACTCCGAGGCTGTTTGCACAAGGGCTGTCTTTTAAAACTTCAGACTGATAAAACTAATGACTGTGTTGAGAGATGTTCATAAAACACTGAGTCACCCCTTATTCAATCAAGGAAGCCGACACTGATCTTTCAAGGAGGCCCGAATGGGTTGTTCCCCTCTACGCTGTGCTGAACTCAGAAATATCAATCTGCATGACACTTTGGATGACCCAGGCTGGCAGTCAGCAAGTTCAAAAGGTGAGGAACACCTCTCAGCAGGAATAAACAGTGACGCACATTTGGAAATAACCCTTGGAATTACAGTTCGCTGTTCAGTACCCTCTCCTGCCTGGAAGCTTTTGTGCTGCTAAAAAGTTACCTAGGAGGGATGGCAAGAAATGACTGTAAACCAGCTCCAGCCGCCTTCAAGGCTGATTTAAAAATCAGGAGGAGGAGAAATGCCAATGTTTAATATTTAAACAAAAAAATGTTTAATTTTTAAACATTTGTGTTCCTTTTATGATTGCTAAATCAATATTAATACAGAATGTAAACCGTTTTATAGCCTCCACACAGGACTCCCCTGTCCTTCCCTTTCCATGAAGTCTGGTTTTCAGGCAGATGAGCGCTACCAGTGGGAGGTTCAGAAATGCTGGTCCTAATAAATAACTCCAGGGCGAGACCTTCCACCCTACTTCAGACACACTGCGTTATGACTTCAGTGAGAGTTCTGCCTCAGTGAAAACACCAAGTTTTGGCCCATTACTCTCAAATGAACAGAACAGTTTATTTGTGGTGCTTCCTCCTGTCTGAACTTCCAGTTTTCCAGGCTGAGCCGAAGAGGTACAAAGGGGGTTTCCTGCGATCCCCCAGGTTGTAGATGGACTCGAAAGGGGTCCCAAATTATTCTCTTGAGTTCTTTGACTTGAGTTCGTGTATCTGCAGCCCCTGCCTTCACTGAGCAGAAGCAGTGGGTATCACAGAATCACAGAATGGTAGGGGTTGGAAGGGACCTCTGTGGGTCATCTAGTCCAGCCCTCCTGCCGAAGCAGGGTCACCTACAGCAGGCTGCACAGGACCTTGTCCAGGCGGGT
>Ga0065711_1034753_pt1 | contig 23286 bp, 20 predicted proteins | sample Hoacrofraction12_FD_59098 | JGI IMG/M metagenome (GOLD analysis project Ga0065711, IMG submission 59098) | Hoatzin crop microbial communities from Cojedes, Venezuela - Epithelial fraction 12 v2 (version 2) | ecosystem: Host-associated > Birds > Digestive system > Esophagus > Crop | place...
TTGCCCTTTTTGAAGATTGGAGTGACATTGGCCTTTCTCCAGTCCTCGGGCACCTCTCCTGTCCTCCAGGACCTCTCAAAGATGATGGAGAGTGGCTCAGCAATGACATCCACCAGCTCCCTCAGCACTCATGGGTGCATTCCATCGGGGCCCATGGATTTGTGGACATCCAGATTGCTTAAGCGATTCCTCACACAGTCCTCCTCGACCAAGGGAAAGTCATCCTCTTTGTAGGCTTCTTCTTTTACCTCCGGGGCCTGGGATTCCTGAGGGCCAGTCTTAGCACGGAAGAGTGAAGCAAAGAAGGTATTCAGTAGCTCTGCCTTCTCCGCATCCTCCGTCATCAGGACACCCGCCTCATTCAGCAGTGGCCCCACATTTTTGTTTCTGCAAGCTTCTTCTCTTGCAGAAGTGGCTAAAAAGAAGGGGGATATCCAGGCAGTGAAGGCCTGTATTCACATGCAGAGTCTGCATACATGGCAATACCTGTCAAAAGACAATTATATCAATAGCTAAAGGGCATGGCTGCAGCTATGAGAACAGTTTCAACCTCCTGATAAAACAGGATCTGTTTTAATAGAAATATGTTCAACTGACCAATTTTAAACATCTACTTCATATATGAAAATGTGGATATTGTAGAATAAATTGAACTGCAGCTGGAGAGGGGCTGTTAATATTGACTGTTCTGTATCTGTCACAGCACATACATTATTGAAGTAGAAAACTACTGGAAGCAAAGGCTTTAGAAATAGGAGAATATATTGATTTAATCATTGCATTTGTTCAGCAGTTCTTTTACAACAGTTTTTACAGTATGGAGCATGGACCGTCTACTTGCCACACACTTTGCTCACTAAGCAGGTCACGCCTTTACTGCATTTTCCTTTATAACCCCTCTGTGTTCTGGGTGCTTCCCTCTCCAGACCATCAAAGCTCTTACCAGGTTTTCATCCTTTCTTGACTCAGCTACCACTATCTCTTTCCATCTTCCATGGCTGTCACTGTGATCCCCTTCAAGCCTATTCTACAATCAACTTCCAGCCCCCCCTTTGCCCCCCTTGTCCTCATGAGCTGGCCACCAGCTTGCCATTTTTCCCCACGGAGGCTTCTCCACACTAGCACCCAGACTTATGATTCATCCCATCACTGTCCACACTTCGCCACAATATTCCCACTCCAATATAAACAGCACAAAAAAGCTTTCTAGAAAGATACATGAATCTGCTAGCTTTACCCTTCTGCAAACTGTTGCTTGAGCTTCAGGAGTACTGAGATGCCTGCTGCCCAGTGGGGAGGCTGAGGGGTGCGACGGGGGGCAGCTGAGCTCTGAGGGACTGACGGAGCTGCCCGCAGGCATGGGGGAGGAGGGGGCAGATTGGCATTGTTTTGAGATAAACAGAAAATTTTCTGGAAAATAGCATTTCAGGGGAATCAAAATTGTTGTGAAGTTAGGGTCAGACTCAATAAATTTTCAGCGAAGAAAAAAATGTCTGGGAACTGACAAATGGCAAGAGATTTTGAAAACCTTTACACAATTCACTCACAGAGGGTAAAAAAATGGAAAAACATTAAAATAGCCCCAAACTCAAAGGAACGTTTTGTCTTGGATTGAATGACAAGATCTGACTGATCTGAGCTGGTTTTACCCAATTTTTTTTTTCAGTTGCATAACTCAGGGTTGTGTTCTTTTCCCAGCTCCGCCCAGCAAGCCTCGGGTGACATGCACCAACTGTACTGAATGTACAGACTGGCAGTTTCTTTTGCAGCATGACCCCTAAACTTTAATCATATGTCTCTGTCCTTTCCCTGCGTTTTGCCTTTTCCTTAGAAGACCAACTCCTTCAGATGAAAGTTATAGTCTCCTTACCAAATGACTGTGCATTAACTCAAAAACTGGACCAAAATCACTAAAATAAAATAAAAAATATTTACAAGAAGTGATATTAGCAGTCTCTCAACGGCTTTGCTTTTCTCAGAGGCATGATCCTACGCTGCTCGTATGGGGACATGGTCTCCCTCCTGCTCCAGGAACTGGCAACCTCAGAGGTGGCAGCTGTCCATGTTTCTCATGAATTCCTGACTCAGGTTTCAGGCTTCTCCAAAAGGCTTCTCTAAGTCATTCTGGGAACATCCATGACCCATCATCAAGCAAGTAAAGGAAATTCTCATATCTGGGAACAGAACTGCCTTGCCTGTGTGTGCCTTGCTTTGGACCTTTTCAGCTGTCATTGTGGAGCCCTTCTTCCCAGGGGTTATTTATAAAAGATACTTTGATTCAGGCGGCGTGTGGGTTGTCAGGTAGTGCACACAGTGCCCTCCCCACAGCAGCTCCCTCCTTCTCCCTGCTCTCCCCTCCCACCCTGTGCACAGCTCCTCGGCTGTCTCCTTCATCTCTGCCTCCCGGCTCTCTCCCTCCCACCTGCTGGCTCATCTTCCAGCACAGAAGGAATTTGCTGGATCCGCAGCTGTTTTGGGAGGGAGAAAACTGTGTAGCAGCAGCTGTGGCAGTAGTTGTAGCAGCGAATTACATGAGGGTACAGATTATCTGAGCACTTGTTTCAGAGAGGTGCAGTTTATCTAAGATGTAGACTCTGCATAGGCAGTATGGAAATGACAGCAGCCCAGTGTGACACTGCGGGGTCGGTTTATTCAGGCCCTTCCCTGCCAGGACCAGCATGGGCTGTGTGGGGGAGTGGGTGCAGCGGGGCTGGGGGCTGCGGATAGACAGCAGCCCTGCCTGCGCCTCTGCCTGCCTGGCTGGCCCCATGAATGGCCACGGCACTGGGAGCAGCCAGCATAAGCTCCTCAGGGCAGGAAACCTTTCCTTTACTTACCCATGAAACATCGTTCAGAGCAGTGGTGGTTTATGAATAATAGATGTTCAGAAATGCTCAGGAAAAAAATCCTCTGCAGAATATACCCAGCAAAATGTTACCGAGGCATCCCTGAGACTGCCGGAGCCACAGGCACGGTGAGCGAGACTGTAATGTCCTCCCATTCATCTGACGAACAGTCACCGCTCTCTGCTTTACATAGCTGTTTACTTTTTCAGGCATCTTATGCCATAGCATTAAGACACAACAGAGTGTGCTTTACTGGGACATTAATAATACATCGGGTGCGTTGTGAGCCATGACTGCAAAGGCTGAATGACTCCAATAGCCCAAGAAATGTATTAATGCTCCAGCAAACCACATCCAAGAGTGGTAATTCAAGTTTTATTCTGTCATTTTATTAATGACACAAGTTACATGATATTATATATGATGCTGCCTAATAGCATGCATAGGCAATTAGGGGACAGCGAGCCCGTGGGCAATGCTGGGCGGATTGGCCTCTGTCCCCTGCCTGCGGGGAGGGCAACTTTAGTCAGGGAATTTTAAGTATCTGCATATGCTTTGGGGGAATATCACAGCAATAGTAGAGATAGCCTGTGAAAAACTGTCTAACATGTATAACAATGAGGGTGGTAGTGTTATGAAGGGTACATATACATATTAGAAATGGGAAGATGGAAGATTTGCATCTAAAGCCGTAGCTAATCACATCCTTCAGTAGGAAAAACTGGGCTCCTTGATAGCAAAAGAAATGATGAAAGATAGGAAGAAAAAGAGAGAAAATTATATTCCAAACAGTGTGAAAAAAAATGAAAGTCAGAAGCCAGTTTGTAGGAAGCATCTCACCTCATTAAGCATCTTAATTCCCTTTTATTGTCTATACTGCACTGAAGCCTACAAGATGTATGTGTGATTTATAAACAGTGCTGTGCATCAGCTGAACAGTTTTATACAAGGCTCTGAAAGGCTGAGGCACATGTGGTGCTCAGGTTTGGGTGGATTTTCTGCAGCATTCGAATCTTGCCTGATCTCATTCACGGCGTCACTTGGCTCTGCTATGCCTGCATGCTTTTATTTTGATAAATGTTTGAACACCTCTGTGCCAAATGAAGCCAGGTAAATACAAGCCCACTTTACTCTGACATAATTTTAAAGTTAATTCATACCTGGATAGACCTGCATTTCATTAAAGTCCACTAAATAAGAGTCATTGATGTTTATTCAGAGCCAAGAAAATTTCATGAATAATTATAGTCATTTAATAATTTTAATTGTTCAACTTAGATTTTAGATTTTCTTATACTCTTATCTGTGTTAGCTGTACAATCGTGAAGAAAATCTAAAACAACAATGAAAAATGCTGGTGTTCAGATTCTGAGACAAATCTAATAACAACTCTGACAGGATTGATTACAACAGAATCAGCAAAACCTCTAGACTTTTTTAATGCGGTTTGAGACATAAAGAAGATAATGAAAGATGTTACTTGACAGTAGTAGGATATATGTGTAGAGCTAAAAGCAAACTGCTCTGAATTTTTGTTTTTGTTGTTGAAATATTTTTCTACTGTGAAATATAATTTTTGTCAAAATTGACATATTCATGAAATTACACTAATTTTGATGACATTCTCTGCAAAAAAAAAGAATATTTTTCAAGTGATCATTTGGAAAATTCCATTTGTGAAAATGAGATATAATCACAAACTAAAAGTACTTTTGAAATTAAATTCTTCATGTGTATTTATCGTTTTAACCTAATTTTATGTTATGTCACCAGCAGTATTATTTTCTATGGTGGTTTTACAGAACCTAGTCCTCTCTGCCTTCTCTCTCTGCACCTTTCTGCATCTGTGGGTAATTCCATCTGCAAACATGCAATCAGCTACCGTCTCTGTGTGGCGAACTCGCAGATCTACCTGTGCGCTCACAACCTGTCTCCTCTAGCCAGCTTCAGCTCTGGGCTTCTTTCCCTGTCATTTCATGTAGACGACTGTCTGTCAACTCAAACTCAATGCGGATGAGACAGAACTTTTAATCTTCCCCAATTCATGTCTTCCCTGCTAGTCCCCTCTTTGATCACTGCGGACAACCTTACTGCCCTGCCTGTCACTCAGACCTATAATTTGTGTGTCATCTTTGACTCAGACCGTTTCTCAGGTCCTCACATCCAGGCTACGGCATAGTCCGACTGACTGCTCCTGCTTCAAGTCTCTCAGACGTCGCCTCTCCTGTCCATCCCCATGGCTAAGGCCCTTCTCTAGCCTCTTCTGTGTCTCAACTAGTGCAACACATTTTTTTATCAGGCCTTGACAAATGCAACACTAGCCTTTTGGTGCCCACTTAAAATGACACTGGAAATACTCTTTTCTTAGACTATCAATCTTCCATTTTCTGTCCATCTCTCCTCCATCCCCTCTTTCTCTATTGCACCAAAAATTACCTGTTTGTCCTCATTTTCATGTCCTGTCACAGTCCACTTCCACTTTCAGTTATCAACAGCTACTTAGTACCGCCAGCTGGGGTGACCGTGATGCCAGCTCCTGTCGCCCATGTGCTGGGTGCCCAAACTTGCACCTCCAGCTCATCCCTGCTGCCTCACACTTTTGAGAGGACCATCCTGCAAGGAACTGCAAGCTGCCTCGCATCCTGCACCCCATCCCACAGTGAAATTTTCTGTGCCCTCTTTTCCTAAATGCTGCTAGGCTCTTCATTTGCTGGCTGCCCTGTTGCCTAATATCATCTGATGTTCCCCTGTACACCATCATCGCTTTTTCTGTGCCCCACTTTGGTCTCTTGCCTTGTTCTCCTGTTGTAAGGCTTTAGGAGCAGGTATCATCTTTCTATTTTGCCTGACACTTTAAGCATCAGCCCACAATCAGGTCTTATGGGGTAGAAGTCCACTATACTCATATGTGTGCGTGCACACATGTGTCCACATTATGATAATATAAACTGTTATTCTCTATTAATAGTATGACAGTCTGTCATGGTATATATCAGCTCATGCCTTTTTGTGGCTTACTAAATGTTACTATTTTATTGTCCTTGACTTTTATATTTTGTTGTTATTTGAATAATTAACTTTGCCAGCTATTTAGATGGATTTGAAGCCTCCTATTTTCTAGATCAAACCATCTCCCACTTCTGTTATAATGAAACACTTGAATTCTTGGACAGCCTGAACAGGAAACTTAGCTAAGAGTCGAAGTGTTTCATCACAAACAAGCAAGAGATGCTTTGATCTAGAGAATATTATTTTAAATATTTTTCATCTTAAAGATAAAATCTAGCACAATAAATTGCATTGTAAGTATAAAGTGAAATCACAGAAAAGTTCAGCTATTGTATTGCATTGCATAATGTCTGGAATATGTCAGGGAGACTCATTCATCACAGAAGGTGTGTCAGAATGCTCCCTGGCCCCCCAGCTGCTGGACTTTTCAGTACTCAGTAAGCAAACTGTCCTGCTCTAACAAAACTTGAGTTTAAAGCTGAGAGGACATCTCTGGGAGCTCACTATGAGGGAAAGGTCCAGTCAGGTCCACACCACAGCTCAAGGGGGTGGTGGTGGTCCTGCTGCGCAAAGGGGGACTACAGAAGGTCTCTGTGGATCCACCTAGTGCAATCCACAGCTGCTGCTAGCATGACACTGGAGCAGATCACAGCCTGTGAGGGATGTCCGAGAAATCTCGGGTTTGCACTGTTAAATAAAAAAAAGTCAGTTCAAAGTTACTTTTTAAAACTTCTTCCTATTCTGGCATATTTTGAAATGTGACTTAATGCTCTCGTTTACAGTGGGTGTGAAATAGCTGCATTTCCCATGAATAGCTGTTCAGGTTCTAGGTTTTGACTGACTCTTGCAAGTATTTCATTTAGATTTCCACTTAAAATACACTGTTCTGTTATTTCACTTTGCTGACAGAATGCACTTTAGTGTGGATATTTTGCAGTGTCACCAGAAAGCAGGAGGAAAATGTGCTAAAAATTGCCAACCAAAAAAAGGAAAAATTAACTGTGGAAGATTTATTCACCATACAAGCACGTAAGAGCTATCTTCACCCAGTGATTTCCCCTAAGCCATGGCAAAGGTGACCATTTCTCAAGGAGTCCTCCCTGTTCCTGCTGACAAATCCGGAGCTATCGCCTTCTTCAGGGTGTGTGAGCTGCATGGAGGTGCTGAACTCCCAGAGATCCTTTTGGGAACCAACAGGTGATGGATTAATACATTTCATAACAATCTCCATAGAGACCAAAACTGTGGTGACATCCTGCAAACTGATGGTGATGGAAAACCTCATTGGCAATGTGGATTAGTGAGTGCTGCTCTCAGATTCAGAGGCTACCCTGGATGATGTAGTTTATCTTGGTGTAAATCAGATGTGACTCAGCAGCAGACATTGCACAGCCAAACGTGCAGAAAACTCGCATCAGTGCTGAATCAAAGCCTGAAATGTGGATCATTATTTAAAAAGAGTTATGAGAACACCAGGAGTTTCAAAAAGAAGATCAACACTGCTGAAGAAGTGAAAGCCAAGAATTATAGATATAATGATAGGGAGCTCTTAGGATTTATTAACTGTTTTGTTTGGACTTATTAAAAAGGAATGACACCCATTAAAGTACATCACAGGAACCAGCTATCTAGCAGCCCCAGGGCTGTGACTGAAGGGGAGCTCTGCGATAAGGTGAGGGCTTTCTATTGCTTTCCAGTGACAAGGCACTCACTAAAACAAAGAGAAGGTCTTGCTTTATAAATTGTTCATTCAGTTCAAGAGTTTTTCTCAAACAAATGTTGTTCTACAAATACCTTTAAGAGCACATGTCCCTATTGTCATGAAATACATCTACTTTGGCTTAGTGCGACTGCCAGTGGGCAGGAGACGGTGCTGCTGCGACAGCACAGCTTGCTGCCTCACCTGCACCAGTGCCGTTTAGTGTTGTGAACCTGGCAGTACTCAAGACTTTGGCAACGTGGAGAACGTGGATAACCAATACTACTTTGGCAATTCACAGTGGTATTTCAGGAGGTTGCCAAACTGCAGGCTGGGCTCTATTTCTGTATTTACCTAAGCACCCGTGCACTTCAGGTGCTGTAGGAATCAGCCATGCTCCTCTTCATCCTCCTACCAGCCTCTGCATGCACATCTTGCAAGCTTTGCAAAAGCAAGAACCACAGCCAACACGGCTGGCACTGCGCCTGCCGGTGGGAGCATTCCTTCCCTCACCTTTCTCTTCCTTCCTGCTGTCTGTCATCTCTCCCAGCGTTTAGTCACGCTTTGGTGTCAGCAGCTTTCTTGCAGTGCAGATGTGAGCTGGGTACTCAGAGATTTGATTCGAAGCTGTATGGGCGCGCTCACTAGGTCCTTTCGAAGCAGTGTTTCTAATCCCCTTTCCACAAGGGCGTTTTTCCCCCTGCCACTGCCTCCAACCCGCCATGCCTCCCGGGGACCTTCCCGTGTCTGGGCTCTTCTGCTGTGTTTCTTAATAAGCAAGTACAAGTCACAAGCGAAGATAAATCTCTTCAGCTTAGTTTGTTACATCTGTACCAGCCTTTTCAGTCACGTCAAAACAGCTCTGGGATTATTTATCTGCATTCAGGAAACTCTACTTTGCCAGTGTACATTTCTGGCCATGTAAAACCAAGGCTGTTTCTTTTAAGTCATCACTGGGAGTGGGGAATTTGAAACAGAAAAGTTCCAATCCTGCTTCATGGAAGCTCAGAGAGTATTGCTCAAGGGGTTATAAAATACTTCTGCAGATGGAGTTCCAACATCTACCTGAGCTATTTGAACATCCCCCTTCTACTAATTCTTTCTATAATTCAGATCATTTTTCTTTTCAGTTTAAAAACAGCAGTATGTTGAACCTAACCAGGATAACTGAGGTGCAACTGAGGGTAGCCGCGTTTCTTTTTAGGAAAATAATTGCTGCCTCCCCCTAAGAGATGGCAATAGGAGAGTGTCAGATTAGAAATCCTGTCTCACACTGTTTCCTACCGCTGCCCCATAAGGGTGCTTGGTCCTTTGGGCATATGATGTTTTTTTTCATTTGGGTGAGCTTCATTGCAGCTTATTATTATTGAAAGTTAGAGAACAGATTGAAGACTGATTACAAGGATATGGTGTACCATGGGAAAAGCCTAGTTATAGCCTAGTTATAGAAAAACTTTGCCTGAGACTCAACTACTTTCTGTTCTGCAACAATGACAGCAGACATCCCTGTTGCTTTTATTGATCTTAGAGATTCAGTACTGGGGCATTTAGAGTCTAGCTTTGCTTTGACTGGGGCATTTAGAGTTTAGCTTTGCTTTGGAGACTTGCTTATTTTACTTGAATTTTCTCGAAATTCAACTAAGTGATCTGACAGATTTTTGAATGCTGGCCTAGAAAAAGAAATAAAAAGCTTTCTCATACAAGGTAAGCCAGCTGTCTCCAGAAGAAGAGTTATCACTCCACACTGTCATCAGACCTCCTGGTGCCCAGAAATTCTGATTAGGCAGAAGGCCTGTGCTGGGGCAGGCAGAACCGTTTCCCTGGCACGAGCAGTCACAAGTGCCACCCGCAGCCGCAGCGGTTTGGCATGATGGGGCCGAGCCCTGCCTGGCCCAGAGCCTACCGGCAGACGGCAGCGGGTCCAGGCTCCCGCTCTGCAGTAGAGCCAGCCTGATGTCTTCCCGCTGGGGCTTCGGTCAGCTCAGCCCCAGCAGCTCCTGGAGCTCGGCTGGGAATCCAACCCCAACCTCCTACGCCGTGTACCGCGCTTTCCCGATCTCTACTACAGTGGCATTTCCTGCATTTTTAACAAAAATCTTCTAAAATTGTGATACTCCCAAGGATACAGAAGAGTGCTGTATTTGCTATTTTACTTAATATTAAAAGGTTAAAAAGCCCATGAAAACATATAGCTATGTGGAAATTAATGATGCTATCTCTTGTGAACCAGTGCTGTGTATGTACCTATCCACTCATAAAGTTTTAAAATATACATAGCAGAGTGCAGATAGTGATAACACATTTGATTTTATCTGCTACAAATATATATATATGTCAGACAAATAACTGATCTCTCTCTCTTCCTACTCTCCGTATTGATAAAATCCATAGAGGATTTAATCCATCTCAGTGTGCTTCTCTGTGCTATTCATCTCAACCGTGCACTCAGAAAATTCAAATATTTAAATTGGTTCAAAGTCAGAATATTAGTTGTTGTTCTTAGAAATTCAACAGCAGTTACCTTTTCCCAGTTGATGGATACTGTCACGAATGGCTACTGCAGAAGTGTACATAGTTAATTACTTTGCAACAATTAGGATCTTAGTCAAGTGTATGAAGACTTTTACTAGTATGTGTAAAGAGAAGCACTGAAGCACTCTCGGCTCCTGATTGCTGAAGGAGTGTGCTAAAGATGCGAGTTGATAAACCTTAAAGCAGCTCATGACAAGGAATATTGTGTATCACCTGGGCACAAGGTCTGGGAGAGTTCTGGTTACCCCCCTGCACAGGACACGGGATTTGGTGTAGATAAACGTTGTTTATTCTTGAAATATCAGTCCCGGTGAAAGAAAGGACTGCCAAGGAGAAATACAGCTTCTCTCTGAAGCTGCAGGTTTTCAGTTAAAAATACAGAAAGAGAAACCACATAAAACTTACAAAGGGACTTCAGCAGGTGAGGAAACAAGCCCTGTGCTCCATTACGCTGTGACTAGCCACCTCCTCATAGTGCAAAGCCAGAACATATGCTTCATTTCAAGCCTGTTTTTAAATTTATCCCTAACCATGAAATCATTACCAGGAACCTGCATGATAAGGAAAAGGAGAATTATTATATTAACCTGGAGTCTTCAGTGCACTCAGAGGCATCATGAAGCAGCTCTCTTGCAGTCAAAGCCTGCGCACTCTCTCTTTTCTCTCATCCATTGAGTCGCTTCTTCCCTTTAATCTCCATTAAAATCCTTTCTATCCTCTTCAGTTTATGACTCTGTTGCTGTAAGGTGGTTTGTGGCACTCGGTATGGCTAATCCTTGGGATCACATCCTGTTGAGAACAGAATAATTGAAAGCAGCTTGAAGCGGTTGTAGTTAGGCACACAAATCAATGACAGATAATCGTTTAAGCACAAACCAAAACAGACATTTACATGGAAAACAATCATGGCCTTGGAGTTACACCCTGTTCTTGCCATGCAAAATCTTTCATGGATTTGGCAAAGTACCCTCGGAAGGTAAACCCCATTGCCATTGTGGCGATCCCCTCGAGACAGCGCTGGCAAACCACTCCCAGAAACCTGAGCTCAGCTGTAAATAGCCCTGAAGGCTGTCCAGCTTCGGGTGAAATAAAACTTCACTGCCTCCCCAGCTGCATGAGAGAGTTGTGGTCCGAGGTGAACAATTTGGAGCTGGGCAAGGCCACACAGTAAAGGAGAACATGGGTCTGTGTCTCCCCTTTCGTGGCGCTGCTCTCATCCCAAGTCCCCAGCAAGGGAGGTGGATTGTGTTCAGGCGCACTCCACTGTGTATGGAAGCGCAACAACAATAAAGAAGAACTCCTGAAGTGGGCTGTTTCCTGACCCAACAGTGCAGATGGGACCACGTGTTTGCCTGTCATTTTCTGATGATAGTCATGTTTATACCAGCTGGTTAAAATGCTTTAATAAATGATTACCTGATGTGAACACTTTGTCATGGCTACAGTGCTGGGGTTTGCTCATTTTTGCCACAATCCAAATAACTGTTCAAATTAAAAAGCAGAACAATACCGATAAAATGACAATCCTACATCTTTCTGAGCATCTTTGGAAAGGCACCTGGAAACCCAAATCCCTGCTCACCTCAAGTGGTTAAGTTGAAGAAAATGTGTTGGGTATGTCATATGCTGTCTGTTGTTTGTCCTGGGGAGCCTGGAAGAGGCGAGCCTCCATCCCTGTCCAAGGACCCATTTCATCGCCAGGTGAGTGAGCAAGCACTGTTACATGTGCGGCTCCCATAGCTCTGAATTCCTCTGGGTGAATTTCTCTGCAACCATCCAGTTTAGAGATGTAGAAAAATCCAGAGCAAAATCCCCTCTGCTTCTGTGTGAGGCTGAGGGTTATAGCTTCCCCAGCACCTCCCGGCCCCCTCGCTGCTCTCACGGCTGCAGTGGTCTGCCAGGAGCCGACCGCCCTGCTGCTGGTGTGATGCACATGCACGCACAGAAACCAGCCAAAAATGGCTGGTGATGTAATAATTTTTTATTATTTACATCTACTTAAAAGTAGGCGAGTGAGACTTTTTCCCGATTCTTTAGCCTTTTGCTTTAAAAACATCATCATCTTCACCACAGAAGTTTCAAAAGTTTAGTTGCCAGTTTTCCTTCCACTTTCCGTGACTCTGGTGAAAAGGTATTATTTATCAAACTAAGTGTATATTATAATCTTTGCAAAATGGTAAAGATCAAAGACTACCTTGCATCAAGCAGAATTACAGTGCCATAACATTTTATCTTGTTACAACTGATATCAATCATGGCATGACAGCAAGCTACAGAGAAGGTTTTTTCAGTTGGTATCACAGACACGCTGCAACATCTGAAATACAGCAGCCAGCTCGCATGTGCTCTGGGTGTGAAATGGAAAAAACAGCAGCAGAAGTAAGTGCCTTCAGTATCCATGTCATTAAGTACGGCCATTTGGCAGCGAAACATGTGCCCAAGACTTTAACTCTGCCTGCGGCTGTTGCATCGTCATAAGGGAAGAGATAAAAGCCTCTACGAGAAGAGAGGGCTTGATTTCAAGTGACAGTGGTGACATTTCCAGCAACGACCCCTGAGTGCGGCAGAATCCGCCATCTGATACTCCTGCCCCAGAGGCACATGCATCGTCCTCCTTTCGTCGGGAAGAGGCGGGAATCCAGATCAGCAGCCGGAGAGCAGACCCAGCTGCACCGCAAACTGCGGCTGGCTCCGCACGCGGCACTGCTGCCAGCACGAGTGCTCTGCAGCTCTCCGGCACCAGCCACGAGCTAGTTGCTGTCTCACTGCAACTCAACAGTTGTGTAATTGTTTAATTTAGGCTTAAGAATCTTTTCACTATGGCCACAGACAGGCTTAGGAAAGGAATGAGATTTCTCCCGCTCCTCCCCAGGACCCTGCCAGGCCTGCCAAGTTTTACAGCACCTGAAGTACTGCACACTCTGTGTCCCCTGGACTTATCTCTGGGAACGCCTGGCAGAGAACAGAAAGGAAAGGGGGATTACAAGAGATCTGTTCTCATACATAACCCTTCCAGCAGGGATACGTCTGTCCTCTGCTTGTCCAAAGCCAGCCCTATGTATTTCTCCTTGCAACGTGTACAAGTCCTACAGCAGCATCTTTCACAGATGAAAGTGTGAAGTGCCCCCTGAGCTCCCAGCTTGCAGAGGCCCCCGAGACCCTGCGGCAGGGGCTGGTGCTGTCCCCATGGCACCCGTAGGGCACGCTGAGGCCTCCGGCTGCACCCCCAGGCGCAGCCCGCGGTCAGGCAGCGTGCAGGAGTCAGAGAAGCAGCCTGCCAAGCCAGCCCACCACCGCACGCACGCGGCAGCCCCGGGGCTCCAGGCCAAGGGATGCTGCCGTGGGCTCCAGCAGTATCGTTTCTGGTGGTGACTGGAGCACTTTAGTTTCCATGTTTGAGTTATACTAACATTATAACTTCATAGAAGGCAACTTCATTTCACATGGTCCTGCAATTGTTTCTCAGAGACTTCAATCTGGAGAGGGAACCCTTTCAACATAGCAAAGTGGGGAAGAAGAAACAAAGCAAACGCAGTCAGGAAAGTACAAGGGTTCGACGATTTTAAACATCTTGGGTTTTCAGGATTCTCCTGCTATTTGAACAGAAAACTGCATTGTTGTAAACAAAGTGCCCATCTTCGATTTTTCAGTCTCCTTTCCCTCTGTTGTTGAGAGCCACACAGTGTACTTCCCCGCCAGTTACTGAAATGCTTCTAAAAACTTGAAGAATTATTTGAAAAAGGGCATTCCTATTCCTTATGCATAAAACATGCATGCATATTCATATAAAACATTTAGAAAAATTTTTACCAGTTATAATTAGCATGTTTTGTGCCTCTATTTTCTTTGCTATTAAATAACAAATTTGTGGTAACCATAGCAACTGGAACATCACATGGTACTAGTGCTATTTTGGAGATAACATAAGTACCTTTCTTAAAGAAGCATTCACACCTCTAAGCTATGAATTTTAATAATTTTCTTGATAAAATATCTGTTGGGTAGATTGCATTCATCCCTCACTATAATATTGACTTAATGTGGAATGCGCTACTTTGTTTTGCAGTGCCTGTGACCACTTAAAAGCACTAATGAGTCCTCTTGTTTTGCAAAAGGGAAGAGACTTAAGAAAGGCAAAAGAGAAGCTATGTGACATATCAGTAGAACTTGCATTGAGGGGAGAAGTATAATAAAATGAAGGATTTCTGTTATTGTTTCTGGTGAAGGAGGTAACATTGGTCATGTAGCTCTTCATGCTTGAATAGAGGAAAGCAGAAGGAAAGAGATGCTTTCATCTTGGACTGGTACAGCTCTTACTGGAATAAGCAAGAGGTGTTGTGTTAGCTCTGCTGGAAGCTGGGACAGGTCCTTGGGGAACTCACATGGGAACTCCTGATCAGAAGAGATCAGCTGAGCCATCAAAGCTAATTCCCTGCCATTGCAGTCAAATGTGTTTGTCTCCAGAATATCTGCTGTATACAACACTGCATGCCACGGGCCTTCCAACATATCTCAGAGCATTATAGCTAATAAGATAAAGAGCAAGGGACCAAATGCCACAACAGTAATGAGCCATTAAAAGAGATTAGGCGGCAACCAGGTCAGTATTCATGTGCTAGGCTCCTGCTACAGCAGGGATTCTTTTAAATAAAATTTGCTGGAGCACCACATTACAGATAAGAACAAAATGCCACAAGAATCCCTGCCAATGTTGTGATGAATTGAGGAAAAATGGAAAAATGTGGAAGAAATTCCCTTTGCTCTCTGAAACTGGTAATTCTGTTAATCATGGGAATGTAAGTAGGATGAACCAAACAGGCACCCATGAGAAATGAATGCTATTAAAAATATCCTGCCCACACTGACGTGCTAATGAAAAATGCTGGTTGACATGATTAATTCTTTTATCATGAAAGCATCTGTAGACATGAAACCCACCCTGAGCTATCAGGATGATGTCATCCATCTCCCAGACCAGAGGCAATGAGGACCTGGGCGGCTGCTATACAGGTGAGTTGGGTTAACACACATACTAAGGAGGCCATTAGGCTGGGAAATGACTCAGACCAAGTTTGTCTGTCAAGGTGGAGTTAGGAGCAGAGGAATTTTACCAGAAGGTGAAGAAAGGTACTGGGGTTGATGAGAAGAGTTGTGAATCTGAGCTGTAAGAAGACACAGCAAGTATGTACAAAAGATGAGGGCTCATGGGGGCTGCAGAGCTGGATGGGGCCATGCTACCAGAATGGTGCGATGCTCAGGAAGCACCTCAGACACAAGTCTGGAGCCTCTGCTGCAGGTGAGGACTCGCCAAGCTGCAGGCTGGCTCGTGGCAAGCTGCGAGGAGTAAAAGTTAATGAGAACTTTAATTTTATGAACTCACCTAGGCCAAACCTTGCAAATCTGAGCCAGACTGTGGGAATGGGCCTGTGTAAAGATTTGTAAACTGATGCTTTGCCTCTGTCTCCATTCTAATCTGCCTTCCTCCCATTTTCCCCCATTCAGGTGTATCATTGGGAATCTTTTTGTAAAAGTTTACCTTTACTTGCTAGTAATTTTTTAGCACAACACTTGTAGGAGAAAGCTTATTTCTGCTTTTCTTCTATTTTAGAAAAGTAGCTTTTTGTTATTATGAATAATTATCAATTGTCAAAATGCTCCTTTTCAGACATTTGGAAATGAAGGAATTTGTTTCAAAAATTGTTACAGTAAACAGATAGATTAAAAAACAAATTAAAGCAAACATTCTGATATTTCAAAAATGGAAAGTTTTGATTAGCCTCAACTAACTCTTAATTTTTTTTTGTTGTTGATGTTCGATCTGCCCCAAAATAAATAATCCAAGATGGACAAATCCTTTTTTATCCCTCTCTTGCTGAGTTTTTGGGGACTTGCAGTGCTTGTTTCACGAAGGCCCTAGCAGGATGTCCTGTGGGTGCTGCCTGAGAAAAGAGGCTTTCCAGGTCCCCACCATGCTCACTCCATGCATTGCATAACTGATCCTTTTGGACCTCCCTGCTTCGTTCTCCCTTGCTGCAGCTCCTGCCATTCTGTACATTTCTCTACCTGCTGCCTGCCCCCTCCGCTGGTGGCTGGTGCATCTCTTCCCTTTGCCTGTACTGTGGGGAGGGACTGGTCCTCAGCTTGGCTGAGGGCAGCTCCACTCCAGCACTTCCCTGGCCTTCCAGTCTTGTTTTCCTTCAAATACCCAATTCTTAAGAAAAGTCTTGGGAAAGGGTCTAACAAGGCAGCAGCGCAGCATTTCAGCTGAACATATATGCTTCCAGGAGCCCTAAGGGGTGAAGCAAAAGTAAACCCATTAGAGACAATAAAGGAAAGTTGTATAATACGCTTTTTTGTTTTCTTGATCCATGCTGTGATATGGGAACTCTTCCTGTTCTACTCTCTGTTTGCAGAGCAAGAGAAGAAAAGAAAAAGATTTGGAAGATGCTGGCAAACGATAAAATACAAAGAAGTTCTTTTTCTTATAAAGTAAGTGAATGGATTTCTGCCTTGCCTTTTGTTAAAGCTCTTAATTCAGCCTGTAAATAGGGACTTTCCTTTTGGACTGACTGTTTAGATGTAAGACTTAGAGCCGATCTGAAGTAATGGGATCAGAAAACAGAGGATATATATCTAAGAGAATGATAAATATGCTCGTACTAGTGAACTTTCTCTTGCAGCGCTCCTCGTATAGTATATGTAAATGTTCACAAGCACAAAGTGTGCTTCATTTTACTGCAGACGTAAGCTAAGATACCTGCTTGAGAAGCCTGCCTGTTTGATCCCCGGGGGGCAGCCTGCCTGCATTTGGGCAAAACACTGATCCTCTGCAATCAAGCAGAACGTGCGAGGTAATTTTGCTGCGTGGCCTGGCTTGGGTTTACTAAATGCTGGAAGAACTCGGCATTTAAGGATGCTGGAAGTGGAGACTCACACTCGCAGACCTCAGAAACAGCAGTAGTTCACCTGACCAAGCAGAAAACCCAGCAAAACAGGCACTCAGGATGGAGTGAACTCTTAATTAAAAAACAGATGATCTTCAAAGAAAAACTGTATTTCACACTCATGGAAAAGCTTTCCACCCTCCCTGTTACGCTGTCCAAACTTTTACAATGAAGCTGTAGCCCTCCTGGCAGTTTCCTCAGGGCAGTGCCAGGGCTTTCTGTGAGTAAGGCCACGGCAATGTATTGTTCAATTTGGGCTTGGAAACCTTCCAACTTGTATTCAGCTGCCATGGCAAAAATCCTGAAAATTCACAGACTTGTTTTGTTTCCAAAGACACCTCCAACCTAGGCAATGTATTCTAAAATCCTTAATCATTTGCTACTTATTGAAAATCCTCACTGACTGAATAGAAATTTTTCCCAGGTCAGAAATTAAGAGAGAGATGGGATTTCTATTGTGGTTCTGAAAGATTAACATAAACGTATAGTGAGAATATAAATATAAAATATAACGTATATATTTTCTTTTTATTTCAAAATGCCTAAATGAGTCACTTTCCTTCCATATTGTATTTAGGAATATTTGGATGCCGTTTGATGCTCTTTGTATTTCCAGGGCAGCTTTTCATCATATTAACTTTTTTAATAGGTGCTACTATGATTATATTTTGAAGACATTTGAAACAATATAAAGAGGTAAACCTCCAACCAGCACCATCAAGGTCATTTGGGAAAATTGCTCAGACCACACAGCTCTGAAAACAAACTTGTTTTCTTCCATTTCTTGCATTAATCTCATATAAACCTAGTGGAACTTTGCAGATCAGTAATTAGACTCAAAGAAGAAAAAAAAAAAGCTGCTCAGGTCTGCTTTACACATCAGCAGAAGTAAAGATTAACATTAGTGAAAGCTGTTAGACTGAGCAGATTTTCTTCTCCGTTGAAAATACTGTGTGACTAAAGCGGGAAAACCTTTAGAGGAGGCGGTGAGGGATGTGCCCCATGTTCCCAGAGTCTGAGGCTGTCAGCACAGAGCTAGCTGCTTGTACAAGTCACAGCTCTTCCACTGAACAGTATGAACAACAGGCTGACATCCGTGCGCTTACTCTCTTTTTCTTTAAAATAGTCTTTATCACCATCGTACACTCTTCTAAACTGTATGGATAAGTTTTTCTGTACTGCTGCTGGGTTTTGGTTTCTTCTCAAAGTAAACCCGGTGTCTGTCAAAACCACAGGCTACATTATGAGCATTTAAAATGGCTGTCAGTATTTGTATTAATACATTTATCCCTGATCAGCTGAAAGCTGATGTGAAAAGTTTGCTTTGAATTAATCCCTAAAATATCTTTTTAAATACCAGTATAGGAGATGTTTTAATTCTACTACACAGATAGCAGCCACTTTATTATTTTTTTATTCTGTGCTTTAAGCAGTACAACCTTTTGACTATATCCTACTTCAAATGTGAAGCTATAATATTTAAAATATTCGGAATAAATACTTTATTTGACTTCATTATCAGTATGACAGTTACTAAAAGGTGTGTCCTTCTTTGCCTGTTTCAACGTTATACTGAAAGGCCTTAATTTCAGTTTAATTTAATCTCAACTAAGATAACAAATAAACAGGAATATCAGGTGATGGCATGGCACCACCCCAGTTGCTAATGTAAAATGATAAGCAAGCGGTGAAAAGTCAGGTCTGGAACTGGGGCCTGCAAATGCAACTTGCTTTTCATATTGATTGTGTTTTCCAGAGGGCTTCAGGTCAGGTGCTGAGACCTCAGGGCTCACTCTGTCTGCAACTGTCTCGCTGTTTTCTTAGCTTACCTTGAGCAAGTTCTGCAATCTTTCTGTACTGGTTCTCGAAGGATAAAATAGGTCTAATGTTTATCAGTGTTGCAAAGGCATCACTGTCTCCAAAAAGGTCTTTGGTCTTCCCTACGAGAAAGACAACATGTACAATAAAAGACGCGCACTGTGCGTGTGTGTATAGAAAAATATTAGCTCAAGGGTTAATGTTTCTCTGCATGATATTTATTTTACCTTTTATTAAATTCACTGTGAATTAATGTTTTTGTTTAGGTTAAAATGATTTTACAGCCAAAAAAAGGAGAAGATATAGGCACCTGTTTAGAGAAAGAAGCCACATATAGAGCTATGTATGTTTTATGAAAAGCATTTGTTGATACAGAACAGATCAATGTGTAACTGCATAATAAGATGGAGAGAAGATGAGATTAAATGTTCAAATACATATACTAATTAGAAAGGACATGTACATCCACGTATAGAGAACCTGACAGTGAGAAACTGACAGAGATTCAGCACTACAGTGAATTATAAATGTCAAATTTCAGGAATGCATGTAAAAAAAGCTTGTAACTGTTAGGAGCTAGACTCCGTATTCATATGAAAGCTGTTGCCTTTATCATCTTCTTAAATCCCTCTAAGGTGCTCTGTCATTCACTGTCAAATTTTTTACCTGAGATACTAAGACATCTGTCACACAAGTGTCCAAAACTGCTTCTCTACCATTGCCAGGACACACCAGTGTATTTTAGAGTTTTTTTCTAAGAAAACAGAATATTAAGCAGGAAATCTGCTTAAGTATTAGCGGTCAGTTACAGAATGATTTTTCCCCTCAAATGTGATAAAATCTAACACATAATGCCCGAAATGTAGGGGAAAAGGGAGCCAGCACGTGTGTTCAGATTTGGCTGCGGGCTCAATAGGTTGTCAGAGAGCCATAGGATGCACAATAAAAACAGTTGCTAACTAAATTTCGATGTGCAAGAGCATATGTTTAATTTGCAAGATGTTTTGTTTAATTAAAAGGTAAATACCACTTATAATTCTTCTCACAGACTCTTTGAGAGCAGCAACAACACCTACAGAGCTCTCAAGCTGCCTGAAGAACTTCTTTGATGCATCTGATCCATGAGGTAGGTACATTTAAATGAGAATATTTCACCACTTTATTAAGCAATATTTTTGATTTTACACAGTATTGATTATCACTTCTAAAAATTTTTAAACATCAGTTGCAAGATGTTAGCTGCATGAAGCATGTAAAATATTCTGTCACTGAAGTGTGGTGAAAATCCCTCCCCAAATATAATTGACTCAGAGACAACATTCACCCTGGTGCAGAAGACTTGCATCAAGCCAAGATATCGCATAAATATGAAGGCATAAAACCTGTTTGCACAAGCCATGTTCAGACCTCTCTGCATACAGGGCAGACAGAACTGCTGCCGAAGCAATCATGTCTTTTTGAGGCTTGCTTTTCTTAGCTATATCCTCTCCTTTCACACAACACCCCAAGCTTGCAGAGCTTGCTGTTCCTCTTCGCTTCCTTTAAGGTCCTGAGACTCAACACCCCACTCTAGCTTATGGACCCATGCTCTGCTTTGGGCTGCTGTGGTTCCTTCAGCAGAACCCATCATCTGACCAGACTCCTCCTAGCTCCCCACTGGCTGAGGTGAGTCTGTGGCTGTGCCCATGGCAGGAGCTCTCCGGAGGCATCACGTGTTTGGTAAACAGAGCAGCTGAAGCCAAGAGGAACAACAGTGTCAAATCAAAAGGCAGCACCAGTGCAGTGATGAGTGTCACAGGTGGTCTTGTCACCTTACCATGTCTACACAGTCGTGCTGTGAAACCTGAGCATCTTCTGCCAGCTGCTCAGTGGCGCTTCTTGCCTATGAGCACTGACAGAAAAGTGTAGGGGTATTGCCGGGCTCTAAGAGATGGCCGCCTCTCCTACCAGCGGTCCTTAGGGGCTGCATCTCCAGGTCAGCTTTTCCAGCAGGGAGCCCAGGAGCTCTCGTTTTGTTAGGTTGTTTTTACACGAGAAGAATGGCCAGGAAGAAGCAGAGGCTGCCGACACCCAGCTCTCTAATATGCTGAAGTTGGATCCTGCTCTGCTCAGAGGGTCTGATGGTATCAGCCTCCAGGGAATCCATGTCTGACGTTCCCAGTCTGTTGTTCATATTGGTTCAGTCTCAGCTGAGCTATTTCTAACAACAAAGACCATATCTGAGAGAGTTACAATTTGCTGTAATCATATTTTTCCAGTTTTTCTCTGTGATAATTACTCCCATAAATATCATTGCTCCACCTCAGCTCACCAGAGTGCTCTCTCAGTCTCAACCTTCCACGCTTAGATTGCCAGGGAAGGACAATGATGGTATTAATTATTACTAGAACTGCTCCAGCTATGGGGCGGTTGGGGCTTCCAGTTCCTGTGCTGTATTAGCTGATCAAAAATTGCTGTCTGAAATGAAAACTGGTGGGAAAAAATGTGTTAAATTGTGCACGTGTTTAAATAATAGATAATAATAATAAAGCTTTGACTTGGTCTTCAACCAGGCAAAGGCTTGAAAACCAGAAGTCAGGATGCAGCCTCGATGTTAAATGTCTCTGACTTTACTGCTGGCCCCTGGGTTTAGTTTAGTAACAGAGAATGTTTTTAACATAATCAGTGGGCTGTAGACCTCAGGAATTCCAATTCCTACTGTGTTTACTGCCTAACAGCTTTTAGGAGAGATCCTTAAAGTAGATTTTATGAGAGTAGGGGCAATTTTTAACTGTCAGTCTGCAAGTCCCAGACACATTTGGACTTCAGAGTGCCAGGCACCAGGAGTACACAGAAAGGAGGCACTTGGTCAGAGAGCATACAGTGCCAGCAGGTACATGGGAAGGACAAAGAGGTGAGAATGGGAGTATTACTGTCCCCATTTTAAAACTAGTGAATTGTGGCAAAAGACTGAAGGACTTGCCAGTTTACCTCTGTTGCCTATGGCAGACCTGGCATTCAAAACAAAATCTTCAGATTTCTAATGTACCCTCTTAACTACAAGGCCATTCTTCCCCTCCAGACGGTGATGTATAGGTATATAAACGTGCATTGATGCAATGCCAAGTTATAAACCACAAGCCTTTCAGAACTCATGTCCCTGATAGATTGCGAAAGATCTTGAAGTCAGAGAATTGTGGTTTGTCTGACCTCATGCTAATCATTCTCCCTATTTGTATCCTGGTCAAACTGAAAATGGATACCATAATGAACCCTTTTGAAAAATGTAATTTCTGGGTGTTGGTCACGACCCAGTTTTCGTAAGTTGCTAGGATATGGGGATAATCAGGGAAATGAAGCTTCTATCTTATGAGACAAGACCGAAAGGCTTGATTTAAACAAAAGAAATTACGAGAAAGAATATTAGTACACTGTGAGGGGAGTAAATATCAGAACTAATGAAGTTCAAGGACAAAACTGGCATCTGAACAAATGGATATAAACAGGCCCCTAATAAATGTAGGCTGGAAATCGTAACAAGCCGAGTTATGAAAGTCTGGAACAACTTTCCACAGGGAATATTAGGGCCAGAGAAAGTAAGTGCTTGTTAAATGGATCTCGATCGGTTTACGAACTGGATATCACGCCGGAGACAACCAGAGAGCTAGATTCTTGGGCCACCCTAGCCCAATATTCACAGGTAACAGCCAGAACATCACCAAGCTAGAATATCTTGGTCATACTCTGGAAAAAGAAGTAGCCAGCCACCATGTATCTCACATTGCGTCATCCCAAGTAACTGGTGATAGCACGAGAGGCAATGGCCTCAAGTTGTGCCAGGGGAGGTTTAGATTGGATATTAGGAAAAAATGTCTTTACTGAAAGAGTTGTGAAGCTGCCCAGGGAATTGGTGAAGTCACCATCCCTGGGGGCGTTCAGAAAACGTGTAGATGTGGCACTTTGGGACATGATTTAGCAGGCATGGTGGTGTTGGGTTGACGGTTGGACTTGATGATCTTAGAGGTCTTTTCCAACTGTAATGATTCTATGTATATTTTGGGTTTTGGGCTCCTGCATTCAGAGATTCTTCTCAATTCGCTGACTATCCCACCAACCTAGCGCTCGAGATGTTCTTCGACATTCCCAGGGAATCCTTCCTCGCTCCTAAGCGCCAGCGTGGGAGCAGAGCTGAAGCAGCTCGTGGTGGCCGTGAAGGCAGAACTCTTCGCGCTCGCCGTCGAGGCGGGGAGGGCGGGGTGGCCGCGAGCAGGGCAGTCAGCGGGGCGGTGCTGCTCGGGCGGCTGAAGGCCCCGCGTGCGGCGGTCGGACACCGCGCCCCAGCAGCGCAGCCCTGTCGGGAGCCGGCGGCGGTGTCTACCGGCGCGGGCGTACCTGAGGGCGGGGACCCCGCCCCGCGGCCGCAACGCGGGCACGGGGACGCTGGCGCAGCCCCGCAGGC
>Ga0065711_1034754_pt1 | contig 23286 bp, 13 predicted proteins | sample Hoacrofraction12_FD_59098 | JGI IMG/M metagenome (GOLD analysis project Ga0065711, IMG submission 59098) | Hoatzin crop microbial communities from Cojedes, Venezuela - Epithelial fraction 12 v2 (version 2) | ecosystem: Host-associated > Birds > Digestive system > Esophagus > Crop | place...
AAAAAAAAAAAAAAAAAAAAAAAAAAAAAAAAATCAATCTGCATGACAGTCCAGAACAGCCACAATTTGAAAATCCTTCTGAGGGTTATACTTAGCAGCTTTCCAGGTCAGCCTCTGGGAACCCCTCACTCAGATGCTGAATTCTGTTGAGGAATATAATTGATCCTTGCGGGTTTTTTTCCTCCTCAAATACACATTTCTGAAGGTTTTCTTTCTTGTGATGAATACTGGGCTCTGTGTTATGCAAGCAGAAGACTGACAAGGCAAGAACAGACATGCTAACCTTTCAATTTATAATGTACTTGTAAACGCTTGTAAACTCAAAACAAATGATAGTCAATATTTATTGACAAGGCCTCCAGCTCTAGAAGCAGCTCACGCTATATTCAGGTGGTAGCGGAAGGGAAGGGGCTCTTACTGCTTAAATCTTCAGCTGACTTTTACAGTGTATTTTCATAGTCTGAAGGCTTGGAAAGGTAATGATGACTTTTAGTACTCTCTAGAATACGACTCTTATTATGGTCTTGTTGAGTTATTTGCATTACGTGGTTTCTCTGTGCCACAAACATACACAAAGAGGAAATACTTCTGCCTTGCATTATCTCTGCAAGACAGAGAGAGCCTACACAGCGAAGAGTAACAGCTGTGGAGACCTACTGCCCTGAAGGGTTATCAGCCTCCATTCACATTTCAAGTGAAGGTGACAACTGTAAACTGCACCTAAGATTTGACCACACAACTATGCCAGTCAGATGACAATTCAATCACGGAAAAGTAAGATAAAGAAGATTTGAAGCTTACAGGCGTTCTCCTGTGCTTACACTTCCTGTGCATATTTTCAATGGCCTCTCATTCCCAGTTGCACACAGATTCACAAAATAAGAGATGCTAGCAACTTGCTCTCCAGTTTGCAGGGTTGGCAGGAAGGCTCACTCAGCCGGCACGCCTGCATCTGCAGCTTACTTAACTTCAGGCCAATTAACAGAGAACATCTTGAGGCACAGGCAGGTGTAAGAGAGAATTCCGTTCCACCAACAGAAACTACCTGAGGAACAAACTATCAGCCTTTCTCAGAAAACTTTCTGACTTCTAGTTCAGATGTTCTGAGGGGAAAAGCCACCAGTGAAATGAAGAAGTGAACAGATAAAAATCTCTGGAGCATCCTCTCTGCTCAGAGCTCAGAAGAGCTCTAAGCAGGGAGACCTGGTGTCCTCCCCACACTCCCCCGAGACGCCGGGGACTCCATCAGGGTGTGAGCTCCAGTCCTGAGCAAAATGTTTCTTTTGTTTCTGCTAGTCTGGCAGCCCTGCCAACAAACATCTCAAGTTCTGGGCAGGAAAGCATGTGTTGGGTCATGCACTCCTGTCATGCTGGATCACAGGGTGGTGCCTGCGGCTGGAGGACTGCGTGACAACAAGAAGGGTGCTCTGCTATGGTTGGAGCACCCTTGTTAAAAGGTCTCCTGTCAGTAGCAGGCACGACTGACTGGCAGAGATCCAGCTTAAGTGGAGCAACCTCCTCTTTGCTCTCCATCTCATATGACAGGTATAGCTGGTCAAGAAATGAAGGCTCATGCTGCCCTAATACCTGCCCTGCCTCCTCACTGAGGAGAAGGAAAGCAGCTGCCTTCTGTTGCAAAACGGGTGCGATCCAGGTTAAGCTGGGGGGGAAAGTGAGGCCAAAGCCTCACGTGATGGTCTCGCATTCACCGCACGTACTCTGCCAGGTCTAGTCACCGAGCCAGACAACTCTCAGAAAGGTGTCCAGTCACACGAAACAGAAAAGCCCAAGAAATACCACTCGCTTCTAGCTGCAGATCAGACCGTGAGGACGTACCACACAGTCACGCAGCTGCAACAACGCGTATGCCGTGCAGCAGGTCTGCTACACTGCATCCAGGCAAGGAGGCTGCATCTGACGTGTGCTCTGTTTAAGAAATACAGTCCTCACTGTTTTCCGTGTTTTATCTCATTCTGATCATGAGTTAAACAAGCCTGTCAGCCTATTGTTCTTACCACGTGGTAAGTAACTAGCTACATGTAAACAAAACAATTAAGTTCCATGAGGAACTGCTTGCCATTCAAAGCTGAACTAAACACTGCATTTTGTTTCAGGAATCCAAATATGGTAAGTTACTGACAGTTAACTATGACTATGGGACTATCCACTGCGCAGAAAGGGTAAGCGGAACAGGCAGCACAAACTACGAAATTGCCCTTCTTCCTCTTTACCCTGTCATTAACCATCTGGAGACCCTGCTGGTCTCACTGCTAGCTGCCTCTTGCTGAGTATCACCTTAGCATAACTATCTCATGATAATGGGCACAATAGAGAGATAAACTTCATATGCTGGCACAGCTGGCTCTAAACCCCCAGCTCTGTTGCTACCCCTCCAGGAGAATACCTCTGAGTTGTCAACCTCTTAACATATTTGGCAGATAATTCATTAAGGGATCGCATGGCACACAAATACACATCAACTCCTCCTTTTCTTCTTAGCTGTATTCCTGTTGCATTTAAAAGTCCTAACCAAAATAAGACTGTCAACTTGCTGGACAGAATATGCATGGAGGAAGAATCAATCCCCTCCCAAAGTCTACAACACCAAAAGCCTGGATACTGTAAAACCAACACACACCCCCAACTCAAAAAAAACAGCTCTCCCACTGCTAATTTGTGTACCTGTTTAGCTTTGCAGGCTGAATATTCCTATTTTAAATATTCATAGAATGTAGAAATCTGAAATAGACAGGCTAGGGAAAAAAAAAAGAAATAAAACATTATTAAATGCATTGTGGGGGGCTAATAAAGGCATAAGGAAAAATGGATTCTGCTATAGCACCCACTGGAATGTCCACTTTTATATGTTAAATGTGCATGCTTTGCTCCTTTGCTATTGTCAGTTACAGACCTGCACCACAGCTCTGCTGTGTCTGTCATGGTGGGGCAGAAGCAACTGAGCTGAAGCAGACACGAGGGCTGAGGGAGGAAAACCAGGAGTAGAGGTGGGACAGGACACAGCAGGTTGGGTGCTGAGCCCTGAGACAGAGGGGTCCCAGCACACCAACAGGAATGACAGAGCTTGGAAGGTGACGGCAGCTTCCAGGAGAAGTTCACAAGGTTCACACTGGAAACCTGGGAGTTAAAGCCACACTCATGGTGGGTCTTCCCATTCCCATTAGTCACGCTCTCCCAACCAACTCTGCAATGTAGTATCTATGCTTGTGCTGCCTAGAAACATCCCAGCCTCCTGATGAAGTTACTAGATAAACTGTAAGCTTTGAAACACGGCTACACAAAGGTTATGAAAACAAACTATGGTCTATTTACTGTAGTACTGCAGCATATGTGTCTCCATCTCTGATGAAGGGTGAAAGACACCATTTTATGTAACAGAATGGCAAGGGCAGCCATTGGGAGGCTGAAATGGCCTGTTATGGTCGTATTATCCAAATGGCATATAGCTATGGGAGAGTGGGACATAGGCTATGGAAACGCTCTCTCCAGTGTATCAACAGAAGCAGCACAACTTGCACAAAAAACAGAAGCCAAGACACTCTATTTGGTTAGTTTTCTAAATCCTGGATGCCAAAATGGGAGGGGAGGGGCAACCAGGATAAAAAAAGAAGATAGAAATAGTCTTAAATTTCTTCCTGAACATCACTCGCCATCGTAAATATTGCTGGCCATCAGATTATTACCACCTACCTTCTATATTCCTTGTAAATTTGTGGGCACACCTTCAAAGCTGCCCAAGTACAGTGGAGGCTTGCTGAGCATCCTGTTAGGAGGCAAGCACCAGGAACACACAGAAAAACAGTCAACTGGTTCTGAATCAGAAGAAGTCCACATCAAGTGCTGCTGCTCTGTCCCGCTTCTCTGTCCCTCAGGTTTTTACTCTTTGCCCACTGATGTGAATCCTTCATCCAGCAAACACAAAAACATCTAGAGTCCTTTCTCAGGACATATCTCAGGACATGGTGGCAAGGGATGCAGGCCTGAATTAGGGCTTGTTTGGAGGCACCTAGGGACCTGGAGACTTTGGGTCTCATCCTATGGCAAGATCAAGTTAACCCAGAAGAGTCAGAAACCTGTGAAGGGCTAGACTCCAAAGCCAGAGGGGGGTAGACCTGGGACAGACTGTAAGACAGTAGCTGGCTCCTAGCCTCAGTGAGACTGGTGTCTACACAAAGGTCCTATCCCTCTTGCAGCCAACACAGGAACAACAGGTGTGATCTGCAGCTGTCTTATAATGGTGTGATCACAGTATTAGAAATTCTGGTTGCGAAGCATTTGAGATTGGGAAGGAAAAGGAAAGCTGCTTCCAGACCCATGCAGAGACTAAAGAGATGCCAAAGCTCAAGCTTTCATCAAATGAGCACAACTACTTTCAGTAGGTTCTGCTTGTCCTTTGGGCAGTTTAGCATTCCTCCTTCCCAACATCTCATTTCAGAGAAAGCTATTGTAGGAGTGCAAGTGTACAGCATTCGGGATGCACTCTCCAAAATGTGCAAACGTAGTACAAGAGTTAGGTTCACCCTTATTCCTTAAAGACTGTATTTCTCTGCCTCCTCTAACCTCTGCGCCTTCTTTCAGTATCTTAATCTTAGCTCCATTAACCATATGCTCTGCCCTTTTCTGCTTTGCCTTTGCTCTCTCTAGTTTTCTTCTAAAACAGCCCTTCCTTCTTGCGTGTTGTTTCCCCACTAACACAACAAAAATCGTAACACTAATTTGATTTCACAGGTGTTGCAAAAGTAAAATCAGCTGTGCTCTCCCCACTTTTCCTTGCATTGACACTGTCCACAAGCCCTCTGTGACAAGGCCTGTTCAAATTTGAACTGTGCTTAGCAAAACAGCACCCAGATGATCTTGTCTGGCCCCTGAGGCACTTAAAAACACGAGCTGGTTAACTTGCTTCTGATACAGCCACCACCCTATTCCATCTTAGGATTTGAAGTTTTAGGTCAACATCATCCCCCAGCACAACACCTGATGCAATTTTCACCAAGGTCACTTTGACAGCAACTTTCAAGATGGTTGAGGAATTCCATCTCAGACCGCAGGCAAGAGGCAACACTTCTGTATCAGGAAAACTCTTCCAAGGTACAGAGAGAAAGGCCTCCAAATTCTGTCCTTACAAAAATAAGGCTGAGAGCTTACCCAGCCCTTGCCTCTGCAGCTGAGAAGGCTCCATAAGCACTTGCATACCATGGTGTTGAGCATGGCAGTAAAGCCTAGACAGATTGTTTACACAAGCTAGGACCTGGGCATCCTGTTTCTCACGGCACCATCACTGCTGCCAAACATTACAGTATAAATTTCCCACTGAATCTAAGCTGTGGTTGACAAATATCCAAAAAAAGAATAAAAATATTTATATCTTAAAACATGTTGACTGGGTAAACAAGATTGTAGCTGGGTCTCTGTTATGTCCTGCTTACCAATGCGCAGGCTGAAGCAGACATAAATGTTTACAGCAGTCACTGTTGTGTATGCATACATGCATGCCCTGTGGGCTGTCCTTCCCACCGCTGTGCCTGGCAGGAGAAGAGAAAGTGCTGGACAGGATGACAGGTGCCTGCTCATCCTTAGAAGAAAGTGACGATCCAAGTGCACTCAGCAAATGCTGAGCTGCTCAGCCAGCTGAAGCAAATCATTCATTCTTCTCCCAAGTAACTAGCAATAGGATGAGAGGCAATGGCCTCAAGTTGCATCAGGGGAGGTCTACATTGGATATTAGGAAAAATTTCTTTACTGAAAGAGTGGTCAGACATTGGAACAGGCTGCCCAGGGAGGTGTTGGAGTCACCATTCCTGGAGGTGTTCAAAAAACATGTAGATACGGCACTTCAGAACATGGTTTAGCAGGCATGGTGGTGCTGGGGTGACGGTTGGACTTGGTGATCTTAGAGGTCTTTTCCAACCTTGACGATTCTATGATTCTCACACTGTATGCAAACACTATGCACAGCTACAGGTAGAACTTTCAACTTTTCTTCATGTCCTGAAAGCCAGATGGACCCTGATTATGGCTACAGCATAATGCCTTTCACCATCCTTCATAACTGATTTTATGGAGACAATTTACTCTCTCAGACCATTATCTAAAACATAAATAAAACAATCATGACCAAAAATAACCAGTTAAAGCCAGGTTTGGTGACCAAAACTGACCTTCGTATTTAAAGGCATGTGCTTTTAATAACTCCACATCTTAGGAATATATTAGGGTTTTTTTAATTTACTTTTTAAACTGAAAATATATGACTAAAGGTCTCTAAGCCTATGTATATCCCACCTACCTGTATCTGGAATGATATCCTTCAAAACTCTTCAAAATGATAAGTGAAAATCCGTAACCTGCAGAAAGCTTGCAATATTTCCATCCCACGCAGAAAGTAACTTCTGTGCTTTAACTTTGGCAAGCAAACACAGGAAAGAACCATCCAAATAAAGATGCCGGCTGAGGGATGCTTATTTCAGTTAGCACCTTAAAGAATACAATGTTCTAACTTTAGGGGAATTCAATTTTTAAGAATAATTTTATGACTGATGTTGAGCATAAGAGCCCTGTTTCAGGTAAGCACCCAAGTCCACGCCTTGTCCAAGACTGAAGGTCTGACACATCCAGGCAGCAGATCTGGTTTCCAATACGGCCTTTGTATTTGCAGCCCAACCGTATACTGATGTATCACTCTACAGTACGGGAGCAGATCTGTTTTAAAGGTCCTAAAATCTGAAGTCCTTCTGAAATTAGCATTTGCCATCCTAGCGGAAGCAGATGAATTTATTCTGCAAATTCCTTCTTATAAAACAGCACCATTAATAGGAGACAACTTGCAATCTATTGAACTGTGATAAAGAGACTCAACAACAAAAATCAATTCAGTGCTACTGCGGTTGGTCTAGTTAATTCTTGTGGTTTTATCATTACTGTGTTTTACTTCTTCCTTTAACTGGTTTTCTCCCCTTTCTTTACTGCCGGAGAGGCACAAACACACAGAATTTGCCTATCTAGCCATGCAGACACAGCAGTGGCAGAGGATATGCTTGAAGAATGCCTGAATCACCATTTAAAGAGGAAAAAAATGGATTCTTTTTCCCTTGGGTAGTCACAGCCGTTACTTGTAACAGGGATATGCAAAAAACATTAAGGCAGATGTATGAACTTTAAGCTGATGATATGCCGTAGTCCATTACATCTGAGGAAGTGTTGTTACAGGGAATGCTAGCGAGAGCATTTTGATATGGGCCACAGGACTGACTAACACCAGTTTCATTGCTTAATGTGGCATATTTTTCCTATTATGTAATGCTTATTGTAGGTATTATAATGATACATAGCTGAAAGCCATCAGTAAAGGCTTTCACAAGGGACGGCACAGCGAAAGCCGATACAATGATAAAGAGACAGAACTTGATTGTTTTTCCTTATACCCTTTTGTACCTTTTGGTGGCTGTTAAATCCGTACTTTCTGATCAGATCTCCTAACCTCACCTGCCACCTTTATGATACCATTTCTCAGATCAAATTTAGAAACCAGCTGCTGGGAAAAGGGCTGCAGTCACATCACGTGTGGAAGGTCACTAAATAAGGAGGTGGGGAGAGGAGATCTCTGCCAGGTCGCTTCACATCATTACATGCTGTACAAGCACCATCTTTCGCAGGATGACTTCTTTCAGCACGTGCAGATTCCAAAATGGTTAGAAAACAGACTAACTAGATGGGGTAATTACGGGGAAACCTCACAAAATACAAAGTGATATTAGATGGCCTTTTATTGACTATGCCTAATTTAAAGTTTATATGTCATCAGGGCAGACTTGCAGAAATCCTCACGAATGCAGTGTAATCAAGCTCTTATTAAAACTAGTCAGACTTTTTCACCACCAAAGCCAAGACTTCATTAGGAACCCTTCTCTGGTTACTCTGTTTAACTTTCTACATTTACAGAACTCTGTCACAGTTACTTCTTAAAGATTTGAGACTGAATTAACCGACACCTTCCAGGGGGCTATTTGTCACCAAGAAAATTTGGATAGTTTAGGTTATTCAGATCTTTTTTCTTTTGAGACATTTCAACTGCGTTGACGATGCGAAACAGATGAAAAACAACTTCTTCCAATCCCAACTTCAGATACTATAATTGTATTAAATGATCATTTAATTATTAAAAGCAGTAGAGTGCAATGCAAATGAAAGTTCAGAAAGTAAACAGCTTAATGTCTCAAAATCCCTTCTGCCACTGAAAGACTGCAGAGGTCTAAGAATCCACACCAAGTGGAATTTTAATACCCTAAACAGGTCTGATTTATTATTAAAAATTAATGTGAAATTAAACGACTGAGCACTACTTCAAAGCAGCTGGCTATACAGTTACTCCTTCAGTGTATTAATAAACCTATTTCCTGGCCAAATATTCTAAATTCAATACAATATTGTCACAAACTGCAGAATTGCCTGCACAAGTCTGCCTATCACTTCTTTAAAATACCACAATGAAGTGATGCTTATTCTAACCTCACTGGGCAAAATATAATTTTGGAACCCCTATAATTCCATGGTGAAATCATCACAATTGGTCCAAAAATGTAGTATTTTAAAATTTAATAGCTCATATTTTGGGGAATAAAATATTTGCATCTTGCAAAGGGAGAGACAAGCAGTTCAAGTCTGTTTGTCCTAAAAAACAAGTTTGTCACATAATAGGAAGAAAAAAAAAATCCACCAGCTGCCTATACCAAATGAAACAACCAACTACAAGACCCAGTCCATTTTGGCACCTGGTCGCTTTTGACAGTCAAGCATACACAGTGTGCAAGGTATAGGCTGAAGACATAAGAAGCTGCACATTGTCCCATACGGTGGAAAAAGGATAAGACCTAGAAGCAAAACTGTGTGGTCATAGTAGGCCCATACACTCATCGGTTCCAGGTGACTCCTCTCCTTGGTTTGCCTCCTCAGCGCCTTCTGGGCCACTAGAAGGCAAGTTCCTTCAAGCAGAGATCTCGGTAAGGTCATCCCAAACATCAAAGGCAGCAACAAAGATGACACACAAACAAATATGAGAGAAGGACATAAAAGAAGATGAGTCTGGAGCAGCTGTAATAAAGCTGAATAAAGGAAGCAAGACTGAGGCTGGGCAGACAGTAGGAGATCAGAGAAAGAAATGCTGGCAGATTAGCATCAAGCTGAGCAGTGAAAGCAAAAAAGGAAGATTCGCTCTTGCTCTCCCCTGGAGCAGAAAAGCAGTCAAGCTAGAGAGGAAGAACTTAGTGAAAGAAAATAACTGTCATTATAATATTAGCCTTGCCAAACTCTACAGTCCCTTAAAACAGACAAAATCGGTGCCCAAGACAAGAAATGAACAGGAAACACATAGTATTTATCTGGCAGCCAATACTGAGCGAGCATGCAGGGTAAAATGACTGTAGAATTCTGTCCCCGTATGAATGTAATAAGAGAAGTTGGAAACAAGGATAAACGTGAAGATGTTGCAAGCGTGAGGAGAATACAGAGCTCCCGTTGCATGTAGGCAACTAAGATGGGTCCAAAGACATGTCTAAACTGGAGACACTGCAATAGCTCTGTGATGGTCAGGTATGGGAACAGCCCAGCTGTGACTACAAGAACACAGTGCAGTTTATTAGCTCATAACCTATCAAGCTTGCTAGCAATCCTCATCTGGCAACAGTGACTCTCTCACAGTAGCAAAAATATAGTGTAAGAGTATGGGTAACTTACTGCCGTGGAGGATGAACAAGATCCCTCCATTCCCGTGACAATTTTTTTGAGAACAGAAACAGCTCCCAGTTAGGCAGAATCAGAAAACTGCATCTCTTCAATTCAGTCTGTGAAGTTTGACAACAGATATCAAGCATAAGCTTTAAACAGGGGTTTACATATCTGAACTCTACATATACAAGAACAAAAAAAAAAATTTTGGCTGGAAATGATTCTGGAGTTGCTGAAAACAAGGGATACAGCAACCCTGAGCTACAAAATCATTCACTGATTTTTCACATCTGTCACTCAGGAACAAACTAGACCTCAGGCCTGCAAACTAAAACCCTTGTCTTAGTTTCTGCGTCTCTTTTTTTCTAGGGTAAGAATTCTATCCACCCAGGCATTAAAACAGGATTGCATTTTAAAGTCAAATTAGTACCAAAACTAATTCCGGATCAATGTGCTTCAGTCAGGAAGTCATTTGTTCTTTCTGTTCACTCAGTCCTTCTCCAAGCAACTACACGATGCCTAACACAGCGGGTTTGGTAGCATGGAAAGCCACACAGTAGGAGCTTGTCTCAAACCAACCAGCTTCAGCTCAAGTACAAGACCAGATCTTTACACAACAGTAACTACTTCAATAAATTCAGGATAGTGGTCAAGTCCAACCAGGGCATGAAATACCCGCATTTATATGAAGCCCCTGATTAACGTCTTACCATGTCCAAGTACTTTTAATAAAGGCAGGAACTGAGTACATGGAACTTGGCATCTGGGTAAATGATGCCTGTGTATAAAATGCAGATTGCATCCCATACGTGCTACAAACAATGTCATCAGCCAGTACTGATTTTTGCTGTGCTTGAAGTTTAGGTAAATCCAATCTCTATTTACCTACTTCATGGCTGAGAAGAGATCAAATCTAGCTGAAGATTTTAAGACAAAAGAGTATCAGATGTAGACAGGAGAGCTAGAGACCCCCACATGACACAGATGTAATTTGTGCAATTTGTGCCATGGAAGCCCAGAGAGAATTTATGGGTCAGGCTGCCTGTGGCTCTCTGCACAGGCTTTTGTGCATGAACAACATTTTAATAAACACTGTGCCCGTGCCCTAAGCAATTACACAGGCATCCTCAGAACTACTGGAAGACAAAACTGACAGAAAAATGAATCATGACCCCAAAGGTGCAGTGTCACAGAGCTGGCAGAAAGCTGAACCATGATTTCAATTTCGCTCCTAACTGGACAGCGTAATACAGCTCCTGTCCAACCTATGCATCTTAACAAAAAAGTAAAAACCTGCACCAGAATGTAAGCACTACTTCAACAGATGCTGTATTAAACCACATCATGGTCTGAAATACATCTGTTCTGCAAGTGAGAGAGGGAATGCAACAATCAGCCTGAGGGTACACGCCAGTTTTTCTTCGTTGACTTTTGTTCATGAAGCCTTGCATCTTTCCACTGTCTCAACATTTTAGGCAGTTTCCATCATCCTCCACAAAGAGAATTATTTGGACCTGTAGATGTTCGTGTTTTAACATACAGTTAAAATGTTGAACTGAAGTGAATTAAAAAGCAGCTACTTTATACTGTGGATGATGTGGTGCACGGTCAAATATGAAGCATATCGGTGAGTCTTATTTTCCAATGTAAAAGCTTGGTCTGCATAGGAATGCAGAATCCAAGCCCAAGTATTTTAGGGAGCTATTCAATTACAGAAGACAGACATTCTATACTTCTCTGTTATGGGGGTTGAAAAAGTGCCAGTGAACTTCTGTGCTGTTCTACCTTGTGAGGACGACACATTGCAGTCATATTAGAAATGTACCAACCGAATTTAGGAGCAGTCCTTGCAGTTTAACTCCATAACGCATTAGACTGAAAGAACATATGTTTTCAACTCCTATGCAGGCATTTGTAGTAGTTTTAAAAGGGATGAAAATGTCCTGATAGCTTGCTCCTGAGCTGCTACGATGCAACTCAAGCACAAAGTCATTAAAATTTGATGTCAAGAAGTGGACATTTTGTAATTTTAACTGTTTCTTAATTAGAGTAGAGACCACAGTGCATGTGTGGTTTATAATACTGCATAACACAAACAGCGTTCATTTTAACAATTGTCTAAATGCACATTTAAACAGTCAATATATTGCATCAAGTATTATCAAGTCCAATTAAAAAAAAGTAATTTAAAAGCACTCAAATGTAGTTATAGTAGGAAAGCCACAATAACATATTTAAGTCATGCAGGAAGTCTAATCTGAACCAGGTGGAGAGAACATCAATCCCAGAATGTCTTCACTCTGTGAGTTTATATTAAAAGTTGGCAGAGGGATTAAAAAAAGAGATGAGACCAAATCTTCACCTAAATTCAACAAAAGAATTTTTTTAGAGAAACACACGGGCAGAATTCATGGTAGTGCAGAAGACAGTGAGGACAGGCCGACCAACTTCGTCTCAATGTACTGCTCCAAATTCAGCTTTTGGGAACTGTCCACCAAAGACAGAGCTCTCTTCCTGCCTCCTCCTTTTTGCCAAATGCTGATGGTGTGAGGGCAGGACAGGGAGAGATGAGAAAGATCCTAGAGAAGGGAGCTTCCAACCATATCCTATTCTGGTTTCTACTACTGTGTAGTAGACTTAAAGTTTTTAAACTTTATTTAATGTATCTCGTATTATCATATACATATATCTCATATGCATTATTAGTATGCATGATATCATCACGTTTCCCCTGCTTGTCTCAAAACCTCTCAATGTATGTTCCCTCACGCTTTCTGTGCCTCTGTGCCCAGTTCCACTGAGCTGTGTAATATAAGCTAGAAATTTCATTTTTCTCATGCTCACAGACTCTTTTATTTCTCCTTTGTGTTCATGCACTGTTTCCTATTTTTCCTTAAAAATAAAAAAAATTACAATAGACTTTCCTCCTCTTCTCTTTCTACCCACACACTAAAGAGGTACCTTCACCTCTTACATGTAGGAGCAGATGACATAAAATTAAAGGACTCAGTATTCTGCTTCTGACACAGGTGACAGCTGAACTATTGTAACCTTTGTTCTCTAGACGGAAGCTGTAGAGGCCTCAGCTCATACTTCACAGCCCCCTCCCCCCCTTTTTTTGAGAGAGAAAGAAATCTATAGCTCACCAGCAGTGTCAGGGAAGTCAGCTCACTCTTAGAGGGTGAGGAAGAACCACAGGTCAAAAAACTACCACCAGTGACAACCCATGACCAAGCAACAAAAGTACAAATAAGAGTAGGCTGGAAAAGTCTGGAATTTGGAGGAGTCAGAAAAGCAAAGAAGGAAAAAAAAAATTTAGGACAGAGGATCACAACTGAAGGGAGACAGAGACACATGGCAACATTGAGCAGTACAGCCCATGGGAGATCACCAACTCTGGGATTAAATCCCACAAAAGCTTCCAGAACACATTCAGGCCTGTTCTGCAAACTTGACAGGCATATGGGAATTATGAATATGAATAAATATGTTATTGAAGCAGCTGCTTACTTAAGTACAAGATCAGGAGAGACAGCAGTCAAATGCCTGCCAACAAAAATGGCAGGCTTCTCCAGCAGGAAGAATATTGCAACCTTAAAAAAAAAACCCTAAGGTTGAAGTGTCTGATTTTCTTCTAGGTATCCAATGGGAGCAAAAAACATAGGATGACAGGGCTGTTGCAGCATTTGGGGCTGGAAAGCAAAGCAGAGTTGTGATAGTTTTACTCTAGTTTTACATGTGCAGTATGCAGAATTGACTGAAAATATCTAGGAAATCATGCCTGTTGCATTCTGGAGATTAGGCTCAGGCAAAGGCTTTATTCTGGCTGCCAGCATTTGAATAGTTTTGAGACATTTCAGAGGATTATGTGATTCCAGCAGAGATTTTTTTTTTAAAAAAAAAAAAAACCACAAAAACAACTATTGGGTGCTTTTACTAGATGGTGAGTACAGTCAGGCTTTGTTTGAGAAAGCACTGCTTAGTCTGAAATAAGAAGGATCCAGACAAAATGCTTCATCAGTTCACTGCCTCCTAACAAGATCTTCACTTAGGAGCTCTAGGTTCTCATCTACCCATTGTTTTCAGTAAATCCAACTTGAAAGAGATGTCAGAAGAACCTAACTGGGAGCAAAAGTTGTTAGCTAAATTGGCAGGGCATGGGTGATGTTAAATGGAGAGTCATTCCAGGACAAAGCAGTGTCTCAAAACCTTGCACCTAGATTCTGAGCTGTGAGTATTGTCTGCCCTCAGTGTGACCGGAGTCTCAAGCAGAAGTGACGAGGGAACTGCTGCTTGCTCTCACTTACCTGAGCAGGATGCTTACTATGTACAAAAGGAGAGTCACAAGCACTACATGGGGCATGCTCATGTTTTTGGCCAAGAGGAAATTAGATGAACAAGAGATGACAATCTATGTGATTAAAAAAACTGCACAACCCCTGCATTCCCTCTGTGAGTGGTGATGACTGGATGGCTCCAGTATTCCAACCTAAATCGAACAAAAGCATCTGCAAAACTGGTATGAGACCACAACATTTACTTCACTGGAGACACACAGCAGTCACCGGCTATAGAAATCACAGATTGTCCCTTTTTCCTTTCTTTTTTTTGGTCAAAAATTGGAAATAGTGACTCACCAGCTCTGCATCATACAAGTCCTACCCCCCGCAAGGAAGTTTAATCATTCGCAGCCACTCCCATCACATTGCAGTCAGTTGAAAAGGTTTCAGTTTTTGAAGAAAACTTGTGATTTTCCTAACATTTTCTTCTCATACTGAAGCAAGCCATTTAAATCTTTCTACTTTTCTCTCTACTTTATTACATGCTCCAGTACACCAAGCAGTCTGAACACAGGGAAATGGATTAGATAAATAGAAATATTTTTGTTATGACCTAATTTAAGGATGTTAAAAATAATATGACTACTTCAAAAACTGCAAGGCATCAAAAGGCTTAGAAATATTGCGGAGACATGAGAGTGCAAGATATCTGGCAAGTATCGATAGAGTAACATTCAACTCGAATGAGAAACAGAAGGCATTCAGAGACACATGGTTACCATTCACATAAATTTACAACCAGGGCATTTCTGTTACTGTAATACTCTTTGTACCAGGAGCCATATGCAATGGCTTGCTCTTTTATGTGCTATGTCCGTTTATGTCATATTGGCAAAAATTAAAGAAAGGTTTGAATCTGGAATTCGCTGGCTGCCAGTACAATGTAAGAGACGAAGGTAATACAGTTTCTGCTCTTTGTAAAAGAAATCAACAGCCCTAGAAGGAATCACGCAGCTTTTACAAACTTCACAGTAAGTGATGGAAGAGATGGCTAGGAGACAAAAATATACTTACCCCATCCTACATGCAGTTAACACCAGTCTAGTACAGTTCAAAACACACCTTTAAGAAAGCTGCCTACAGTTTCTATCAAACTAATGCATGCACTGCTTCCTTGATTATGGTGAAAGTTCATTTGTGCATTTGCACTAGCACTGAAACTTCATTAGCATTATGGCCTGTTTTAGAGGATACCTCTAGTAAGCCCCTTTCTATCACACAGTTGATGGTTTTCTGGTTCCTTGAACAGAAATTTAAAATGAACAGTGCAAAATACAGTCACCAAAGCAGACCCACAATACCATCTGTATTGCAATTCCTTCATTAGTTTTACCGTTTATATTATCTTCCACACTACTTTCTTTCTTAGAGAAGCACTTATTACTCAGGCTGCTGTGATGCCTAAAACCCCAAATTATAAATAGCAACAACTTCTCCTTATCAGGCAATATGCGTCCAGGACCCCAAACATGGTGAAGCAACTAATAAACTGGAGAAACAATGAGTTATAAGCAAAAATATTCCAACTCTTATCACAAACTGTATTTCCAAAGGGTGTCTGCCTCTACCTGTACACCATATTCACATTGTTAAGATATCATGGGAAGAACTCCTCAGACACATGCTGTTCAGCTCAGTCCTTTGATTCTTGGGTATGACGCCCAACCTCCTCAAATCATTCTTTACTTCCTGGGTTGCCAGGTTTGTGGCTCCTCCTAAAGGCATTTACTTCAAGGGAAGAAAAATCCTATACCTAAATCCATAGGAAACAGCACTGCCATAACCGTAACCCAAGCTGACTTCACCTCTTGCTGCTCCTTTAAATTCCACTGTGTGCGTCCGCGTCTTCCTGTTACCTCTTGTGCTCTGTTGTCCCCTCTATGCGGATATTTGCACAGCCCAATACAGCACTGTAAATCCCTGAATCCAAGTCAGTTTGTAGCACATCTACACAAATACAACACACAAGTATAACATACAGCAATAGCACACTTCTGTTTCCAGTGTCCAGGTGGGTAAGCTCGCTCAAAACTAGGTGAGGTATTTCTGCACAACTTTGCACACCATACTATGGAATCAGGCTCTCTAAACAAGAAATAGTCTTTCTGTTGTTTGCATAAAGCACCTTGTTTAACATCAAGACTCAGAAGTGAAGCCCCTAGGTACTGCACAATAATAAACAGTAGCAACAGAGCCCTCTTATATGTTCCTAAAAACCACAAGTACATTTAGTTGGCTGCTGAGATAAATCTTTTGCCTTTTTCTATGATAAAACAACATGCCAGTGTGGTTCTCTATAATAAAACACTGACAGAACAGTCGCAACACAACACAGTTCTGCAGGAGGCCATGCATGGAGGACTGAGCCCAGCCCAACACCTACAAGAATTCCAACCTGAAACAGAGACAAGAAAACATGTTTTGATAGCTCATTCCCATTTCTTTTACCACAGTGCAGCCAGATCCAAAAGCAGCAAGGCCACAGCTGAAGTTAAACCTAGACAAAACTCTTCTGATAGGCAAAGTTTCTTCAAAGGGAGACGGTTTATTAAGTCAGAAACATTTTATCCTGCAAATTGGTGAAACCTCAAAGCATAAGAGCATCATTGTTCCAACGGAAAGCAAAACATTTGCATGCAACACTCTTCTTCCTCCAGCTTCCCTGACCGTTGCTTCATCAAGAATATCCCTTTTCCTACATCTTTCTGCTAAAAAGGCTACTTTGGAGAATAATAGTGCGTTTTCCAGATGGAAAATCTTCTTTTGCTTGTTTGTTTGCTAAAAAAAGAAACCAAACAAAACCCAACAACCATCCCAAAGCAACAACAAAAATTTCCACTTGGAAGAAGCATTCTTCGCAGGGAAAAAAAAAAGAAAAAAAAAAAAAATCAAGCGCCTCACGCACACAGCAGAAAGATTGTTGGTTGCTTCACTCTGCTGGAATGCTTTACAAAATTACTTACATCCCCATATGGAACAAAATGTCACAGCAGTTCTTGACACTTCACCTATATTTCACAAATACTTCAGCTAAGAGGTCATGTAAATTTTACTCTCAGTTCTTCTGTGTGCTTTGATCTTTCTACAGTATTTTTAAGGCAATTTTCAGATTATAGAGAAAATGGATTCCACTTAAAGGACATGGATTATACTGGAGAGTAAAGAGGAAAGGAGAGAAATAAGGTTAGTATAATGGACAACATATTCAGAATTTCCAACATGAGTCACACATTTAATCCCACAAAATTTCAATGGGATTGAGAAACCCAATATGACCTAGATGCTGTCCCCATGCTAAGGAGGTAAGTGCCTAGAACTGCCCTCCCAATACGTTAGTTACAGACTTCCAACCAGGGCTGTACATTCAACGAAAACATCGGCCACAGACAACCCCTCCCACAGCGCATGTAAAGCACAATGGGATGCAGCATTATCTACATCACTGGGTATTACAGACGACATAAATGCATGTCAGCGTTTGTGTTATCTGTTTACTCAGGGTTTTTCATGACCACGGCTCAATTCCTGCTCAAAGCCACAAAACGGGAAACAAACTGTTTTGGAAGTCATTTGGAGACTTTTAAGGGCCTATTATTTCAATAACTACAATCATCTGAAATTAATAAGTGAAATATTAAAACGAAATTTTCTGCCCAGCTTTCAACATTTGTGGAGATATCTGCTTCTTTTCCATCACCATCTGAGGAACTGATAAACGAGAACTTAGGAAACTTGTAATGTTGCCATGTAAGATGTTATCACCACAAACCTTTAACAGTAGCTTAAGCACACTGTAAACTGAATGCAGTACACTAAAATTGGACAAGAAATCAGTATGCATCATTTGGACAACATAACAATTTAACACCATTTGTAACCAATCTCTTGCTGCTTCTGTTATGTAATTAATGCCACTCAGACTTTACCTAAGAAAAAAACGCAAAAACCTCAAGGGTTCACCACTTTACCTAAACATGACTACCCCTTTGCTCTGGTACAGATGACTGATGGAGGGTTTACAAATTAATAGTTCCCAAAAGCTGCTTTAAAGCTACCTTTCACAGATTCTTAAATTCAAGTTCCATATTAGAAGAGGAAATTAGCGTCACTGTTGAGATTACTGCATATTAGCATAAAGACTTAGAGAATTTTGAGTCAGTACCGTTGAAGCAGAGCACTGTGCTGCACGGGAAAGTGTTACTGCACTTATAACAGCTCATATGTTCAGAAATGCAACAAATCAGAGAAAAATCTCAGATCTAATTAATTATATTCATATTTAAAATAATGCATGCAGTGCTTCACAATTATTTGCTCTTCCATAAACATGGTGGTATTTTGACGTTTAAGCAAAAAGTCTGCTCTGATTTATTTGCGGATTAAGTTGTATTTTTGTGCTAAATGCTCAGCTACTCTGCCTCACAGACCAAACCATGACATTTGTTCATATATGGTTATTCTTGGATGCATGGAAAGAAAAAAAACAACCCCCAAACCAAGAAGTTACTCAGTTAAAAGCTCTCACCATCTGCCTGGAGTTTTATTAATAACTCATCACCATGGTATCACAGCATCTTAAGGAAAATAAAACAGACAGATAGTTGCTAGGCTCTCCAACCTCTAAGGATAAAAGGGAATGCTTCTTGAGGAAGAGTGGGAGAAACTCTTTTGGTCTTGTTTCCTTATCACCCTTGAGGGCGAGGCTAAGCCAAGAGATGGGCCTCCTGTTGTGTTCTGAAAGCTGCAAGTATTGTGGCCATCACTCAAATCTGTCATCCATGACCCAATTCTTTGCACCAGCACTTACATAAAAAAAACAGATATCCAAGCTGTGAAGGGACAAAGCTTAAGCAAAAAGGAGGCAGATGAAGGAATGCATTGCTTTCTTCAGCCCTCCCATTTAACCCTCTGAAGGGCTCTTCAACCACATCACTGTTGCCCCCATTCATATTAGCCTAAAATGAGCTGTTTGCTGACATGCACTGAACTCTGTTCTGCAGAAGGGGCTCCAGGAACAGCACGTGGCACAGACTTGCCCTCACTGAGCCCCACAGCATCATTCTGTAAATGCATCTGACATCAATGGTGGGAACCAGGGAACAGTTCAACAACAGGTCCTCTACGCCGAAGAGTCTCAGCTGTTTCCCACAAGTATTTTTAAAATTACTGAGTTTGAGAGGGGCAACCCTTTATCTGTAGCTCTCTCCCCATCAATACTGAGAGAGAGAATGTCCTCATGCCTCTGCCAGGTTTAGGCTCTAGAAAGAACAGGCAGCCTGCACACACTTGTAAACATTATCTGCTTCAATCAGTGAAGTGAGCTCAAAATATGCTATAGCATCTTCAGAATTATAACACGGAGAAGCATCAAGCTTAAATGTAGTTAAAGACATATGGCAGACAGAGTTTGTTTGCAGTCCACATGCCCTTTCAAAAAGCACATACTGCAAGGTTGCTCATGTCCAACTGCTTCCACACTATTATTCCAACAACGAATGGGACAGCAAAGGGAAATCTGTAAAAACAACATATAGACTGGAGGGTACAAGAGCGTGCTTCCTACTTACACATTATTACAATATTGACTAAATTCATTCTGACGCCAAAGACAAATGCAGTCAGAAGTCACACCTTTAGTTGGTATGCTATTCTGCTGAAGCACCTCATGAGAAGGAAAGCTTTACAGAACCATTATGTCTAGTGCCAGGGAGAGACATCCAGATGTCCAAACTATCCAATCTACCATCTGTGAGAGGTACAGTGAGCGGTTACACTATTTCCTTCCCTTCCCCCTGTTAAGACAACTAAGCAAACAGGGTTACAAAACAAACATGGTACGTGGCAGATTCATCTCCAGTGCCATCTCCTTAAGGTCCCGGCACTCCTTACTTTCTTCACATGTAAGGTTGACGCAGCAAAAACTTTTTGCAGCTCAAGCCGCAGAGAAGACAAGAAGCACCAGAAGTGCCTTCCCCACTGAAGGGCTGGCACGACACTAAATACCAGAAGCAGCAGGCCTGCCCCACTCCCCCAGAGACGCTGCCATAGCCCAACAGATGTCCCTCTCAGAAGCACCTTCTCTCCTGCATACTGTTTGTTCAGGATTTTAGAAGGAAGGAAACTGCCCTTTATCAAGTTTTTTTCACACTCACATTACTGCATACTAAAGCAGAAGTCTGTCACCTCTACGTATAAAATTATGTATTTTAGTCTCTCAGGTGGCATCGTGTTAAATTTCTTACAGTTACAAGAGTAGTTAAGCATAGGAGGAGACCAGTCCCCTTGTTCTTCAGTTGCTTGGCTAATTAGTGCAAGCCACAACAAGCCAGAAAATATTTGTCTTTTTGCTAGATAGTTGTAGCTCTGAGAAGGCAATGTTTCCTGCAAAACGAAGCTGTGTGCTACTTAGGGTCCTCCTTTTAGGGTGAAAAAGCAGCGGAGGTCAAGGTAAAAATCTCTGCAAATAAACAATCACCCTGATTTACTCCCCTGTCAGGCCGGGTGCATTTTGTCTCTCTCTGTACCCAGAACATATACAACTCACTCTATTTTCTAGAACTGCAATTGTTGACTGATGAGTCATCTTTCCTGTAATTTTTTTTTTTTAAGTGATTTTGGCATTGTTCCTTGAAATTGTTCTTGGTCTATGTAATGGAAATTTTGACCTCACACTCTGGTTTCTTTAACATCACAGATACTGAGATTATGAGTTTAGGAAGACCAAACAGTTGAAGAAAGGTTGCAATGAAGAAATCTGTAGCTTGAAAAGCAAGCAAGCTGTACTAAATAAACTCTCAAGAAAATATTTAGCTGTATGGCCACTAGGTTATGTTACTAATAATCCAGCAACTCATTTATCATAATTAGGATTTCACGGGGGGGTGCCTTCCTCTTTCCCCTCCCACAGTTGGTCATGTGGCCAAAGTTGTTGGCAAGTGAAACTTCGCATATATCAAGGTTCAGTTTTTTCAATTAGCAACCCCCCGTATTACTGTTTTGAAAATAATTAGTAGCCAGAAAACAAAAAGTAGAAAAATGTAAACCAGAAGAGAGTAGAAAGAAACCAAAAGCACCAAATCATTCATCCATGAGATAGAACTACTGCATAGGGTAGAATAACACTTTTCAGATTGTAATCAGCAAGATGAGGGACTTCCTAGCTCCCTATCCTTCCTCTATTTGGGGGCAATGTGGAAAGTATATGGTAGTCCAAATTTCTCAGATATGCTAAGTTGAAAACAGATGACAAAGAGCTTGGAATTTCGCACTGCCTTAGTCCCACGAGAAAACTTAGACAGATCTCTACAGCAAGAATGAAAACTGAACACATTTGTGAACTACTCCGATTGATCTAAGACATCACTTAATAAATAGAAGAGAAACTCCTCAATCCACCCAGTCTGCATTCAGCTGGCAGGAAAACCCCGTAGTGCTCAGAAACAGACGGATGCCCCAGACACCTGCTGGAGCCTCTAACCAGTAATTACAATCAGCCAACTACAATCATCACGGTAGGCTAAATCTAAGAAGTGCAACATTCATGACTCACGAAGGCTAAGCCTATTTAAAACGAATCAGTGTTCATGCCCATCTTCCAAATATTAAGTGGGATAGTCAAGGGACATGACAACATGAGCGTCAAATCATGCATTCTTGGAACAACTCTAAACAAGATTTCTCAAATAAGAACACCATTATGGTTTCTGGTAATTCTTCACGGTCATGCCAGAGGGCATCCCACTCTATCCCACCCATGTTTAGCTTGTACCACCAACGAGCTCTCACTCAGGCCAATCAAAGGAGATGGAATATTTGGCAACAAGCTCTACTGCTGCTCTAACCACAATGCAGCCCACAGCAGTCTCTTCATAGACTTCATTATACACTGACCAACTTAAACCGCCCATTTAAGGCATGAAGAACATGGCAAGTTTGAAACTTTGAGAGCCACTGCCCTTCCTCATCAGTGTAGCGCTCTGAATGGGCACTGTGCACTCAGCAGTAAAGTAGCTCTCACCACACAGGTTGGGACCCCAGGCAGCCTTGCAGCTGCTCTGAAACTCATAGGAGTGTCTCCCCTTGGTCTGCTGCGCTGATGAAATGAGCTACTGTGACTTGTACAGGTGTGGCGACTGACTGATAAGATGTCCAAAAATATTTGGCATAAGATGCTACTGAAAAAAAAAAAATAAAAAAAAAAAATCTATGTGTAATCACATTCCCAGCTTTTGTCATATCGTTAATGAAGTTGAGTACCAAAGTAAAAAAGACAGTATTTTGACTGGGGGGAGGGGAAGGAAGACACATGAATGAATTTGTTTTTTACCTTTCCAGTCTCAGCAATCAAACTAACAGCTGGCAAAACCAATTCTTACGTGCAAAAAATCTTCAAAGTTTCAGGCAGAGAAGGTCTATGAAAAAAACCAGCTCAAACTTATGAGAAGAGGTAACAGCCAAGCTGAATCTGTTTTGACATACTTAAATAGCTTAGAGATGGCTGTAGATCAGTAAAATAATGCCCGTCATCTAGGGTAAAATACAAAGGATTTTAACACAAGGTAGTACAGACTCCCTTACATACAGCCATTAGTGGACACAGGAGAGAAATGACCAAAAGCTTTCTTACTAACTCTGACAGATGCATTTTTAAGTAAAGCATTTACAAATTCTTCCAAATCATTCTCTTCAGCTGCATAGACAAACTTCCACTGATTCAAACATAGGCCATAGATGGGGTGAGAGGGTGTCCATTCTAGTGATAAACATACAAATATCGTAAGCAAAACTAGGCAGAACATGGGGAAAAAAACACTTAGCATCTCTGTAGTCACTTGAGCTGCTAGAGAAACTTCCACCAAATGTTGCTAGATGTTACCTCAGCTGCCTCCCAAACCACTATCACGTCTGCTCTCTTCCTTAGTGAATACCAGTGTTATTAACTGGAACCATGCATAGTTTACTCCTGGTAGAAACCTTAATATATCATTTATAAGCCTGCCAAGTGCCACATCTCGTATTCAAAACTGAAAAGCTTAATCACAGAATCACAGAATGGTAGGGGTGGGAAGGGACCTCTGTGGGTCATCTAGTCCAACCCTCCTGCCGAAGCAGGGTCACCTACAGTAGGCTGCAGAGGACCTTGTCCAGGCGGGTCTTGAATATCTCCAGAGAAGGAGACTCCACAACCTCCCTGGGCAGCCTGTTCCAG
>Ga0065711_1034755_pt1 | contig 23286 bp, 17 predicted proteins | sample Hoacrofraction12_FD_59098 | JGI IMG/M metagenome (GOLD analysis project Ga0065711, IMG submission 59098) | Hoatzin crop microbial communities from Cojedes, Venezuela - Epithelial fraction 12 v2 (version 2) | ecosystem: Host-associated > Birds > Digestive system > Esophagus > Crop | place...
TTCCCCTGACTGCCATGACTTTTCAAATATCATGGAGAGTGGCTTGGCAACTACATCAGCCAATTCCCTCAGGACTCTGGGATGCATCTCATCAGGTCCCATGGACTTCTGTACGTTTAGGTTCTTCAGGAGGTCCCGAACCCGGACTTCACTTACAGCTGGAGGGATTTTACCCTCCTGGTCTCCTTCATGCCATTCATTATACGTTACATAACATTTCCAGAAAGTCCCAGCTGTGAAGTATTGGGGGTTGGAACCAGCTGATCTTTAAGGCCCCTTCCAACCCAAACCATTCTATGATTCTATGATTTCTGTCCGAGGGCAACCTTATTTTTATACCTCAAAGCCAAAAGCTATTCTGTACCAAGGGTGCAAACAGAAAATACAACAGGTCCAGCAGTTCCTGTTGAACATTACACAAATTACTTTACCTGTACGAAATGCTGTGATGACCGTCATTGCTCAGTGTGTTATGATCAGGACCTTTCCAAGTAACTGAAGCCTTGGGGCGACCACAGACTTTACACCTAAGCACGATGGTCTCTCCTGTCTCACATGTTACCTCACTCAATGGCATTATAAACTCTGGGGGAACTGGAAGAAGAAAATTAATGTCATTAGGTCAACTGAAGTTAACACTTTCCTATTCCTCGCACTCCCTCTTTTCTATTAGACAAAGTAGTATGGTACTTTAAATTTCCAAGATGGATCTATCCCTCTATGCTCGGTGAAGTCCGTGGTCCGGCCACCTGCTGGGGCTCTGCAGAGCTAGTGACTTTTTCTCTGAATGAACTTGGATACAACACTACAGCTATGCCATGGTTAACCCTGAAGCCTACCACAGCGAACCAAACACCCTGTTTATGGCAAGCTGAGGAAACCCTACAGTGAGAAGTATTTAAGGACGTGCTCAGCCAGGTTATCTTTATACCCAGCTAAGTTTGCAAAAGGGAACAAAACCCACCTCACTCCTCCACTGAGGCACTGCAGGGGTTGCCCTTTGCATACAGGTGAAACTCAAAAAGTTTGGTTCTGTTTATGAAGAAAAAAACCCAGTTTGGCTCTGACCTCAGAGGGCCACTACCTTTGTCCTGATCGGGATCTACACTGGACAGGCCCTGAATGTTCCCCAGGGTGGAAGGTTAAAAATGAAGCAGGTGCTCTCCAATTCCTGGCCCTGTTATTCCGCAAATTCAGCAAAGACCAACTTCCATACAGCCTCCATGCAAATGCAAGAGAGTGCAAATCTTTCTGAACATGGCATATGGTCCTTGTGTTTTATGTTGTTTTGGACTTACAAACAAAAATATGTTCCTTGCATCTTAAAAAAATAAATATGACATATTTCATTAACTGTCTCCCTTATCCAAGAAGGGCTCATGTATATTTTGATAGAAAACACTCAGTTCCCGACATAATTTATGCCAAGCAAATTTAAACAAAGTAAATCATGTTCTAATCAAATGATATTTACTGGTACTTTTAAAAATTAAAGCAACTTACCATCATAAATGTAATTGGGGTTGAGAAGCTGGAAAGTAGAAATTAAAGAATTAATGTCCTTATAACATTATAAGAAATTAAAGAATGGTAGAAAACAAAGTACAGGGATGGTTTGAAGTTAGCTGTGCCTACAAAGATCCAAGAAACATCTGAACACTAGGATTTCTGCACCACTCTGGTCTTTCTGCAGTATCCTTATGCCATATCACATTTGCAGACTCCAAGATTATATCTTCCCATTTTCAGATTTGGCAAACACTGTCCAGTAAAACCACTGTTGTCGCAAATTCCTTCATATGAAATTCTGACAGAAGTTACTTTTACAGAAATCCCAACACAGCTCCTTTTGGAAACTACTACATCTTTGTAACATTTACCTTTACAGAAACCTTGTTGGCAAGTCCTTCTCGGGATTTGCGGTAACCATTTTCTAGCTTGCCTTCCCTTTTGCCGTCTTTATCTTTTTTCTCAGATTTCTTCCTTAAACGGAGTGCTGTGTGCCAAGACGTTGACTTCCTGAATACAGAATATTAAACTTTGATCAATTTTTTCAACTCCAGGTTATGTGTTACACTCTCTAGTTTCAAATGGCATTGGAAAAGTATGTAAAAATGTTATTTCACTGTACTAAAGTATCCTGAAATGAAATAAATTAAGTATTCCATAATGGATGCTACTCTTGGTTATGTAAGGAAGCTAGTAACATTAGTCTGTAGTTCAGTATTTCTTTAAATCGTTGCTGGAATGGTACACTTGCTATATGAACATACAAACTGTCAATTAGACTGAGTTACTCAAACGATCATTATGAAATCCATATTAAATACAGCCTATAGAAACTTTACATAAAGCTTTACTGCTAGGAACTTTGATATAATTTCTCCCATTGCAGATTTGAGAGAGATTTTCCTACCACAACCAGACATTTTCAATAGGTTTGTGGCTCAGAGAGGAGATCTAGGAACTCTAAAATCTCATTTCACTCGAAACAAACATTTATGACTATTTTCCGTAACAAAAGTGCCCAGCCTGACAACTCATTCTGTTAAATAAACCAGTAACCACTGTTGCTCTTAAATTGGGTTTTATTTCATTGCCTTTTCCCAGAAGATTGCATTACTATACCTTTTTAGTAAGGAATATGTGCTTCTGGGCTCTTTCTTACATTTTCGAAGTTTGCTAAGGGACCTCTCAAGTACTCATTCTGCTTGATTTTCATTTATGTCTCAAAGACCACATGAATTTTTGGTTTAAAAAGTTCGAAGCCTTGTCTAAATTGGAAATTTTTCTCCCTCCTTTCCTTCTATGCACACCCAGGCACTCACTTGATGGTTCCATCAGGGTTGTCAATGATGACTGCACTGGTATGCCCCAAGACATAGCCGGGAATCCAGCCCTCGGCTGCGGGGCACTGATCAGTGGCGGCTCTGAACACCAAAAACATGTTCTGTTGGTTGCTGGCTAGAATCTGCACGACCTCTCCTTGGTAGACATTTATCTCATCCTCCTTCACTGCCGTGTAATCGTGTGTCACCAGCATGGTGGAGATATTGCTACTGCTGCTACTTTCACTCTGCCAGTGTCAATTCGAAGCATAAAGAGGGAGAGAAAAAAGAATGAAGTTTTAAGTTCATGGAGAAGACAGGCTGTTCTTTGCCTCCAACATTACAACCATTACCTGCATGATCCACACAAGCTGTCGTCAAAGAAGAGCGCTACGATTTCTCTTTTAGAGCTGCCTTCGTCTATTGATCTCATGCAAATCAATTTGACCTTTGAATACCTTCATGTAAAGCTGCTGCGGAAATTTATTCCCTTTTACTCAAGATTACTTCCTTTGAGTAAGAGTCAGTTTATACATAGATCTCAACTTGTCTTCCTTTCAAGCTCAGACACTGAACCTTGCACCTTTATCAGGCAGCAAAACTATAGTACAACATGTAGGACAGTTTTGCATGGTCTTACAGGTGCAGTTTCGAAATGATAACAGGTCAAGACTTTACCTTATAAAGACCAGGAATTCCAGCAATGACAGATACATATAGTCTTTCCTAGCACTATCTGTCAGATCTCAGACACCAGCCTTCTGCACAGAAAACATGACAGGGTACAAAAGACCAAAATAGGCTTTTGACAGGTCTCTCAAAACCTCAAGGCTTGTCCCTGGTTGAATCTGTATGATCAGGCTCATTCCTTTAAATGCATAGGATGAGGTAAATTACTGACACAAGAAATTGGTTCATTTCTTGGGCAAAACAGGCCCACTGAACTACCAGAATAAAACTGGAAATCTCACTCCTAACTGATTAATGACTATGATAGCTGAGTGTTGCTAGCTGTTTATCATACACTTTCAACTAGTGTTCATGAATGTTGTTTGTTTCCTCATCAAGCATTTGCAGAAAGCTAATTATGGCTGATCAGGTGTACATAAAAGTCATGCTACTTTTCCATAAAAGCGCCTTATCCTGGACATGAGTCCCCTGGAAATTATTATTTTTTAAAAGTAAGACTCATTCTGTCCATTGGCATGCATTTCTCATCTAAGGTTTAATAAATGGAAGTGTGAAATGCACTATCAGTCTACTCAACCTATTCCCTGTGTTATTTCCTTCTTGAAACAAGTTAAAAACAAAGTGGCTGGCCTGTTACTGAGGTGGCATGAGGTGTGCATGTGTGTGCGCCTATCTTTTATCTGTGTTCTTACTTCAGACTGTTTCAGTTCGCTATCTGTGAGGGCTCACTATTGCTTCGTACTAGCTGAGTTGAAGGTGGCAATCAGTACCCAGCTGTAGCTGGAGACTTCTATGGCTTACACAGCATAACCACACGTGAGCACCACATATGTGCTAGCAGGGAATGGAAAGCCTGGCACACAGGATTAAAATAGTATCACCGTTTTTTTTCTCAAAACTATCAAATATTTCTCCCCTCGGTGTTGAGGAGATACAGCAGTGGTCAGTGGACAGCACGGTACGCCGGGAGCCTGGAAAACCGTGTTCTCTTCCAATCTGCTAGAGGCCTTGAACAAGTCACTCCATCTCTTGGTGCCCGTGACTCCCCATGAGTGTTCTGGCTGGCTAGTCTACAGAGAAACCAAGACACTTGGAAAGGAATAGTGTCAGATTACTCATTTATAGCATGTGCAGCACACTGACGCTTGGGTTTCCAGTGCATCTGTACATTTTATTCTAGCTGAACTATTTTATTCAACTGGGTGACTCAAGTCCATTCTGTCTTTTTTCCCCTATTAGGATGATGAAGCAAGTGCTACCACAGAGAAATATCTCATCCTGGATTGTACTTCTACCAAAGGACATTTAGATTTCATTCCAGGTGCTGTATTTCCAGAGGGAGAACTCATTTTGTCTGGCTCAAAGGACTGTTTGCGTGGTCTTTTTGATTAGCAAGCCCCTTCCATGATTCAGGCAAACCGGGAATAGCAGAACCAAAAAAACAGTCTCATTTTCAGTCATTGTTAAGATTACAACTTCCTAGATTCTTTTAGCCAGATGAAAACTAACTCTATTCAGAGAAAGTTGCTTTTTTAAACTCCTCCTGTCACTTACAGGAAGGGAAGGCTGAAGTAGCAAAACCAACCCAAGTGCCAAAGCTTGCCCCACACACTATTCCTGAACATACTGCTTCCCATCATGCAGCAGAATATGTATAACTGCAGGACTGACCTCCCTGTAACACAATATTTATTTTTAATAGTTAAATCTCGAAGGATCATATTAAACTCTGAATATTTCTTATATCCAACAAGGACAGATAAATCTGTCAAATAAATCTGTCTAGTAACTACTAAGTGACAAACGTTCTTGTGAATGTGTTTATATCGGAGTTTATTCTCACCACAGAAAGACAGCCTTTTCTTTTGTCTTGCAAGGAAGTAATTATTCCTGCACAGTTTATGTTTTTTTACTGCAAGTTCTGCTGGTCATCAGTGACCTCAATTACGGGATTAGAGGAGGATTTACAATCAAAATATAAAAAATTCCTCCCGTATTCCTGAAATACCAGCAAAACCAAATCCTTTTTCTTCTTCAAGTAACTTTTCCACAAGTAACCAACTTTAACCATATATGCATGTAAATACACACACATGAATGGTTAAATCAAAATCAACTTTCCCGACCCCATTTTCTCCAGCCTGTTGAATGTGGTGTGAAATCCTGCAAAATTACGGTCTAGAAATTCAGTTATAAATGAAGAATTACGACTCATCTCAATTACAAAACTAAAAGAAACACAGCTGTGAAGCAGAAGGCATGCATTCAGATACTACGTTTTACAGTAAGATAAAAAAAAGCAATGGTGTCTTTGCCAAGATAATATCAAAATTCAAACATTTTGAAAACTCAGTGCCATCCTGTCTCTCCCTCTCTCTTTTTGTAATGGAACGACATCAATTAATGCTATGCAAGTCTACTCTGCATATAAAAAGTACCACCATCTTGATTCACATGCTGTGCAGTAATTGTGAAATACTCCAATTATTCCAGATATTATATTATCATCACATTTTGCTAGACCAAAGTTAAGCACAAGACAGAGCTAAACCAAATGAAAAGCTGAAAGAAGATCGGGATAAAAATACAATACATGCAAAGCAGAATTTTTTTCTTCTGAAGCTATTATAATAGTAAGTGTAAGAACTAAGAAGTCAAGAAAGCTCTGTGTGTTAAACAGTTCTATAAAGAAATGCATGCATTTAAAAAAGGTCCAGCAAGTTAGGTGATTTGCAAAATTGATATTGCATACGATTTGTGAGAGAGTGGAAAAACAAACATTCGTGAACACAACACTTAGTGAGAGAAAAATCAAATGTGAGTTTAAAAAGAAAGGCACCATAGCCTGCCTACCACATCCATGGCAAGTGCCTTGAAATTTTTGCTTTATATTTGCACATGCCCCTGTGATTGCCGTGTTGCGTTTCCTGGAGGACGTTATTACAGAGAATGTGGATTCTGTTGATACCCCAGCTTTCCGCACAAACACACCAAGTGCATGCTAAAAGGTTGAATCTCCAGGTGCCCTAAACCAGTTCTTCTTACGAAGCAGAAAAGACAAGTGGAGCCGCTATTTGTTTTGGTTGTAGTAGAAGGAGGCTTATGTTAGCTAGGTTTTGTTGCCTATTTTGAGTGGATTGCAGGAAGCTTCCTTGACCAGACACAGGATTTAAAAAGACAATGTCGTACATCAACTCAGGCTGAAAGGAGAGGGGGGAGGAAATAAATTAATAAAAAATAAAAATCAAGCAGCCCAGGGAACGTACTGTAGATGTCTCCACGAAGTTAAATCTCAACAGGACAATGGTGGCGGACTTGCACGTGAAAGGGAAAAAAAGCCCCAAGGCAATCTGCCAAATCTCGAAGTCAGATTTAAGTGCCGGCCACAACGCATACCCCAAGGTGCTCTGGCTGCCACGCTGCAGCATGTTAATTATGTGCCTTCAAATTAGAGACGACAACAGCAAGGAGAGCAAGTTAGTATCAGCCTAGTGATCTATGTTTTCAGCAGAGGCGGAAATTGCATCTAATGTTAGCAGTTGCTTTTGTGTCTGTATACATATCCATGTTTGTATGTATACATACACAGAGAGGTAGACAATTTTGCTTTTTTAGTGCGCAGAAGATACTCGAACAGTTCATTATTTCAGAGCAGTACAGCACCGGAGAGCCAGAAGTTAGTACGGAGAGTGATGGTAGCGCACAGAAAGGGAGCATGGGAAGGTTTTAGAAGAGCTCGCAGGACAGAGGTGCTCCGCTCTTACCCCATTACTCTGGGTGGAGTGAACTGACTGCTCGCTGGTCGAGGAGCATGTGCTCATGCGGTCTGTGTCCTTGCTGTGTGAAGAGTGGCGGTGGACCTGCCGCTGGAGGGAGTCATTGTCCCCAGGGAAAGTGAAGGAGCCAGGGCGGCTGGCAGGGGATGCTGGGATGGAGCTCCAAAAGGAGCCCTTCTGCAGGGGGCTGCTGGGTGGGAAGGTTTCTTTGCCAAAAGGAGAAGGGAAAGTCGTGGAGAGAGGAGAGTTCATTGGTGAGATGGCTCCTGGCCTTGGCTTCCCAAGTGTCAGTGATCCTACGCTGTTTCTTGAGCGACTGTCCTCTGAGCTTGCACGTGAGTCTTTCTGGGCTCCATCGGCTGAGCCAGAAACGTTTCCCGCTGTCTTCCTGGGACTTTCAATAACCTTCATCTTGGGGATCTGCTCAGCTTCTCTCTGAGGACCGTCCGGTTCTGCACTGGATGGGTGCCTGTCTGGCTGGCTCAGGCCAGTTTCTAAGGAGATGGTGTGGTGTGGCAGGGAGAGATTGTGAACGGACATACCTGACATCTTGTCTGCCTCTGCTTGGGCCGAGGCTGCAGAGGAGACCAGGACTGGGGAATGGTGTCTGACAGGCTGGGGGATCCGGGACGGCCGGCTACGGCTGGAGCTGGGGATGCCACCACAGCTGCTGGGGACACCGCTGTTACCGCTGCTGCTCCCGCTGCCGCCTCCACCACTGCTGTGGTTCCTCTGGTACTCGATCGGGGACGTCAAGGCTGCAACGGGGCGGGAGGGGAGGTGATCGGGGAAAGGAGGGCAGGAAAGGGAACAGGAACAGTTTAAAACGGACATGTTTACCAGCAAAAGGAGACTGCTGTTCAAATAAGATAAATTCCCTTAGCAATGCTGGTCATACCGTAGACCTCAAGTCACTTTTCTGTATCACACCTTCATGATCTGCCACATGTAACCCTATTAAAGATGAAAAACCTGAAACCAGGGAGAAATGTTTTCCTCTAGCATCACATTGTCAATCAGCAACCAATCTGTGAAAAAACAGGTGCGACTTTGAATTCTCATCTTGTTGCTCCACCCATTACAACTTCTTTAACAAAAAAGAAATCTAGAATGAGGCAACAGCTGATGGATACGAAAATACAGCAAGAACCTTCTAGTGTCACATCAGACACTACCGCCTTCTACTTTTCTCCTGCAGAATCTGAATGTTGTTGCTGCAGTAATATGTGACAACAATGGCCACCAAAATAACACAAGCAAATCATATTCTGAATAGATGCTTAAAATTCCACTTGGGTTTAGCCTTTAAAGGTTTGCATTTGCTTAAAAGGGATACACAAGCTCTCCACCTCAACGGATGGTGCCAATCTTGATTCACTCCTACAAAACATTTGGAAAATTTCACCAAGAGAACACCATGTAAATTCCAACTACCACTCTTATAATAAATGCTAGCATCTGTTCTGAAGCAGAAATGCGGCACATATCCCCCAACTGTTCTGTATTAGCTCAGGGAAAAGGAAACTTGCAAAACACTTCAAAGCTAAACAAAAACTGATGAGAGAGAAATCATTCAATTACAAACTTTCAGTGAGAGGAAATCATTTACCATTTAAAAAGTTGCGCTGGTTTTCCAAAATTTGGTTAATTTCATGGATCCATAACTGGCGGACTCCTGGACTGGCAGAATGCAAAACAAAGGTCTCCGTGACATCGCCCGTTCTTGATGTTAGTGCAAATTTACATGGATCGCTGTCCACATTTTCCTCCAGGGAAAGGCAACTCACCTTCATGAAAAAAAAAGAGAATTTACTTCAAGTATTTTATGAGAAACCTATCTCTGTAATCTCTTAGGAGCTCAGAGTCACACCTTCAAACGATGATCATCCTTTCCTTCAGTAAAATAATACCACGAAATGAAGGATTACAGTAAACTAAGGATTAGCGTACAGCTTGCTGACACACTGTGCCTGAACAGTCTCCAACTGATCAGTACGGCTCAACGCTCCCTATCGGCCCTCACTCTTCGTGTTATTTAAAATGCTGAGCCCACTGTAGAACTCCACCAGTGGCCCACACTGAAGGCTTCTGCTGCAGAGACAGCAATGCCTTGGAACGGGCTGTCCAGCCAGCGCCCAACAGGATGCTCGGCCAGCAGGCAGAGCACCGAGGTGAATTAAGGAAAGTAGGGTCCACACAGAACGCTTCACCAGGAGGGCTGGTGGGCACCGATATCAACACGTTTTGTTTCAGAGAAGGCTTGAAGTGGGAGCAAACGCTTGTTGTTTGAGGGATTTTCTCATAGAAGAGCTGACATGTCTAAGAAAGGGGCACTACTTACAGATGTCACCTACACATTTGGAGTGATTTCAGCTGAAACTCAAAAGAAGGCACACACAAAGAGTTATTATCTTTGTTCGCAATGCCCTTGCAATGTGGTGTACAGTCAGCACAGAGCCAAAGACTAAATTCTTTGTGAATGCTTGTCCAGCTTTGTACAGGAACACCAGTTTTGGTATGCTTCGCACGGGAAGCAGAGTGCTGAGATCCAAACATTTCCATTTATCATCAGAGTGAGCACAAATTCAATAGGAAGTGATTTCAAGACATGACGACACCTCACTGCGCTTCACGACTGCACACCCAGATGTCACTAGTGACTCGACACCGAATCAGAAACGGTTACCTTAGCAGAGTGTGTGCAGGGGACGCAAAGACTCACAAACAACAGTTACCTTGATACTGTTTTTAAACAAGAATCCGGGCATGGAGAAACCTTTCTTTTTATCTAGCAGCTCACTGAAAATGACAATCTGCTCAAACAGGAAGACCCGTCTCTCCTTGCAGCGTGGCAGAAGTCCTGTGTCCTGGTCTGTAACCAAGAATGTGTCCTGGAGCAGGAGTTTACCCTGGGCTACAATTTTACCCTAAACACAGAAGCAAGTGGAAAAACATTTAGTGCAGTTCTTAATTTCTTTACACAATCAACCTTTCTGAGCAGATGCTCATGCCAAAATAGCTTAGTATATTTGCCAATTTTGGAGTGTTGTTGACCATTATATATTCATTGATCCTCTTATACACACGACATTCTTATGTCCTTTTCTCAAAGAGCAAATATCACAAAGAAAAAAACTCCAACACAAATTCCACCCCAAACTTTTCCATTCATACTGCAGTTTGAGGCTTAGTAACCTTGAGGCTTTCATACCTGTAGTCTCAATAACTCCTTCCCTGCCACCCCCAACACAGTAACTCATATATTCTAATAATGACTGCCAGGGTGCTGAAAAGCGGAAGAATTTGAGTTCGTACCTGCATCACAGAGCAGAAAAGGCTTTGCAAGTAGAGCATGTGACGACATGCATACTGATGCATGTACCTGGCTGACGCATACTGCTTCGATAGCCAGTTTCCACCTCTGCTAGACTTAGCAGAACAAGGAGAAGGGCTACAGTTGCCTCAGGTACTTTACTGACCTTAGCAACTCCTCCTTTGCCTACATGGCTGAAGTCAGGTCTGTTCACCTGCTGATAACTGATTACTTCACTGTTTTGCAAGTCATTAGTCAATAAGGGAACAATAATAACACCAGTGCTTCCTAGATTTTGCAGCAGGACTTACCTAGTGTGACTGACATAACAGGTAAAGCTTCCCAGGAAGAAGTCCTTGGCAGGGCTAAGACTTGATTTTTCATTCACTGCTTTCTGCGCCAGCTAACCAGACAGTGAGAGAGCACTCTATCTTATTCTTCCCTGCAACTCTCCTCACAACATTAATGGTTAATTCCTGGAGAACCTGACAAAAACTCTAAGCAAAACCCCAGCCAACTTACATCAAATCCTTGCAGGCGGCCAACATTCATCATGTCATTACACCGTTTTGGTACTATACACATGACCTCTACAGCTCTCTGTTCAAGACAAATAAAAAGTCAAAGTTTTATTTTCCAAATGAGTTAGCAGGATACAATTGTTTCATTTGCTATGGTTGTTTTGGAACAGAAATGCGAAAACAAACACTTATCCTAATCACATTCTCAAGAAGATCAGAAAAGGAAAGCAACTCAAAACAAATAGAAGATTAAAGAGCATTCAAATCACTCAGAGAAAATGGCTCCAGTACCTCTAGTTCTGTTGTGTCAAGGTTAGCTTTTTTAGAATATTTGAGGAAGTCCTGAAAAAAGAAAAACAGTAATATGAGTTCTTCTCTCATTAATCAGTAACGAGAAATCTTCCTCTGTCAGAGGATGACAGACTGCAGAAGACACACAGAAAAACATTCTTCTTAAAGTTTCTTGCTGCAGTGCTTTCCCCCCTCTTATTTTTAAGACGTATTCATTATTTTTGATTTGGATCACACAATAACATGTATTAAAGCAATGACCTCTGTGAACCACAGTAAACTCTTCAGTAAACATTTATGTGATGTTAAAATGGTTGCAGGTGTAGTTGGAAAAGTTGGGGTGAATCCCAGTGACTCATATCACATTTACATCCAAAAACAGTTGGGAGAGCCCTGTCCCCTTCATATGACATGGGCACAAATTCTATACATTTCCATGTCACTGACTTCAGTTCAGTTGGTCTTTAACTGTTAAAAAAGTGCAAAATTCTGCCCAAGCTATTTACTGTAATTTTTATAACTATCTGAATATGTTCAGAAAATAATCATATTACATTGCTTAAAATCTGGGTTGTTTGGGAGGAGGGTGGAAAAGCATCAGCAATATTTAAAAAAGGACAATGTATCCATTAACACATATTAAATCATTAATCTCAACATCACCTTACCTTTAGTAACAGCTGGTATTTCATAATTCTCTGCACAGGTTTTATTAGCAAGTCTGTGAGCTGAAGTCTGTGGCCCAGGCGTTGCTTTAGATCCTGAGGGTTGCAAAACAAACAGTTTTTCATCTATTCAGTTAGAAACAACTTTGTTCTGTTAAGTTAGAAACACAGCGGGATATATCGCTATTAACGGCTATCAGAACAGAACGGGCAAAAGTCAGAGCAGAACCTAATCTTCACTCAGCAAAAGCCAGAGTCCTTCCTCTTGTCTGTATCAGCTTTGTTGCCAAAGCATTCCCCACTCCAAGCATCTTCCGGATCTTTTTTTTTGAAAAGATTGTACAGTGAAATGTAATTTTTCAATCACAGGTTGTACACAGTCTATTTTCGACAGTGATCTTTGCTCATCCAAAATTGCCACTTCATATAATACCCACTGTTAGCTGCCTGGGCTAGGGCTAATGAGAATGAGACTCTACTGACTAATCGATATCTCATACCTAAACTTTAGTTTTGTTCCCCTGGAGGTTAATACATCTCTAGAAGCCTGTATCAGATTTGAGAAATCAGAGAGAAGTGGCAAGAAATTATGATTTAAAACAGTAACAACAATATGTGCTGCCTTTTTTTATCTGATAAGGCTTACAATTTGTACACACTCTTCACCTTGTACATATCCTCTCTCAGAAACTCACCTCAAAAAACGTATCAATGTATTCTGAGACAATGTGCTCAGACTTTGGTTTGTTTTGGCAGTAAACTATGTACATGTGCAACCTTCTCTCCTAGAAGAACAAAGATACAGAACGATACATCATTATCAAGAAAAAAGCATGCCAGATTGAAATGGAGTATTATTTTAAGAAGCGCAGCTGTTCAAAAGCATGAACTTAAAAAGGTCCTTTTGAGGAAAAGAAGCAGCTCCATATGCAGAAATTACAGACCTGAAAACACATTTATTTGGGAATATCATGATGATTTTAGAAATGCAACAGAAGTCAGAAAATTGTCACAGTTATAAATACTGCTGAACAACAGGTGTTTAGAGATGATAGCTCAGCAGGTCCCACAATAAAATTAAGTAGGAAAATGGTTATCTTTCTCTTTTAGCAAAAGCAATGGATAGAGCCTTTCAAATACCATACTTTAATTTGATTTTAGTAATCTCATTATTATTCTAATATATTAGAATAACGACCTCCTCCTGCTTAGCTTTACAGAGCAGTTAGGAGAAACCTTTCAGTCTTCTATTTAGGACTAGCTGTCCTATTAGAGGTTCAGTGGAGATCTAGGTGATACAGCCTGGAAATGGTGGTGCTAGTATTTTTTAACTCTGATTCTGTATTTTGTGCATGTGCTTTTAACACCAAGGCAATAAAGAAGGGAGCGAGCATAACTTCAGCCTTTAAGATTCATTCTTGATTACCAGCCTTGCTGGTTAAGAAACAGACATACCATATGTGCCTATTACCTACTCCAAAATCTTCCTTATCATTTTGCTAGGATCAGTTTGCTGTTAAGGGGCTTTGCTGCTCATAGACTTACGGAGTACTGACCAGTGAAGACAAATGGAAAGTAAAAAACAAAGAAATAAGATGGAGATTGAAAAGGAAACAGAACACAGATTAAGAGCAGGAACTTAATTGTCATGTTCTAGATGATAGTCAGGGTTTTGCTAGAGGATGTTGTAATAGTATCACAGCTTGCCTTTCCATCTGGAGTTGTAAGGGCGCCCTTCAAAGACAACTCAGTTACAAATACCAGGAGAAAGTAAAACAGCGACCAGAAACAGACAGAGAAACCCTTCAGGTTTCCCATTTTACCAGTGCCAGAATTCTCTCCTCTTCCCATGCTTGTGGGTTTTTTCTTTTTGTATGATTGTTTTTTTAAATAATAATAATAATCCCTCAGAAATGAAACAGCTCATTCCTCATCATTAGCTCAGGAATTAGGCCTGGCTTCCCGTGTTACTGTTCCATTAGTGTTTGGTTCTGTGCTCTTTTGCTACCCTGGTTCTGACTTCAAACACAGACCGCAGGGAAAATCTGAAACCCATTAAAGCTGCTTCAATCCAGCCTGTCTTCAGTCTTTGCATACTTGTGCAAATGATCATATTTAGCAGACAAGTTTCCCTTCTGCTGTCTTGCATGATTTGGAGTACCTTAAGACCCATCTCAAGCAGATATTGAATTGTATTTCTACACAGAGACACCAAAATGATGGATTAGTAGCATGTCTGATGCATCCTGAATTTTCATATCTAGTTTCTAGATAACTAGTTCACTCGATTGCCTTTCAAAGTGTTAAAATATCCACATGTATCATGTGGTCATTCCTTTTAAAGCCATAAAGGGTAATGTCTTGGACTAAAATTGAACATCATTAACTTCTAGCACTCTCAATTCCTTCCCCAAGTGAAGAGGGAGGAGTCTCAGCCATGTGCTGAGAATTGCAATAGCAGAATGCTGCAATTCTCAGAAAGGGAAAGGATACAGAACTAGAATGCACTGAAACCAACAAGAAGAATGAGCTGTCTTCTTATTTTTGATTCCTATGTTGCATGGTACTGCATGGATACCCAAGACAGGTGTATCTGGTCATATGAAATGACAATTTCCTTGCACAGAACTGGAACTGAACAGAAAAAGAGGCCCACATTCATATTTTGTCTCCACGGGAAGATATTGGGAACAAAACCCAGATTGTTTACTTTGTCTGATTTTAAGCTCTTATAACCTATCTCTCCACCTCTTACAGTCAGGAATATTTTACAGCACTTTCTGAGTAGTGTTGTACCATAGATAAATCCTTAATAATCAATTGTGTTGGTCAGTAGCAGTAACATGGGTTTGCAAAGACAACATTTGCACTTACATGCTTAACAAACAGGGATCCCAGCTTTTCTGGATCTTCAAGGCACTTCTCCAACTCTCCTAAAAAGAAGCTGAACAGAAACAGAATAAGCACTTTTTTCTGATAGCACACACTATAGCAACAGGTGATGGTAAGACAAAGAGGTCTTATGGCAAGGCCCACTTTGTGTCTCCTATCACCAACTTTGGATATTAATGTATGCCCCAAATGACAATGTTAACAGTGTAATATTTTACTACAGATTTCCAAAAGGACACACTGAATCCATGCCAAGATGAAAAAATACTGGTGTCCATTAATAAAATCCTTTAATTTCCTATATTGATTACAACTTCTCTCCTTCCTAGTCCGAGAGCCTGAGGTGCTCATATTGCCATGCTAACCCCTAACAAATTCTTTGGACCATATTCTTAGAGCAAACATTTTTGAAAACAAAGCCTCAAACAATGTACAAACTTCTGTACATAATACTACCCATACTATAGATTCTCAGTTGAAGCTCTTGGTATATATAAGCATCTTTGTTTAAAGCAAATCTTCATACCAACATTTGTAAGCTGAATCTACACTATCCACATCTCAAACCACAAGAACCAACTTTATTTACCTTGTATCTGAATATTTGAGGGGTAAAAAAAAAAAATTAAAGTCAATCTAGTATTTTTTAGGTAGAATTGTTCAACAGGTGGTTTTCAAGTTAATACATACTCTCTGTGCCAGTCATAAATCTGGTGAATGTTTCCAAATACAATCTTGTCTTTGCCTTTCATGTCATCAGGTACGCCATCTTCCTTCATAAGTGCCATATAACCCTGCAACAGTCCAAGGAAGTTCACTGTGACCATTTTAACTTTAAAAAGTGAGTTGTCTTTTAATCCCCCTTTTCCCAGAAGCTTTCCAAATTGCCCATGACAACAGCTTGCTTGGGACACAAAACCAAACCAAAAAACTGCTCTATAACATGGCACAGACACAAAATATCACACATTGGCTTGAGGTTGTCTGCACGACACCGCCCAGTGCTAGACAGACAAATTCACTCTAGCTAATTCAGCCAGGGTGAACAGGCTCAAAGCACAGAGGGACCTTCTACAGCGCTTCTCCTTATTATCTGAAGCAGCTGCAATGCTTTGCCAGGTAGGGCTGCTACCAGGTACGAGTCAGAGCCACCGAACTGGCTTCTGTGCCCCTTTGCTCAGTGTTTCTCATCTCAGTCATCCACACTAACGCTACACCAAGGCGCGCTGAGGAAGAAAGCAGCTGCACTGCATATGGGGCTGCACTGCACGGACTACGACGTGCGGTACGAGCAAACCGAACACCAAAAACATCGAACATCAGTTCCATTAGCAAGAATTCTGGCTGCAAGAAAGTTCCTTCTACATTTTCCCATAGTCCCATCTTCTCTTTTTTGGTGTATATATACACTCGTCTCACTGTACAATTCCATCGCATTGTGTAGAGCTGGGAGTGTTTTTAAATTTTCTAATATTCACGCAATTCCATTCCTTCTATTTTTTCCTAATACTTCTACTCCTAATTAGCCAAGACTGGTTTTCGTTTGCAAAGTTTATGTTTTGATGTCTAGCATTTTCACCAGGAATTATTTTGTTAGTTGCAAAAATACATCTGTTCACAGCCTTCTAATGCACACTTTAAATACTGTAAAAAGACTATCACAATGCCAATCTTCCTGTCCCTCCCTCCCTTTAAAACAGAGTTTAAGAATTGAACATTTTTAGGCTGAAATTCACTGCCATGCTCATTCTCTCTACTTTTCCAAATGCATTTTGTTGGTAGCTGAAGACTGAAGGAGATGTGTGATGTTATCTCGTTTTACAGAAGGGGAAACTAGGATGTCTATGAGAAGCTTAGCAGTAGGAGAAGCAGCAAGTCTTTCAAATCCAGAAGAGTTCCTCTTCCTGCTGAGTTACAATGCTTTTTTGAATTTAGTTGTGCTAAATAAAACCGTCTAGTCTAAGATACTATTAGGTCACAGGTAGTGATCTTAAAAAATTACCAACTACACTCCTCAGAAGAACAATAAGGTGCACACAGATACAGGAAGAAAAAAACCTAATGAGATCTGATGCAATATTTCTAATATGTTAAAAGCCTGCAGGAGGGAAAACTCAGAATGAAAAAACCCACATTTTCAGTTTTTTCCTGTGTTTTGATTTGAAAAAACTGTGAGGTTCAAGCTGCATGGCTGGTCAGTATCACATAAAGAAAAAAAAAAAGGAAGAAAAATCAAGAAAATGAGAAACATCATACCTCAACTACATAGCCCAGATCTCGTACATAATCTCGCTCTGTCTCCACTAATTCCTGTAAGACATAGCTACAACGGAAAGAAACTGGTGAACACACTCATCTCATTAAAAAAAATGAAACACTCTTAAAGAGGATTAATGGCATACAGCTGTTCACATATTTGCAGTCATATTTGTTTGATAAGCAGAGCTGAAATTGAAGAATTAATGCACATTCTTTCTAAGCACGATGCTGCTTTGACTTTGGCATCGGAGCAGGCTTACTTCTAAATCAGACATTTTCTTACATGTGTCATTAAAATTAAACATTTAACTATTGTTTAAAATAAAACGCTATTACGTCTCTGGTTTGCAGACTCTTAAGTATATGAACTGTTATTTCTACCCATAGATGTAAATAATTTTGAAACCAGGGTAACAGTTTACTATTACATAAAGAAATTAAGAGTACGGTGGAACAGAACAAGAGGAATGACCAGTTTTTTGAAGCCTGATCAGCCTCTAAACATTTAAAGATCAGCATCTTCCTGCATAACACTGACTGACGTGACAAAAGTCAAGCAAAAGTATAACTAAAAGTCACAGGAAACTGAGACTGCTTAAGAAAACTGTTGTTCTCTGTATGATGCGATTGCATGCTTGACACCCAACACAAGTCTTCCCCTTTCTAGATTCACAGTTTCTGCTGCAAGCTCAAAATGGACATTTTTTAAGCATTTCATTTATCTCTTCAAAACACTGTCAAAAAAGGACTGAAAACGTGGTCTTACTGTCGTCTTTTTAAAGAGCTGGATTTCCTTTCTTCCATCTCATCTATGGGTGACGAGGAGGAGAGAAGGGAGTTATCTGAAGGGTTGAAGGATGGACTGCTGCTGTCACCTTGATCTACCAACAGGGAACTTGGACGGTCCTCCAGGGCCTGAGAAGGTGTTCAAGACAGACAGCAACAACGATTTACTTCCCCTTTATCCACAAGACACTTTTACCTGCAGCTGTATATGGGAACCTATGGGAGATCAATTACTGCAATATATCTTGGCAAAGGTGGTCTCAAGCTTCCAGGAAACCAACCAAAAACTTGGCTTTCCAGGATAGATAACGTAATCGTATAGAAGCACATTTGCGTTACATCAGCCTTTCCTTTACAGGAAAAGAAAGGAGTTCAGTTCGTTTAAGCAGCAAGAGATAAAAATCAGACTATCCTGCTCAGGATGCAAGTAATTCCATGGTGGAAAGATACACAGAAGTGTGCTTATTGCCCCGGATTTAATTGTAATTGTCATACTTCAGTTCTGGCATATGCAAGTTACTTTCAATAATAAATAGGATACCTTTAAAAAGTTCTTTGGCTGTTACATTTTTATTACAACAGAAGTGGCACTCTTTGTCAGACATCTTGTTTGTCATATTAACTAGCCGAAATACTGACTTCTACAGTCAATGTTGCTTTTGAGCGTCATGACAGTTCAGACCCTAGGAGAGAGTCCCTATCTCTTCTGCCAGTTACACTGTCTCCCTTGCATGGACTCCGCAGTCTTCTGCTTGTACAGAAGATGGAGAAGCCATGGGAGAAATAACACGAACAAGCTTCTAGGAAGTATTTACTGGACTTCTTTAATTCAAGCCCATAATCTTGGATCCAGCTACAGTTATGCATCACTTTTTCCTTGAATGCGATACAGGCTTTAACGCAAGACACATTTACTTCATCAGGGTGGGGTTCAGCTGTAATCTTTTTTGTTTCCCTACAAAAAGTAAAAACCCAATAATGATATGACTGGCCCAAAAACCAGGAGAAGCTGACCCTTGGATGAAATTGTGAAATGAGAACATCTCCACCAGGGACTATATGCATGAATCATTAAGTTACATCCACTGCTAGGCTGCCTGAAAGACACAGGGACTGTGAAACCTTCCATTTACAAAAGCCTGCTTTGAATTTTCCCACAGATTACTTCTTATTCACCCTCCTAGAAAAGTTGATACTCTAAGAGAGTGCAGAAATTATTTCATGCAGTAATGTAAAATTTCTGAATGAGGAAATATAAAATGGAAATTAAAATTTCTCATTCAGAAATTCAAAGCTGCTTAAATTTAGAACAAGCCTGGGAAATTTCAACCTCTGGTAACCTGAGGCTGCCATCCTGCAATTCTCTATACAGCTTTCACAATGGCACTTCTACTAAGCCCAACAGAGTCCATGTTGCAAAAGCCAGACTTAAAAGGTTTTGAGCAAATCAAAGAACTGCTGAGACCTCCTGAGACCATATAGCCCAATCCTCCTTCTCAAACAGGGTCATCTAGAGCAGGTTTTCCAGGACCAGGTCAAGTTGGGTTTTGAATACAAATGAGGGCCTTCCTGGCATTATCCATACTCCCTATTCTTTGTCAATGAGCATCTTCACAAATACAGAAATATTAAAAACCAGAAACTTTAAAAAGTCAACACAAATTCCGCCTACTTCATTTGCTAGCAAGTACCGCAAAGCCAGGAAGGAGCTGCTAACATACAAAACCATCCTTTTACTCTTTTACTTCTGTCTTCATTATCATGTTGCCTTAAAACCAGCTAGATAGCATAAATGTCTGTGTGTGTGGGTTATCATCTTTACTGTTGAACTGTGCAGGACTTACTGTAAATTCAGTCTCAGGGATTCTTCTCATAAAGGCCTATCAGGCAAATCAGGGTAACCTTGGGTCTTGGCATTCATTTTACTAATAGGATATTTTCTTTTTGACTACTAGAAAATACATTTTCTGTCTTCTCTCCCTCATATTTATTGGTTTTTTGCTTGTCTACACAGTCATTTACCTATTCAGTAAGTGCTTTCACAAAAAAGGGTGTACAAAGCAACCTGTACACCAACCCAGAAAGTCACTTTTGAAACAGGCATCAAGTTTTACAAGTCAAGGGTGTACGCTCAGGATGGGCATGCAGCTTTTCTTTGAACAGCAAGTCAGGGCTTGAAGACACAACTGCTTTCAATACATGCATCTGCCAGTCAGCCTCACCATTTTACTTTTGACGAGCTCTTCAATTGCACTGACTAGTTCTGCAGCACTGGGTGTCTCGGAGCTGGTCGGCCGCACCAGTAATCGAGAAGATGCCTGTGCAATGACACAAAGGAAGGAGAATCCCGGAATTAGCCTGGTACTTGCTCAAGGATCAAGAAACTTCCTTCACTTCTCTATTAGACGAAGGTACCTGACAGTAACTGTCCGTGTAATATAACATTAAGATCATCCCTTCCAACTTGAGCAACCGGAATTGGAAATTTTAAGTAACCCCCACAGAAGTTACATGCTGGGATAAAAATTCCTGTTCCTACACGCAATATAATTCAAGGAAATATCCTTCATCTTGCTGATTGTAGTAATGCCTCAGAAACAGCTATAAAAATCACCTGAGCTGACCCAATTAACAGCAAACAGTTTGTCAACATACTTTATCACTGGTTGCACAAAGCAAATACTGCAGAACAGTAACAGGAACCAAGAAGACTTGTAATAAAGGAGGAAGCATCATTAAGCTAAGAAAAAATACACCAGTAACTCAGGGGCATTTACTTTTCTAAAGGAGCTGAGGTATATTGCCCAGATTCAGAGGGGAAATTGAGCTCACCATTCCTTGTGCCATCCATTTTCCCCAATGGGATGTGTAGAGCACAGAAGATCTCTGGCCTCATAAGCTATAAAATGCCAGTTTATAGATAGAACTGAAGGTAGAAGGTGTTCACAGTCAAGGATTCTGGGAGAGGGCCATTAAATTCAGCCCCGGTAATTTGCAGAGTTGTTTGCATATTACATTTATCATTAAATAACTGGAAAGCGGAAACAGGGAGTAATATGAACCTTACTTCATATTACGAACAGCACAGTGAACATCATGTATAATGACTTAACACAAGAGGTTCTGCTCAAATCAAGCACGGGTGTAACAAGGCTCCCCATAAGTCAATACAAAAAAAAAAAGGAATATACAGATTTTAGGTAGTTTGCCTTGTATTTGTCTTATTCAGAAAGGAAAACAGGGATTGGGTAAAGAAAGGAAATATAGACAACTTTAAACGGAAAGATATGGGAACTGAGCCAAAGTGGAGACAGAACACAAGTCAACATAATGCTGCATCAGAGTTTACAAAAAGAGAAAACAAAAAGCAAAAATAATTAGTTTCATATTAACACAACTGATCTTGAAACTTTAATACTGCTTATCCAAAAATTAAATGCAAACAACTTGTAAACTGCCATCAAATGCAAATCCATGAAGTGTGCAATGATTCTACTGAAGGGAAGAATGCATACTGTGCAGGTGAGCTCTTCGGGGAGAAAATGGTTGTGTTATTTAGTGATATTAGACAAATCATCATGGCCTAGCACACGATGTTTGCATGCACACCAAAACCTGAGCAACCCCACAGCTCGCGTGTCTTTTAGGCAACTGTACGCTCCTAAAATCTGACTGTTGACCAGGTTTTCCAAAGCTGTGCTCGTACGCAGGTTTTCATTTGGGATGCGGAACTCGGCTTGGCCTTACAAAACACTGGCAGTGCTGGAATCAGACTCTGGGCAAGGTCCCTCCTCTCTCTGACTGCTCTGTGGGCGTATAAGGGGTGCGACTGTTGGTAAAACTTCAGAACTGGTTGATGTCCAGTTCACGTGGTTATACCACATATTATCTGAAAAAGAAGGAGCTGCATAGATGAAGTCTGCCTGCTGACCTTCCTGATGATGTACTCTGGGAGCAGAACGCACGGAAAGGTGGAGGGAGCAACTGAGCACACGTAGGTGCGAGGTGCTGCTGGAGCCCGCAGCGGGCTGGGTAGGGAGGGAGCAACCCAGCGAGCAGGGAGTTTCCACACAGAGTGTAGACCAGGAGCCCCGGGGAGGAAGAAATGCTCGCAGTGAGGCATGGACGAACGCCAAGCCTCTGAGGTCACAGAAAGGAAGAGACATTCCTCAGGATCCAGAGGAGCTGAGCAACCCAAGAAACCACTGAGCGTGGCAGGAATGTGAAGGAGGACTCCACCCAAGAGGCAGACAACTGGGAATTTGTTTGCAAGCCTTTTGCTAATCAGTAACTCCATCAATAGAGCCAACTGACTTCTGCCGGGTAAAACTTTGCTCTGGCTTCTCGCTTCTGCATTCCAATAAAGCATTTGCTTTAGGTACTGGAAATCAGTGGTATGCCTTGGTGTGTGGACTTCAGGGAGGCACATACAACCTCCCAGGATGCCACACGAGGGGACTTTTTTGCCTCCCACCACGCAGTAGGACAGATATTGCACAAAAACAACACACCTCAAAAGAACCACAATTTACATGTTTTGAAAAATTATGGTATAATACTAACTGTACCAAATTTTAACCTCTCTGAAGTCTTCTCCAGAATGCAGTTTAAGCTACTTTAAAACTGTCGCAACATATTTTTACTGCAGTGGGTACATGTTAATCTCTGAAGAAGGGAAAGTAAAATTTACTGGGGATTGAAAGCTACTCAAAGCCTCTCACTCTACTGTGATGTGGGTTTGACTGCACCAGAAATACAAAAGGGAACGGATACTAACTTACAAGCATATCCCTTCACATAACTGTTGGTGCTGTGTAAAAAGAGCTGTACAAACAGAAGTCATTTTTATCTCAGGAACTTTTTATAAGGCTTTCATTTTTTTTTTTTTTTAATGTCACTGAAGGGACATGCAAATATGGCAGCTTATCAGCATGAAATTTAATATATTTTCACCAACACTATTTTTACTCTATTTCTAAACCTCAAACTGAGATTATTATTTTCTAGCAATAAAATATTCTCTCAGGTCTAAAAGCTGACAAAAATTTTAAAATGCCTATTTTTGCCTGTTTTTTTTCAGGAATATTTCCCAACGTATTAACTCTCCTAACTCATACATTACACTTTTTCAATTTGGAAAATAGGTAGGAATTACACGCAGAAGATGGAAGCAAGCCATTTTGATCTTACAAATGATCACTTCAGGGATGATTGAGATGCCCACTGAAAGGCAGTGGGATAAAAGGAAGGGGGGGGGGGGGGTCA